>Ga0316189_10002959_pt1 | contig 16573 bp, 16 predicted proteins | sample LowCovwburrow_MG_FD_204930 | JGI IMG/M metagenome (GOLD analysis project Ga0316189, IMG submission 204930) | Coastal sediment microbial communities from Maine, United States - Lowes Cove worm burrow | ecosystem: Environmental > Aquatic > Marine > Coastal > Sediment | place: USA: Maine... | reverse complement strand
TCGTTCTCGGCCTCGGGCTCGAGCTTCGCCTGCCGCCGGGATCCGCGCGGCGCGCGACAGAAGAAGAAGCAAAGAAAAAGAAAAAGAAAAAGAAAAAGAAAAAGAAAAAGAAAAAGATCTGGGATGGATCTGCCGGGTCGCGGGCAATCCCAGCACAAGCCCCATGAGCGCCCGTGATCTCGCCGGCAGCCCGACCTGCACCGCCTCGACTGGAGCGGAGATCCGTGTGCCCTCGCTCGCGGCCCTCTACCGCCAGGAGTTCGCCTTTGTCTGGCGAACCCTGCGCTACCTCGGGGTCCCGCCCGCGAGCGTCGAGGATGCCGCGCAGGAGGTCTTTATCGTCGCCCAGCGCCGCCTCTCGAGCTTCGAGCCGGCGCGCGCCTCGATCCGCTCCTGGCTCTTCGGGATCGCCCGCAACACGGCCCGGCACCATCACCGGGCGGCGAAGCGACGGGACCCCAGCCGCCTAGGACCGGCGCAGGAGCAGACTGCCGACCCGTCGAGCAACCCCGAGGTGCGGATCGCCCAGGCCGAGGCGATCGCGCTGGTCGAGCGAGGGCTCGCCAAGCTCAGCCCAGAGCGCCGCGAGGTGTTCGTCCTCTGCGAGATCGAAGGCCTCTCTGCGCCCGCCGTCGCCGAGCTCCTCAACCTCAACGTCAACACCGTCTACTCACGGCTCGCCCGGGCTCGAAGCCGCTTTCGAGCCACGACGGCGCGCCACCTAGCCCAAGAACGGGGACTCCATGGATAATTCACGCGATCCCCTCAACGACGACCTCCGCGATCTGCTCGCCACCTACCGCGCTGCGGTGCAGCCCCCCGCCGCCAGCGAGCTGCGGATCCGCGAATCCCTGCAGGCGTCCGTGCCGGACTGGTCGACGCCGCCGAGGCCCGCAGACGAGGGCGTGCTCCTCTCGTTCGCCTCTCGCCGCCGTCAGGCGGTCTTCTTCCTCTGCTCGGCCGCGGCTGCGCTCGCCCTCACGATCGGCCTCTCCTCCTACCTCGGAGAACAGCGTCAGCGGGCTCAAGACGACCAACAGAGCCTCTTTCAGCGTCGCGACGCCGAGCCAAGCCAAGGCCAGGCCCGGGTTCGCGACGAGGGCGACGCCGAGTCGAACCCAGGCCAGGCCTGGGTTCGCGACGCCGAGCCCAGCGAAGCGCCTGGACATGCCAGGGCCGCAACGACGAGCACGCCCGATGAACGCCTCGACGGAGCGCCCCTCGGCGAAGCACCCCCGAGCGTCGACGAGCGACCCGCTCATGCTGCTCCCCCTGAGCGCTCCGAGGGGTCGACCGAGGGCGCGGCCTCAGCCGAGCGCGGGAGCTCACGGGCCACGCCTGCGACCCCCCGACGGGCTGCCAAGGCCGACACAGCGAGCCCTTCACCGCGGCCAGAGCGCGAGGAGGAGAGCGCCCCCCTCCAGGCCGAGGAGCCTAGCGAGGGCGCGACCGGAGCCGCCTCTTCGCTGGATCTCGCCGAGGAGCTCCGCCTGATCCGCGAGGCCGAGAACCACCTCCGAGCTGGCCGCGACGCCCAGGCGATCAAGGTGCTCAACCGTCATCGCCGGGACTTCCCCGCCGGACAGCTCGAGCCGGAGCGCGAGGCCTCGCGGATTACGGCCCTCTGCCAGCAAGGTCTCGAGCACGAGGCGAGCGAGCGGGCGCAGGTCTTCGCCGGGCGTTGGCCCCAATCGCCGCTCCTCCCCCGCGTGCTCCGGGTGTGCACGACGGGCACCGGCCTCTAGGAGGCCGCACCGTCGCCTCGTCCCGAGCACCGGTCTCGAGGGAGGGCGGACCGCCGCGCCCCGTCCCGTACCGTCCCGCCTCGTATCGCGACTCCTGGATCAGCGCGAAGATCCTGAGACTACAGACGCTGACCACGACCATCGAGAAAGAAAAAAGAAAAAAGAAAAAAGAAAAAAACTCGGATGGATCTCTGCGGCGCGGGGCAACTACATCCTGTCACCTATTGGAAACTGACAATGTCCGCAACACTACGCCAATCTAGCATCTCGGCCCTCTCCGCCCTCGCCCTCACCCTCGGCCTCTTCGCCTGCGATAAGGGCGGCGATGTTGGCGATGTCACCGACACAAACCCCGTCGACACCACCGGTGTCGACAGCACCACCGGCGACCCATGCACGGATCCCGACGATCCCAAGTGCTGGCCCGACACGACCACCGGCGACGACTCCAACACCGGCGACGACTCCAACACCGGCGACGACTCCAACGCGACCACCGGCGGCGACACCAGCACCGGCGGCGACACCAGCACCGGCGGCGACACCAACACCGGCGGCGACTGCACGGATCCCAACGATCCCAAGTGCTGGCCTGACACGACCACCGGCGGCGACACCGACACCGGCGGCGACACCAACACCGGCGGCGACTGCACGGATCCCAACGATCCGAACTGCACGCTCTGCCAAGCCGACGCCGACTGCCCCCCCGCTCAGCTCTGTGTCGACGGTCTCTGCTCCGGCGGCGACGACGATCCGCTCTGCGGCAACGGCATCGTCGATCCGAACGAGGAGTGCGACCTCGGCGCAGAGAACGACGACAACGGGATCTGCACGACCAACTGCAAGAGCGCCGCCTGCCAAGCCGACGCCGACTGCCCCCCCGATCAGCTCTGTGTCGACGGTCTCTGCTCCGGCGACGACGACGATCCGCTCTGCCAAGCCGACGCCGACTGCCCCCCCGCTCAGCTCTGTGTCGACGGGCTTTGCGGGATGATGTGCAACGCCGACGCCGACTGCGGCCCCAATGAGTTCTGCTTCGAAGGTGCTTGTGCAATGTAGAGTCGGGTAGTCATAGGATCTGCGGCTCGCGACGGATGAGAGCCCCGGCCTCGCCGGGACAAAGCTCGCGGCTTACGACCCGACCCCCTCGCCTCCCAACAGAGACAGGGGGTCGCCTCCTCCGCCAAACCTCTGCGTCGCGCTCCAGATGGGCTCGAGCTCAAGCTCGTACTCGAGCCTGAACACCTGCGACATCCGCCAAAGGGCTCTCAGCCTACTCGAACCTCAGCGCCTCGATCGGCCGGAGCCTCGCGGCCTTGCGCGCCGGGAAGACCCCGAAGACCACGCCGACCCCGACGGCGAAGCCGAAGGCGACCACCGTCCCGGTCACGGGGATGTGCATCGGCATGCCGAAGGCGCTCGCGAGCCCGTAGGCGCCGCCCAAGCCGATGAGAATCCCGAGCACGCCGCCGGCCGCCGCGAGGGTCATCGCCTCGAGGAGAAACTGCTGGAGGATGTCCCCCGCGCGGGCGCCGATCGCCAGACGAATGCCGATCTCGCGGGTCCGCTCGGTCACTGACACGAGCATGATGTTCATGATCCCGATCCCGCCGACGAGCAGCGAGATCGCGGCGACGCTGGCGAGGAGCGTGGTCAGCACGCCGGTGACCGTGCCCATCAGCTCTTGGATCTCGCGGAGATCACGGACCGAAAAGTCGTCGTCTTCGCCCTCGTGGATCCGTCGTCGCTGGCGGAGGAGCTCCTCAATCTGCTCCTTGGCCTCGGTGATCCGCTCCTCCGAGGTCGCCGACACCATCATCGTCCCGAGCGACTCCGAGCCGGTGATCCGCCTGCCGAAGGTCGTCAGGGGCATGAGGACGATGTCGTCCTGATCGGTCCCGAAGGTCGACGTCCCCCGCTCCTCGAGGACGCCGACGATCTCGCAGCCGAGATCGTGGACGCGGATGTCGGCCCCAAGCGGGTCCTGATCCTCGAAGAAGTCGCGACGGACCGTCTCGCCGATGAGGCAGCGCTTGCTCCCCTGCTGGTCGTCCTCGACGTCGAGGACCCGACCTGCGCCGACCCCCCAGTCACGGATCGCAAACCACTCCGGCGTGACCCCCTGGAGGCTGACGCTGCGGCTCTGATCGCCGTAGACCGCGTTGACGGAGCGCGAGTTGGCGGCGGCGATGAAGCGGACCGCGTCGCACTCGTCGCGGATAGCCTCGAGGTCGCTCTCCTCGAAGAGCGGCGCGCTCAGGAGCGAACCGCCAAAGGCATGGTTTCCCTCGCCCCCCGGCGAGATCACCAGCAGGTTCGAGCCCATGCTCGCGATCTCACCGGTGACCAGCTCCGTCGCGCCCATCCCCAGCGCCTGCATCATGATGACCGCGGCGACTCCGATCACCACACCGAGCGTGGTCAGGAGCGAGCGCATCTTGTTCCGCCAGAGCGCCGTCAGGGCGAGAACGAGGGTGTCGCGGGTCTTCACGGTTCAGCCTGCCCGCTGCGGGTGTGGGGGCCGTCGGCGATCACCTGACCGTCGCGGAAGACGACGTGACGCGCGGCGTAGTCGGCGATCTCCACGTCGTGGGTGACCATGATAATGGTCTGCCCTGAGTCACGGTTGAGGCCGTAGAGGAGGTCCATGATCTCAGCGCTGGTCGTGCTGTCGAGGTTGCCGGTCGGCTCGTCGGCGAGGATGACCTCGGGGCGGGTCACGAGCGCCCTGGCGATCGCGACCCGCTGTTGTTGACCGCCGGAGAGCTCGTTTGGCCGCGCGTGCTCGCGACCGGCGAGGCCGACCATCGCCAAAGCCGCGGCCGCCCGCTCGACCCGCTCCTGCCGGGCGACACCGGCGTAGATCATCGGCAGCTCGACGTTGTCGATCGCCGCCGTCCTCCGGAGCAGGTTGAACCCCTGAAAGATGAAGCCAAAGCGGCGGTTGCGGAGGCTCGCCAGGACGTCCGCGTGGAGCTCCTCGACGGCGATCCCCTCGAGCAGGAAGTGTCCCTCTGTCGGCATGTCGAGGGCGCCGAGGATGTTCATCGCCGTCGACTTGCCGCAGCCGGAGGTGCCGAGGATCGCGACGAACTCGCCGCGCCCGATCCTCAGGTTGATGCCCCGCAGCGCGTGGACTGCGGCCTCCCCCTCGCCGTAGACCTTGGTGACCCCGCGGAGCTCGAGGAGCGGCGTCGTCTCAGCCGCACCCTCGCCGAGGTCGTGGACGGGCCCTACCATCGCATCAATCCTCGTCATCGAGGCCGTAGGAGACCCGCCCCGCCGGCGTCAGGCCGACGAGCACGTCGAGCTCCTGCCCCACCCCCACCCCTGAGATCACGGTCAGGCGGCCATCGCTGATCCCCACCTCCACCGGGAAGCGGACCGGCGCCTCGTCGACGATCGCCCAGACGGCCGGGCCTGCGTTTCCGGCGACCGCGGCCGCGTCTCCCCCAGCCTCGACCGGCGGTGTGAAGCGCAGCGCCGCGTTCGGCGCTCGCAGGGCAGAGTCGACCTCTGCGGTGTCGATCCGGACCGACGCCGTCATCCCCGGCTTGAGCTTGAGATCCGGGTTGTCGACCTCGAGCACGGCCTCGTAGGTGACGATGTTCTGGGTGATCACCGGCGCCCGCCGGATCTCCGTGATGTGGGCGAAGAAGGTCTCTCCGGGGTAGGCGTCGACGGTGAACGAGGCGTGCTGCCCCGCGTCGACCTCGCCGATGTCGGCCTCGTCGATCGACGCCATCAGCCGCATCTTCCGCAGGTCCTCGGCGAGGAGGAAGAGCACCGGAGCCTGGAGCGCGGCCATCACCGTCTGCCCCTCTGAGACGTTGCGCGAGATCACGGTGCCGTTGATCGGCGAGCGGATCTCCGTGTAGTCGAGGTTGGTCTTCGCCAGCCGCTCCCCCGCCCGCTGGAGCGACACCTGAGCCTGCGAGCTGCTCACCCGAGCCCGCGCGAGCTCGACCGCCGAGCGGGCATTGTCGAGGTTCTCTTGGGTCTCATAGCCGTCCTTGGCCAGCTTCTCGATCCTGGCCAAGCGGCGCTCGCTGTCGGCGAGCTCGATCTTCGCCTGCGAGCGCGACGTCACCGCGACCCGACGGCTGGCGCTCTGCTGATCGACCTGGATCGCCAGGGTGTCGGGATCGATGCGGGCGAGGAGCTGCCCCTTGGTGACCCGGTCGTTGTAGTCGACCTCGATCGTCTTGATCCTCCCCGAGACCTGAGCGCCGACCTCGACCGTAACCCGCGCCTCGAGGCGACCCGTCGGTGTCACCTGGCGGATGACCTCGCCGCGGGTCAGGGGCGCGCTGCGGAAGCGATCGACCAGGGGAGCAGGCTTCGGCCGGAGGAGCAGACCGCCGCCCACAAGACCTGCGAGCGCGAGCACTCCGAGCGACCAGCCGAGGAGCCGTCGCCGTCCCCGACGCCGCGACTCCTTCTCGATCAGTGCTTCAAGATCGCTCGCCACCTCTGGAGCTGGGTTCGACATCCGTCGCAGGATCGTAGAGAGGCCGGGACAATCACGCCCTGGCAAATTCTGCGCAAAGGATCGTGCAATACTGTTTTATCGGAGCCGTGGACCCCGCACCTCCGCGCCCCTCCTGGAGCTCGCTCGGGCGACGAGCCAAGCCTGTGGGAGCCGCCGGAGCGGTCCCAGGACCTAGCTCAAGGCCACGGCCAAGGCGCTCCCGACCGCCGCGCTCCCGGAGGCGTCAGGTAGCGGGCCCCTCGTCCTCAAAGAGAAGCACCGGCGGCGCGGGATCATCATGGGCTCGTTCACCGGGACGCCGGGCCCTCCTCGGGGGCCCAGTCGCGGACACAGATGCACGCATAGTGCGAGGTTGGATCGCGCATCCTGAACGAGATGTCGTCATGTTTATGGCTGATCAGCGCAGAGCAGGCGAGCTCGGCCTTCGAGGTGTCAGTCCAGAAGACCCCAGGCCGATGGCGTTCCACGGGCAGGGTAAAACCACCGCCATCGCGGTCGATGAGGGCTGCGTAGGCGTCAGCCCCGGTGTCGCCGAAGCTCCGCAGGAGGGCCTCCCAATCGGACCTCGTCGCCACCCGCCAACCCGGCGGACAGGCACCCCTCGCGGCCTCCCATGAGTAGACCCGCGGGTGAAGCTCGGAGGCGAGGGTGCTCGATCCATCGCCGCACTCATAGCGCAGTGCTTCGAGCATCCACTCGACCCCTTCGACGACGGCGGTCCGGTAGCGCTGACCGTCTCGCGGATCCTCGAAGCTCCCCCGCACGAGCGAAGAAGTTGTTCGAGGCGCCCCGCAGGGGTTGCCGGCGACGATCGAGCGAACACAGCGCATCCCAGTATCCGCGTCGCAGCCGCGGGGAACCATCCAATCGCGACACGCTGCTCGCGTTTCGACGGGCGACGACCCGTAGCCGCCGCCACGACAGGCGCGCGACCGGCTCTCGTCGTTGAGCGGGTCCCAACACCACTCCTTGACGTTCCCCAACATGTCATAGAGGCCCCAGGCGTTGGCGGCCTTGAGACCGACGGCGTGGGTCTCGTCGTCGGCGTTGTCCTCGTACCAAGCGATCGGATCGAGCACCTCCCAGGGCTCGGTGATGTCGCCGTTGTAGGTCGACTCCAGTCGACCGGCGCGGGCGGCAAACTCCCACTCGATCTCCGAGGGGAGGCGATAGCCGGGGACCTCGACACCACCGCTGTCCACCAGCGCCCAGTAGATGCCGTCGCCCGCCCCAGGGGTCCCGACGACGTTCCGCACCGCATAGCTCATCTCGAGGCGAGCCCGCGCCGAGAGCCGGTTGCAGTAGGTGATCGCGCCGAACCAGTTGATCGACTCGACCGGGCGCTCGTCACCGGAGTCCTTGAACTCCGAAGGGTTCTCGTCCATCACCAGCGCCCACTCGGCCTGCGTCGTCGGGGTCTTCTCGATCAAGAACGCGACGGGCACCTCCACCTCCCGAGCGGCCTCGAGCTCGTTGAGCTCCTCATCGAGCGCCTCGAGCTCGCTCGCGGGGGCACCCGCGCGAAACACACCCGGCAGCACCAGGACAAAGCGGGCGTCTGGGCCCACAAGATCGTGAATGTCGGCCGCCAAGAGCGGGTCTTGCTCGCGAGCGGCCGCAAACCACTGGTCCCGCGATGCTGCCGTGCGCTCCGGCACCTTCGACAGCCAACGACACAGGGCGACCGGGTCTTCCGCGCGCCACTGGCCAAGGGCGTCGATGAGCGGCGATACGTCGCCAGGGGCCAGCTCGTTGGCGAGATCCTCGAAGGAGTTCATTGCTCGGTCCTTGCTCTGGGAAGACGACAGTCACCAGCGGCCTCGAGCTCTCTCGCTCGGCGAGATACAATCCCAAGTAGTTGGTGTCTCACCAGCATGGAGAACGTTCACCGCTTTGTGCAAGCGCTTGATGTCAAGCCGCCCATCAAGGACAGCGGGTCTTCTCGACAGCGTCCTGCGGATGCGCTCGTGCAGCTCCGCGACGACTGCCACACGATGGCGCCGCGCTCGGCATCGCCTTCGCCGCGATTTTGCCCCTTGTCTGCGCGACGCACGACACAGGCGACGCCGACGACGACACGGGCGAAGAGGCCGCCGCCCGGCTCAAGCATAGCGCCAAGCGTCCCGCAATTGTCTGTCAAACGACAGGGATGCGAGTAACACCAAAAAGACGCTCATCATTATCGGTCGCATCTGATGCAGGTCGAGATCGATCAGCAGCTGCTTGCCGAGAGAGTAGACGCTCACGCCGATGCTAACAAGCATCAAGGCCGGCACCTCCGTCTTGAGCGCCTGGTACCTCTTGGCATGTTCTCCGTCAACACCTGGGCCTCGCTTATATGCACGAAATCTTCTGGCGATCAGGGCGACGATAAACACGTTGCTGACGGCGAAAATCCCGATCTTCAGCAGCTGCTTGTTCATCTCTCCGTTCCAATGGAGCAATTCCAGGAGCACGTAGGCGACGAACAAGGCAACCGCCGCCCCCATCTGCAGCGGGGACACGATGTCGAGCATTTTGACTGGGCGCGATGACGTGTCCTCTTGTCTGTCGTCCCGGGGCGCTGCCGCTCTCGGGCCCAGCGTCAGCCCTGACAGGCCGAGGGCCGCAAGCGGCGACACTTGCAGCGCAAAGAAGATGCCGACCGCCGCCAACAGAGCGGTCAGGGAGCGGAACAGGTCAAGCGTGAAGAAGAGCGCAAGAAGAACCACGCCGATTGCAGCCACTGCACCGTTCTGGATCGCATAGCGCCTCAGCTTGTCGCCAGCGCGAGTCCCGGGCTCAGGGCTGCCACCACTCGAGGCCGGGAGAGAAACGCCCCTGGCGAGTCTTCTGAGCCTCCCAGGAAAATAGAGTGAGATCACGACGATCTGAGCCGTAAACGCCACGGCGAACGCTATATTATAGAGCATGACATCCTTCTCTGTTCTCTACCTTCTCCGAAGGCGACACGGCGAGGCCTATTCTTCACATACGAGCACTACTATCTCTTTGCCTCATGAGCAGACCAGGGCCCGCCCGTGCTCGGACCACAGGGTCCGCACGGGCGGCGAGAGCCTCGCTGGGGGCCCGACGTCGCCCTCATCCGAGGACCTAGGCCCGCTCATGGTCGGGCCGTGATGGCGACGATGAAGAGGGCGGAGGCGAGGGCGGAGGCGAGGGTCCGCACGTGGTTCCAGCGGGTCCACGTCTGCACGTAGTCGGGCCAAAATCTCGCCGCCTCGACGCTCGTAGGATCGAGGGCGGCGAGGGAGTTGTTCAGCGGGACGTTGAACGCGACCGTCGTCCCCAACATGCCGACCACGTAGACCGCTCCGCCGATGAGCAGCGCCCAGGCGCCGGGCTCCGACCAGCGCATGAGCGACCAGCCCGCCAGCCCCAGGCCCACGATCGAGGTCCCGAAGAAGAGGGGCAGGAACGCCGATGAGACGATCACCTCGTTGATCGACTGCATCGCCGCGATCCCACGCTCGGCGGGGATCAGCGCCAGGGCCCTCATCACGAAGGTCGAGAACGCGAAGTAGATCCCGGCCATCACCCCGCAGCCGATCGCCGCGATCCACAGGCCCGAGTTGACGAGAGCGCTCATGTCCAGGCCCCCGCGGCGGCTTGGGCGTAGGTCCCAAAGTCCCGCGCTTTGCGTCCTAGGACCCGCTCGACGCCGTCGGTCGCGTGGGCGTTATGGCCGTCGAGGAGGTCGCGAAAGAGCTCGATCAGAAATCCCACGTGCTCCTCGGGCATGTGCGGGGCGAGGAGCTCGGCGTAGGTCTCGAAGGACACAGGGACGTAGCGCAGCGGGCGTCCGGACGCCGCCGCCATGAGGGCGGTAGCCTCAGCGAAGGTCAGCGCCTGGGGACCTGTGAGATCGTAGGTCTTGTTGGTGTGTCGGGGATCTCTCAGGGCCGCGACGGCTACCTCTGCGATGTCATCGCAGTCGATGAAGGGCTCGGCTATGTTGGCGCCCGGGAAGACGATGGCATCGTCGACCGGGACGACCACTCCCTCGTCGAAATTCTGGCAGAAGAACGCACACTCGAGGATCGTGTGGTCGATCCCCGACTCTCGGAGGGCCCGCTGCGCAGGGTGGGACTGGGGCTCACCACGGCCCGCGAGGAGCACGGCCCGGCGGACGCCCTCGTCGATGGCCAGAGCCGCGAGCCGACGGATCTGCTCCGCGGCGCTCGGGACCGCGAGGTCTGGGTAGTAGGCGATGTACACCGCACCTGCGCCCTTGAGGGTCGGTCCCCAGGTCGTCTCGTCATCCCAGTCGAAGGGGAGCGGCGTCGAGCGGGAGGCCATCCGAAAGGGCATTTGACGGGCCATCAGGCGCTGGCCGATACGCCGCCCGGTCTTGCCCTCGCCGCCCAGAATCACCGTGGTCTTGGTCTCGTGATGTGTCATGGAGAGACCATAATCTCTGCACTGATGCATTGCTCTGGGCAATATTGCCGAGTATCTTTGCGTTCATGCAGAGCAACTCTCCGGGACGAAATTGCCTCCCTTGGGACGACGTGCGGCTATTTCTGGCGCTTTGCCGCTCCCGCACCCTCGGGGAAGCTGGGCAGAAGCTCGGCGTCGACGGCTCGACGGTCTCGCGTCGGCTCGTCGGCCTCGAGGAGGCCCTCGCCGCGAGCTTGTTCGAGCGTGGTCGGGCCGGGATCTCGGCGACCGAGGCCGCCGAGCGCCTGATGCCAGTCGCCGAGGAGATGGAGCACGTGATGGCGCGCTTCACCGGCACCGCTGAGAGCTTCGAACGCGAGGTGGCTGGACGGGTGCGGATCGCCTGTCCTCCCGATGCCGCAGAGGTCCTGCTGGCCCCGCTCCTGCCCGAGCTCCTGCGCGAGCATCCACGCCTGCACGTGGATCTCGACGCCGGCGAAGGCGTCGTCGACATGGCCCGGCGCGACGCCGATCTCGCGCTCCGAACCGCGCGTCCGACCCGGGGCGACCTGATCGTCACACGCCTGCTCTCGGTCGAGTGGCGGGTGGCGGCGGCCCCCAAGCTCGCCGCTGAGCTCGAGCCCCTGCGGGCGTGGGCCGACGTCCCCTGGATCACCTGTAGCGAGCGCCTCGCCCAGACCACGCCGGGGCGCTGGTGTGCGGCTCAGCTCGGCGACATCGAGCCAATACTGCGCTCAGACAGCCTCACCATGCAGATAAGCTCCGTCGCGACCGGCCTTGGCGTCGCCTTGATCCCGAAGCTGAGCATTGAGCACTATGGGCTCGTCCCCCTAAAGCTCGCAAAGGGCCTACGCGCGTCCCTTGGCGGCTGGCCTGAGGACGAGCTGTACTTGGTCACCCATCGCGGGCTCCGTAGCGTGCCTCGGGTCCGGGCTGTGTGGGACTTTCTCCTCCAGCACACGGCTCGACGCCCACGTCGTGGCCGAGGTCGAACGCGAGGATGATGGCCCCGCCAGGCCTCAGCCTGTCAACCCCGATGCCACCTCCTTCGCGCGCCCCCACCGGGGAGGCGCACGCGGAGGCTCGAGAGAATGACGGCTCTCCAACGTCGAGCCTCTAGCCCCTAGCGAGCAGATCGTCGCGGGCCTTCCCGTCATCGACGTGACGGCTCGCTCGAGGTTTGCTCGAAGAGCGCCCGGAACACGCTAGTCGTCGACGGGAAGCCCGCTGGGTACCGTCTCGGGGATCACGTGGAAGAGGTTGAGGTCACTCGGATCGGTGAGCGCTGAGAGGAACGCCATGAGGTCCGCGACCTCCTCGTCGGTGAGCGGGTCCCCCTCGACCGCCAGGCTCGGATCGATGCGCGCGAGCAGATCATCATTGACTTCGGGCGATGTCTGCAGGGTGCCGACGAGCTCCGGCTCCACCTGGGTGTCGTCGTAGGAGAGGAGCGCCGCCTCAGGATCGAGGTGATGGCGCACCGTATCCTCAAGGTCAGCGTAGGCCCCATTGTGCATCCACGGGCCCTCGAGCTCGATGTTTCGCAGCGACGGGGTGCGGAATTTGTACGTGTCTTCGGGATCGCCGCTGACTCGGAAGTGTCCGAGATCGAGGGGAGCGTCGTCGGGGCGCCCTGTGCCGACCTGAGGGGTGGCGACGTTGTGGAAGCCGAAGTCGGTCTGGAGGCCACCGCTGTGGCACGATGAGCAGTTCGCGCGACCGTAGAAGAGGAGCGCGCCGCGCTTCTCTTCTCCCGAGAGGGCGCTGTCATCTCCTGCCAAGTAGCGGTCGAAGGGCGAGTCGAGCGCGGTAAACGCATCGATCATGAAGGCGCCGAGAGCCTCACAGAGGTGGACGATATCGACCGTCTCCTCCGTCGCCCCGGGGAAGGCCGCGAGGATCTGCTCCTTGTACTCCGGGACCGCCATCGCCCGGTCGACGACCAGCGGCCAGATCTCTGCGAAGTCATCGTTCGTCAGGTCGGCCATCTCGTTGACCTCGCCGAAGACATCGCGCTCTCCAGGGAAGCCGCGCATCTCCTCGTCAGGGGTCACGGGGATGATCGAAAACGCGGCCAACGCGTTCGAGAAGTCCTGCGGCGTCGCGTCACCCGCGGGCGAGAAATACCCCTCCTCGGGGTTCCCCCCCAAGCGCCCGTCCCAGAACATCACGTCCCAGCCTGGCACGCCGCGGTTCCAGAGAGAGAGAGCGTTGCGCGCGAGGAACAAGCTCTCTTCGCCGTGGACCCGTTGCGGACCGAGGCCTTCGGCTCCCTGACCACGCGACTGGCTCTGGCCGTCAGCCGAGCCGAGCAGTGGGTGGTGGCAGGTCGCGCAGGAGATGTTTCGCCGCCCGCTGATCTCCTTCTCAAAGAAGAGGAGCCGGCCGAGCTCGACCTGCTTGGGATCTTGAGCGGGAGGCGGGGTGACCACCTCAACGCCCTCCGCCTCGAGCAGCTGACGCAGCTCAGCGTCGAGATCGGGCTCATCGCCACCGCCGCCGCCGCCGCTCGGCACACAGGCGAAGAGCACCGCCAGGCCACAGGCGGAGATCGTCAGGAGGGGGCGAGCTTTTTGGCCGTGATTCGGACTTGTCATGGGTATCCTCGACGCGAGCGTTTGTGGACATCGCGAGAGAGGTCCATAGGAGAAGACGCCGACAGAAAACACTCGAGAAAACAGAACAGAATGGTCCAATCACAGACACAATCGGCCAGAACGCTGCTCCCGCTGCTCGGAGAGTGATGGGCAGCATCAGCCGACTCAGGCAGATCTGGTCCTGGCTACCGGCCTTTCGCATGGTCGGCGAGACTGAGCATGTGCGCGGCGCAGCTGACGCACTTCACGTCTCGGCTTCGGCCCTGTCCCGCTCGATCGCCCTCCTCGAGGACGATCTTGGCGTTCTCCTCTTCACCCGCTCAGGTCGCCACCTCGCCCTCACAGAGGAGGGCAAGATGTTGCTCAACGCCCTGCGCCGGGCGATGGACGACATTCGCGAGGCGGTCCTCGAGGTTGAGGGGGGCGTCCTCCGCGGCCAGGTGCGGATCTCTTCGCCGGGGACGGTCATGCGGATCCTTCTGCTCCCTGCCCTCGCCCGCTTGCGCTCCGACTACCGAGACCTGCACCCAAAGCTCTCGACATTTCCTGACGACGAGCTGATCGACCGGCTGCAGAAGAACACCCTCGATGTCGCCTTCACGACCCACCGGCTCCCCGAGGAGAGCCTGACGCAGACGCTGCTCGGTCGCTACACCTGCGGAATTTACAGCGGCGTTGAACATCGACTTGCAGCCGCGAAGTCACCCACGGTCGAAGAGGTCTGCGATTGCCTCTTCGTCGCCCCGCCCGCCGACCTGCGAGGCGCTCCTCGGGAGGGCTGGCCCCGTGACCTCGAGCGCAACGTCGCCGTTGAGGTCTCCGACCTCCAAGCTGGTATCGAGTTTTGCTCGACCGGCGACTTCCTCGCGGTACTCCCTGATCTCTTGGTGACCAGCGACGTCACCGCGGGACGGCTACGTCGCCTCCCCCTCGACCTCATCGATCCTGTGCAGATCTTCGCCGCGCACTGTGGCAGCTCCCGCGCGCGAGTGACGATCGAGGCCGCGGCGAAGACCGCCGCCGAGCTCGGCCTCACCCCGCACTGCTAGAAGATCTAGGGGAGCGCCATCCGCTCAGGGTACGGGACATAGGGGACCCCGCTCGCACGAGGACTCTCCTTGTCGCCTTGGACCCACGTTACCCACACGACGTCTCTTCCGAGACCGGGCGAGGCTGACGGACTCAGGCGAGCAGTGCCGACGACGCTGGGTGCACGTCGATCCGCGCCCACCCGGCGCCAGGATCCCGCCGCGCTCGACAAGCTGTGGCCGAGGTCGCCCGCCGTGACCTGGAGGGCGCGGAGCTCGGCCGCAGATCGTCGAGCTCCGGGGGGTGGGATCGATCCGGCTGCGCGCCTACTCGCCCTCGCCGACCGGCTCGCGGCCGACGTGGATCGACCAATCGCTGGTGTCAAAGAAGATCGGCTTCTCGTTGCGCAGGAGATCGATGAGCGCGCTGAACTCCGCCGGATTGTCGATCCGCTGCTGGAAGTTGCCGCCGCGCGTGCGCCAGAGCCAGAGGTAGCCGTGGTGGCCGTTGAGGTCCCATCGTGCATTGTAGCCAGTGATCGCTTCTCGTGCCATTGTTGTTCCTTCTCGCCGACATCGCGGCGCCCCGCTCGATGGCTAGGGTGGTCACTGGATACCCCATCCGCGGCAACGGCTGGCCGGCGTCCTTTGCGTCGGCGACAGAGCTGGGCGCGGATCTTCTGCGCGCACCGAGAGGTCAGAGGTCTACGTCCGTATTGTTGAAGGAGGGCGCTCGCTCCCCTGGCCAGACCTTCGCCATAACCTCCTACGGGAGCGCCGCCAGCAGCTCTGCCGTGCGTCGGGCCTGAGCCGCGACCCGTGCGCGCGGGTCGTCGATGAGGGCCTCGACGCGCGCCCTATCCGACCGACGACCGAAGTCCGAGAGCGTCGCGAGGGCGCTGAGCAACGCCGCCTTGCTCGACGATGCTTCGAGAGCCGCGAGGGCCCGACCGCGGTAGTCGACGGCCGCCTTCCGACTCGCCAGGGCGACACGCGCGAGGTGGCGTACCCCTGCATTGACGTCAAAGGCGGCCGCGACGAGGTGGGGGGTCCCCTCCGGCTCACAATCCCAAAGACGGACCGCGATCCGCCGGATCGGCGGCCATCGGTCTTCGCAGAGCTGCGGGAGAAAGCGCCGACGCAGCTCCCGGTCCGCCCCCCGCGTCGCGACGATGGACTCGGCCGCCCACCGTCGGGTCACGGGCGAGGGATCCGCGAGCGCGAGCGCGTACACATCACCGAGCTTCGAATCGTCGCCGAAGCGCTCGGCGAGGAGCCGACAGGCGGGCAAACGAAGCCCAGGCTCTTCGGAGCGGGCGCCGTCCCACAGCGCGCGCTCGCAGAGCGGGCTCGGCCGGGTGAGCAGCTCATGGATCGCCGCGACGGCCCGCGTCGCCCGCGTCCAGCTCTGGAGACGATCGAGGAGCGGTAGAGTTCGGACAAAGACCGCCGCCTTGCTCGGCCGCATGTGCGCCTGCAGGATCCGCCAGGCATCCTCGGCGATCGCAGGGACAAAGTCCGTCAAGCGCACGATCGCCGCGCCGGCGACCCACGGATCGAAGCCCATCGCCAACCGTCGCAGAGCGTCCGCTCGGGTATAGCCGCTGCGCAAAGAGCAGGCCAAACAGAGCGCCAGGCGACGATCGTCCGGGCTCAGCCGATCGACACGGCCGAGCTCTCGAGCGTCGAGCGAGACAAAATCACGCCGGAGTTGCCGGTGTCTAGCACTATCCCGCAGGACGCGATCGAGGGTCGCGAGGATCGTCAGCGGAGGATCCCGGAGCGCCTCCCGGATCCGCTCGGCCGCCGCCACGGCGACCCCCCGATGCTCCGAGAAGAGCTCGCCCGCGGACTCGATCACGGCGATGAGCGGCGCCCCGCGATCACGGCTACGATCGGCGTAGATCATCGGGGCCTGCGCAGGATCGGCGTCACGAGGCTGCGCTCGACCGTCGCCGTAGCGTGGGAAGAGCGTGGGAAGAGCGTGGGAAGAGCGCGGGTGAGCAGGCCGATCCGCCAGCGGGCGGAGGCTCGCCGAGCCAGCCCGGGGAGTTCCTCGAGCCACAGGCTATCGATCCACATCGTGCGCGTTCGCGGCTCGCCGACCGCCCGACGGGCTTGCTCGAGCGAGAGCTGCTCAGGCCGCTCACCGAGCCGCTCCAGCGCATCGAGCAGGCCTCGGTTGTAGCGCGTTCCTCCCGTCGTCGGGCCGTGCAGGGGCGGAACGACGAACGTGTTCATGCGTCGCACAGGGGGCTGAGTGGGCAATCGAAGAGGATGTCGCGGCCGAGGAAGAAGGGCCGGGCA
>Ga0316189_10002957_pt1 | contig 16575 bp, 14 predicted proteins | sample LowCovwburrow_MG_FD_204930 | JGI IMG/M metagenome (GOLD analysis project Ga0316189, IMG submission 204930) | Coastal sediment microbial communities from Maine, United States - Lowes Cove worm burrow | ecosystem: Environmental > Aquatic > Marine > Coastal > Sediment | place: USA: Maine... | reverse complement strand
AATGCGGCTCGTGGACGCCGTAAACGAATTGTCCGGAGGGCGCAACACAGGTCCTAACGCTCATGAATGAATTCTCCTCTCACCGACTGTCTCAGATCTACGGTTTTCCGAGATGCCGGCCAATTTTTGGACGGATATCGGAGAGTATTTTTAATGAAATTTTTCATAAAAACAAGGATATTTGCCGAGATTGCGGGAAACGGCTCTTGTAAACCGAAACAGATTACAAGCTTTTAAACTTGTAGTTGACCCATACAAGTGATATAAGTTGTAGTGTCTGGTGCCTTAGACTGTCTCGAATCATACGATCGGGGGTACTGTAATCCTGTGGAAATAATGACTGGAAAACGTTACGCGGTGATCACCGGCGATATCGTCGGCTCACGTAAGTTTCCAGAGAAAGCACGTCGGGATCTGCATGCGGTGATGATAGCGGGGGCGGAAGCACTGTGCACGGTGTTCGGCGACGCGGTTCCACTGGAAATGGATACGTTTCGCGGTGACGCCTGGCAGATGGTGGTCACAGACCCGGCCAGGGCCCTTCGGATCGGTTCCTTTTACCGGGCCTTTCTAAGGGCAGAAATACGCGACGTCAAAGCCGATTCACGCCTGGCCATCGCCGTGGGGACCATCGACTTTATTCCCGCCGCCAAAGTTTCCAGCGGCGACGGCGAAGCTTATCGCCTGTCCGGCAGCTTGCTCGAGCGCATGCCCCGGCAACAACGCCTCGCTTTTGCCTTCGCTGCAAAAGAGTCCGATGATCGGGTAGCCGCCTTGAAAACCGTAATTCAGTTGATGGACGTCCTGGCGGCCAACTGGTCTGAAAAACAAGCCCAAGCCATAATGGGTGCCCTTCAGGGATGGACCCAGGAAAAAATCGCTGCGACCTGCTGGCCGCAGCCGATTACACAGCAGGCCGTGGCCCAGCACCTCGACCGCGCCGGCTGGCATGCTTTCGAGAGGGGTCTGTTGTTTTTCGAGGAAACCCTCTCCAACCTGTTGACGCAGTGAGACCGTCAACCAAACCGGTTCTATGGATACAACAACATTTGCTTGTTATTGAGCACTACAAGCCCAAAAAGTTGTAAAAAGCCGCGGAAGCCTTATGCACACACAAACCCTGTACCTTTTTGTCTTCCTTCTGGCGGGGCACATTGCCGGAGATTTCCTCCTGCAGACCAAAACGGTGGCAACGCGTAAAAACCGATGGGCCCCACTGCTTCAACATTCGGCTATCGTGGCCGGCCTGAGTTATCTACTGTGCGGGGCTTGGATGCATTGGGAAATTCCGCTCGCCATATTTCTGACCCACGCTCTCATCGACCGCGCCAAGGTAATGAGCGGCGGAAAAACCACACAGGCCTTCGTCATCGACCAACTGGCCCATGTTACCGTTACGCTCTTGACGGCCGTTCTGGTGGTTCGTTACGCTGGAGAGCTGTCGCTTTACTGGGTTCACCTGTTCGGCGCTCCATTTGTCAAAACCGTTGTATTTGTTGCCGGCGCCGTCGCCACCGTTCGAGCGGGCGGCTTTCTGATCGGCCTGGCCGTGCAGCCGCTACTGGCGCAGTTCGCGGATGCACAGCCGTCCTCAAGCACGGCATCAAACGAAGGCCTGGCTGCAGCGCCAGGCGGCGGACTTATAGGTGGCGGCCAGTTGATCGGCCAGCTCGAACGCGCACTGGTGTTTCTGTTGATCATGATGGGCCAGCCGGCCGCCGTGGGATTCCTGATTACGGCAAAGTCGATATTCAGGTTCGGCGACATCCGTGAACATCGCCAGATGATGTTGGCGGAATACATTATCATCGGCACCCTGATGAGTTTCGCTTATGGTATCTTTTTATCTTACCTGACCAAAATCCTGATTGAAATGATATAGATACAAATGGCTTGAAGGCTGCGGCCTCGGTTTTCGGAATTCGGCTCATTCGCTCTCCTCGATTTCCGGCGCCGGCTCTTCGTAGAGCTCAAGGTATGCGTCTCTTCTTTCCAGGTCCTGACGGAGCCGCAGCATCAAGGTGGCTCTTCGATCCGATCCGCTCCTGCGGTGTCTCTGCCACCGGCGTTCCGGGAAACGATAAGCCGATGAGCGTTTACGTCTGTCTGCCAATCGGCGCCGGCCGCCGTTGTCTGTCATGTCTCTTAGTCGTATCACCATTTTTCGTGCCCCGCGCCCATGCCGTAAAAGGAGAACATTCGATTAAAACCTGTTAATTGATTTATACCACAAATCAACTAATTAGGCCAGATATGCGTTGCGTGGAATCGTATTGCCGTTTTCTATTCTGTCGGCTTCCCGGATCAGGAGCAAAGGGTAACAACCACCCTTGCGAGTCTTGACATTCCGACATTCGGATACCAAATTGATTCTCTGAATGGACACTCAAAATGCCACGTCAAAAACTACACCTGCTTGAAGACATCTGCAGGGTGATCACCGGGTCCCGGGACCCCCGCAAAACGCTCGACACCATAGTCGAACTGGTGGCCGATAGGTTCTCTATAGACGTCTGCTCGGTCTATATTTTCGATGCGGAGCGCAATCACCTTGTCCTTACAGCCACGGTCGGCTTGAACCGGGCAGCCATCGGCTCGGTTCGCATGCATATCAGCGAAGGTCTTTCGGGGCTCGTCCTCGAGACCATGGCTCCCGTGTTCGTCAGAAACCCGGCCACCCACCCTAGATATAAATACTTCAAAGAGAGTGGTGAAGAGATCTACCGCACCTTTCTGGGTCTTCCCCTGATTTACCACCAGCGGAATCTGGGCGTGCTCGTGGTCCAGACCGTCGAAGAAAGCGCCATTACCGAAGCAGACATTCCTGTATTTTCCGCCATCACCAGCCAGGTGGCCGCAACCGTCGCCTATTCAGGATTGCTCGCAGATTTAAACAAGGATCTCTCCGACCAGCCGGCCCCAAAACCGTCTGCAGCCGGAGAAGAAACCCCGCACCCGATCGAAAAAAAACCGGTTCTCAGAGGCACACCGGTTTCGAACGGCTTTGCGCAGGGACGGGCGCATTATCTGGCGGAGAGCATCGGGTTCGATCAGGTGAAGATGGAGGCTGCTGAAGATCACCGGGTGCAAAAGGTTTTGCTCGAAGAAGCTTTTGCAGCCGCACGAGATGAAGTTCGTGAGCTGCGACGCGACGCCGATGATCTTCCCACTCAGGACGCGGCCATCATCGAGGCCAACCTCATGATTTTAGAAGACATGGTTTTCAGGCGCAAAATCAGCGACCGCATCGATGTCGGTTTCACCGCAGCGGCTGCCTTGAAACAAATGGTTCTGCAATATCTGGGACACTTCAACCAGATGGAGGACCTCTATCTGCGGCAGCGTGGTGCAGACATCGTGGACGCCGGAAAGCAGGTTCTCGCCCACCTGCTCGCTATCGGAAAGGCCCCGCAGGCCGCCTTCAGCGGTGACACCGTCATCATTGCAGCCGACATTTCGGCCGCCGAACTCATACGGCTGCGCCAGCCGCATCTGAAGGGAATCATCCTGGCCAAGGGTGGCAAGACCTCACATGCCGTCATTTTGGCCAAGTCTTTCGAAATCCCGATGATCATCGGGGTCAAGGACGTGCTCGATTCGATCCGGGAGAACGACCAGTTGATCATCGACGGCACCTCCGGGCTGGTCTTCCGCGACCCGCCGCCGGAAATCCGCGGCGAGTACGACCGGCTGCGGGTCGAAAAAGAAAAAAGTTTCCGCGACCTCGACCGTCTGCGAAACTTACCGGCGCTGACGCGCGACGGCCGTTCCTGCCGTCTGGGGGCCAATGTCAGCCTTCTTTCCGACCTCGAGTTGGTCCACAGGTACGGTGCCGATCACATCGGACTCTACCGCACCGAGTTTCCTTTTCTGGTTCGCGGCGACTTTCCCTCCGAAGAGGAGCAATTTGACCTTTACTGCAAAGTCATCGAAGCCGCCGCCGGAAAAACCGTCACAATTCGCACCCTGGATGTCGGCGGCGACAAGCTTCTCTCTTATCTCGACTACCCCAAAGAGGCCAATCCCTACCTGGGCTGGAGAGCCGTCCGCGTCTCGCTGGAACGCGACGATATTTTCCGGGTCCAGATTCGTGCCGTCCTGCGGGCGTCGGCCCGCGGTCCGACGTCGCTCATGTTTCCCATGATCTCCACGGTTGAGGAGGTGCGCACAATCAACCACATCGTCAACGATGAAAAGTCAAAATTGGCCGCGGCCGGACGGCCCTTCGATGCTAACATCGCACTCGGGATCATGGTCGAGGTACCCGCAGCGGTGCGAATTCTGCACTACCTGCTGCGTTATGTCGACTTCGTGAGTATCGGCACCAACGATTTGACCCAGTACATTCTCGCCGTCGACCGCAACAATGAAAAAGTGTCCGCCATGTACAACCCGCTGCACCCGGCGGTCATCGCCACCATCCGCGAGGCGGCGACGATATGCCGCAGAATGGGTATTCCGTTCAGTATCTGCGGTGAATCTGCTTCCAATCCACAGTGCGTCGTTCTTTACCTGGCAATGGGCATCACACGCTTGAGCCTGAACCCTGCATCAATCCCCCTGATCAAGCACCTGATATCTACCCTGTCGATGGGCGAGGCCCAGTCCGCTCTAACGGCGGTCACGGACATGGAAGAGGCCGCCCGGATTTCCGACCACCTCAAGGAAATTTGCCGGCAAAAGATGAGCGCCTACCTGAGGTGACTGCGCCCTAAAGAAGACTTCACCGGACAGATTTTGGAGGAAAGATGATTTCTGCAGATTGCCGAATAGTTTCATTCTTCGATGCGATAGATGGGAAGACATTCACCGAGGCAGTTATTTAGGCGAACCAAGAGGCCACCGAAGCCGAGCGGGCTTTGCTTTACCATAAACGAAAGGCCGAGGAATGCCCCTGCCCCGTCGAGTATGTCGACGGTCTGAAGGAATTTATTTTGTTTATGCGCTGTGCCGTTCTGAGAAACAGAATATCGAAAGACAAATACCAAAGGTTATTTCATTCTTACCTGAATAGCGTTTCGTGACCATCCACCTGATGGGTTGAGGCCTATAAAAATACCCACCTTTGTTCTGCCGCAACAACAGATCTTTTGGCCGGCACAAACCATGCTGTTGCATTAACCGCTAAACAGTTCACCGGAGGTGGTGCAGTGGAATTTTCGGTTATGCGATGGTATAAACGCCCTTATCGACACTCTTTATCTTGTCCTGCTTCTTCAGTTTGAAGAGAACGTTCGCGATCTTCTTGTTCGCGAAACCGGTCTTTTCGCGGAGCGTGGCCATATCGACCGGCCTGCCGGACTTTTTGACGATATCGAAAATTGTATCGATAGCGGTCATCGTTTGAGCGCCGGCGGCTTTTTTCCTGCGGATCGCCTTGACGCCGGTTTTGCCCTTTTTGCTCGTTTTTGTTTTGGTTTTGGATTTCCTGGCTGCAGCGGTCCGTTTGGCGGCTGATTTTTCAGTTGTGCCCATCGCCTGGGCGGCTTCGTTAACTTTTTCCGCCAGCGATAGTATTCCCTGCGAAGCCAGTTTCAACCCGTCCGATACGGTTTTCAATATCTTCTCGATCTCTTTCATGTCTCTTCCCTCCCGGTTGTTTGTGTGAACATTTTATCTGCTTATGCCGAAAGGGGTCCAAAAGTCAACGATAGGCTTTATGATAAAGGTTTTGGACTGCGTTATCGGTCGTCGGCGTATTACAATACAGCCGTCTCCCTCTGGCCTTGCCAAAAACTTTATCTTAAAGCCTATACGTTGGGATGCAATTTGCGTAGTCGGAGTATTCAAAGGAAAAGAAGCTCAGTCGTTGTTCTTCTTCATTGACATGTCAACAACGAGCGGCAGATGGTCCGATGCCGCCGCGGTGTCGGCGGTCTTTCGGACCTCCGTCTTGAGGGGTGTGAAATGGGACGAGACAAAAATGTGGTCGATACGGAAAAAGGGACTCTTGGCGTGGAAGGTGTCCTCAGCCGATCCGCTGAGTGAAGCAGTCTGAACATCGGTCAAAAGACGCGACACCTGTTTGTATGTGTCGGATGACGGCCCCGAATTGAGGTCCCCGCAAAAAACCAGCGGTTCATTTGCAGGCACTGCAGTGACATCGTCACCAGTCATCAGGGCAGTCAGTTGCAGGCGACGTTCCAATCTGAATAAACTGAGATGGGTGTTGATGAGATAGACCCGGCCGGCCGGTGTTTCGAGTATGGTACGAAGAGCCCCCCGCCTGCGGGGATTCAGCAGTGGGTAGACATTCGGAAGCCGGACCTGATCGAACCCGACAATCGGAAACCGGCTGAGGACCGCCAAACCGAAACGCCGCAGGCCCTCCTGCTCGACCGGAAAATAGATGTGCCCCATACCGAGCACGCCGGCGATCATTTGCGCCTGGTTCCGGTATTCACGCGTCGGGTGACCGCCGTCGACTTCCTGCAAGGCAACGATGTCCACATCGAGGTCCGCGATGATGGCGGCGATTTTCCCCGGATTGACGTCTCGGTCGGCTCCGACACAACCATGGATGTTGTAGGTCATGACCCGCAATAAAATTTTATCGTCCAGATCTTCCATGAAGCCAGAATTATTGAGATACAAGCTGTTTAAGGGCTTTTCAACCCAGAACGTTGAACCCTGAACCTCTGAACCTTGATGTAGTATACATCAACGATCTCGATTTCCGAGGTTTAATTTTCCACCGGATGCATTAGTTTTCAATATAGACATTGATTGGATGACCCACAGTCATGCCCGCGAAAAGGAGGTGCGACAATGACGATGATAAGTGGCGGCCCCAAAACCGTCATGTCGACTGTCCTTGGTCTCGGCACGATGGTCCTGGCGCCGATCGCTGCCGTCGTTTTGATCGGTGCTGCCAAGCCGGTCGCCAGGATGGCGATCAAGGGGGGCGTTCTGGCCGGCGCGTTCGTCCGGACCGCGGCGGCCGTCGCTGAAACGGTTTTCAAGGACCTGACGGCGGAGGCCAAGGCCGAACTCGATGCAAAAAGCGCGAAAAAAAGAGAGTGACTTTTTGTATACTGAAGAAAGACACCTATCCGATTCGGGTTAACACTATGCTGCGACCAAACGATGACTACATCCGCCGGCTAATCGAGACGGTGAACAACAGCCCGTTCCCTCGACATCTACCGATGAAACTGGTCTCGATCGAACTGGACCGCGCAGTGGTGGCATGTGAAACTGCAACTTGCCATCTGCAGCCGTTCGGAATCGTCCACGGCGGCGTCTTGGCCACCCTGATCGACACGGCTACTTTCTGGTCCGTATTTATGAGGCTTCCCCAGGACGCGGGCCTCGTGAACATCGATCTCAAGCTGAACTATCTCCGGCCGGTGTCAAACGGAACGATCACCGCCAAAGGCCAGTGCATCCGGTCCGGGCGCACCATCAGTTATGCCGAAGCAAGAGTCGAGGATGCCGCCGGGGAACTTCTGGCGCATGGCACCTCGACGCTCATGGCCCTGCCGGGCAAAGGCATTCACATGGGCGTCGAAAAATTTATCGAATATAAAGGGGAGGTCTCCCCATGAATGACATCGAAGAAAATGAAGCCGACAACAGTAAACTGGCGCTGAGGGATTCTGAGGATCACACCAACCTGTGCTGCTGCTACGTCTTAGGTCCGGACGGTGGGACCACTGATCCGTGTCATCTTCCAGTGAAAAACTGCTGCTGTTGTGACAAATGATGTCACCCGGCGTGCCGAATCAGTCGGGGTTGCCCAGGGCGAATTTCTCACGATACTCGGTGACCGTGGCCATCGGCGGCCGCTCGCATTGTTCGAACAGCCGGATTTCCGGGCGCAGCTTGCCCCTGATCAGACTGTATTGTATCATCTCATCGAAAAGGTCCTGCTTGATGTCGACCCGGTCCAGTCGCTCGATGCGCTTCAAGAAGGTCCTGATGATCACGAACGCCATTCGCCCCAGGGCTTTCGTATCCTGATTTCTATGAACCCGCCGGTCCAGATCGACCTGGGCGATGACCTCGAGTCCCCATCTTTTGTGTATGTCGATGAGCATGCCGGTTTCTACCCCGTATCCGACGGGAAACGGTATGGCTTCGAAGATGCTGCGATACCCCGCATACTCACCCGAAAGCGGCTGCAGGATCTGGGTCAGATCCGGCATGAAAAGTGCGAAAAGCGGCCGGGTCACCAACTCCGTCACCCGTCCGCCGCCGGTGGGGCGCCACTTGTTCTCCCCCACCGAGATGGGCCGATCGTAATATGCCTTGGTAAACTTGATCGTATCCGAGAGCAGCAGCGGCCCCAGCAGCCCATATGCGAAGCGATGGTGGATGTTTTTGATGTCCGCATCGATGTAGACGAGGATGTCTCCCCGGGTAACGTAGAGCGCCTTCCAGAGATTTTCTCCCTTGCCCTTGAATTTTTCCAGATGTGGCAGGATGGTGTCGGCCTCGTGTACCGTCACGTCATAGGACCGGGCGATGTCACGGGTCTTGTCCGTCGAACCGGAGTCGATCACGACGATCTCATCCAGAAGCGGGTAATGCGTCATGAGTTCCGATTTCATGATGACGATCTCCTTGGCGATCGTCTTTTCCTCGTTCAAGGTGGGCAGACACAGGGAGATGGAAAGCCCTTTACGCTGCTTCTCCGCCACCAGGCGATTGAGATCCTTGAATTCGGAATGGTGGAACGTATTCGACTCAATCCAGTTCTTATTCATCGCACACCCCGTTGTCCATGGCCATGACCAGGGCCGGGATCTGAGCGATCCCTTTAAAAATCGGCTCGATTTCGACCATGGCGCCTTCTTGATGAAAATTGTCCCCGCTGGTAATGCCCAGGGTGATCGCCGGGATTTGCCGTTGGAGGAAGATGGACAACGCCGTTTCGCTCGGCTCGCTGACGGCCTCTATCTCCAGACGGTCCAAAATTCGGGACGCGCATTTGACCAGCGGGTGATTGTACCGCAGGCTGGTCGCGCCTAGATTGCTGATGCGGTTGAGCTTCAACTCGACGGCAAACGCCTTGTTGATCCCCGCGACAATATCCCCGATGTCGGCGAAGAGTTCCTTTACCATATCATCCGAGTCGCTTAGGATTTCGAACCCGATCTTGGCGTCATAGGCGATCTTTCCGTGGTTGAACCCGCCGGCGATCCTCCCGATAACGATCTGCGTCCGGGGCTTTTGGGGCAGGCGCAGTTTTAGGATTGAGTTGATCACCTCGTTGATGACCAGAATCGCATTGGGCTTGTGGTACCGTTCCCATTTTTCCTCGACGGCGATGCTGCAATCGATTTCCCCCCGGATCATGCCGTCGGAATAGTAGTTGAGTCGGCCGAGTTCGACGCTTTCAAGGCAGATGGCGCCCGCGATGGGCGTCGGCCAGGCCTTGAGCAACCGGCGGATTCCTCTGAGGTTTCCCCTTCCCAGGGAATAAACGGGGGCGACCAGAACGATGTCAGACTCGAACCGCAGCCCCAGGCGCTCGAAGATGTCCGGCAGTGAAGCTAAAACGCCGACGGCGGCCGAGTTGTCCGAAACGCCGAGACCGCTGATGGTTTTGTCCGTCACCTCGAAGTGTTGGTCGACCAACACCTCTGAAAAGGTGTCGAGATGCGCGACGACGAAGATAGACGGTTTGACGGAAGACGATGATCCATGGATCACGCCGATGGGATTGCCGAAATCGTCGATCGTGCATTCGTCCACCTGGAATTCGGCGAACCGCTCCACCAGGCGTTCGGCCCGCCGCCGCTCGTGAAACGTCGGGGCGGAAATCTGTCCGATTAGCACGATATTGCTGATGATGATTTCCCGTACCCCCCGAATTTTGTCAACGAATGTCGGCAGGACGTCCAAGTATTTGTCCATTTTGGCTCCTCGGTTAAGGGTTGACGGCTTCGGCGATCAGCTGCCGGAGGTCGGTAACGATGATATCGGGTAACAGTCCCCGACAGCGATCGTCGTACTCTCTAAGCCGCAACGAGCGTCCATCGCCTGCAAAAAGCGCGGTTTTGAAACCGACGGCGCCCGCCGGCCGGATGTCGTTCAACATGTCGTTGCCGACATAAAGAGCCTCCTCCACCGGAATGCCGATGCGGGAGAGTTCTTCGGCCGCCCGTTTGAACATGAACATCGATGGTTTGGCATGTCCGAACCGGTAGGAAAGAAAAATCAACCGGGGATTAAATCCGCTCTTTTCCAAACTCGATCCCAGAAACCACTCCAGTATATCCGGCGTGTAAAACTGGGCGTTTGAGATAACGCCCATCGGCATGCGACGCGCCCGGCAGGTCGACAACAGAGTGTCGAAGCCGGGCATGGGGTAGACGGAATTCACCATCAGTTCGTACTCGAGGATAAAGGATTGCAGCCGAGGGAGATCCCCGATGCCGAGTACCGCTTGCCAGACACGGACAATGTCGACCTCGGGGGAATCGATCCCTCGTCGCTGCGCCTCTACGTGTTCCTGTTCTATGGCCCGACGCACCACCGACGAGAGACCGTCCGGTGTCCGATAGATGTGGCAACGACGCAGTAAATCCTGCAGGTCAGCCTCTTGTACAGACTGTTCGCGACTGGTGCCGATATCGCCGGAGCCGCTGATTAAAAGGGTACCGTAAACGTCGAAGAGGATGGCCCTGAAATTTTGCATCCCCTCCAGACGAGGTGCAACCCCTGTTGGTACCGGCGTTAGAGGACGGATGTGCCGCTCGAATATCGCCTTTTCAACCGTCATAAGCACCCCACTTGAGAAGCGGGAATCGCTCGAGATCGAAAAATGCGTCGAGCAGCACCCGCTTGTCGATGCGGTGGCGAACCGGGTGGTGGGCAACCCGGTCATAGATCGTCAAGAGTCTCTCCCGGTAAGGTGCCTGACCGTAAAGATCCGCAACTGCCTCGCGGTTGTTGGCGATGATTTCAGCTGCGTCCGATGCGACCCCAGGGTGTTCGAGCCAGGGATTTAACGTGACCAGTTTCACTCTCGCAGCTACATCCGTCACCAGCCGCGAAAGGATGTGCCGTTGAGAGGTTTCGTCGAGGTTGCCGAAATCGACCGTCTTGCCGCGTCTCATGGAGGTAAGGCCGCGATCCAAGGCCTCCGGTGCGAGGTCGTGATCGTAGGCGTCCGCGGCAGCCAATGCCGCCTCGCACCATCGCCGGAAAAAGGCATCTGTGTCGAACCAGTCGAGCGGGACCTCGAGCCGGTCGTAAAGATGGTCCAGCCGGACCCCGTTTTGTTCGAAATCCCGGCAGACCTCCCCGAGCTTGCGTCCCCACAACAGCAATCCGGCCGTCCAAGGCTCGAGAAAGGATAAACCGAATCCCTCCGTAATGCTCGTGGTGACCATCGACGCCGCAGCGCCCACAAGGGCCAAGAAGTCGACTTTCTGGCCGACGTCGAAGTTTACATTCAGGCGTTTTTCCTTTACATAACGCTTCCAGGCCCGGTAGCTCGCTATGTCCTGCGGACTGTTCGGCGGCTGACTGACGTCCAGGCGTTGGCCGTTTCGCAGGAACAACGACAACAGGATGGCCTCGCCCAGGTTCTTGCGCCGAATGGCGCGGATCGGGTAGAGGACGAGCGGTTCGGGGCAGCGCGTTTCAACTGGCAGGGGCTGGATGGCATTTGGAACCAGGTGTACTCCACCAGGGTTGAGCCCGGCCCTGAGGAGGATCTCGCGATCCCGGGAATTAATGACACCGTAATGACAGTCCGAAGGATAGGGCTCCGGGAAATAGGCGCCCGGCCGCCCGTCTTCGGCAAAATCATGGATTTGTAAAAAAAGAGGGACCCCCGACTGCTGCAGCCGGTTTAACACTCGAAGGAAGCATCGGTTCTTGGCCAGCGTCGGATTATGGACGTGCAGCACGTCACACCCGCGCGGCCACGTATTCGAAATCGCCTTCAGGATCTTGTCGGCGACCGGTTGCGGTGCATGTGGAGGGCTGTCCGGCCGGTCATAGCTGATCTCGGGGATCTCCACGACCTCGCAAGGCCATGCAGTGCCGGCGCGGTCCCCGGTTATAACGAGGGTGTCGCACACCTCCCGGATGGCCGCGACCTGCCCCCTCAGGACAGTGGTGACACCGCCTGTTTTGAGATGATAGTGAAGAAAGGTGATCTTCATGACGCCACCGGGGCAGGGAAATCATCGACACCCGTTGATTTGCAAATTGAAAAAATAACCGGTATTCTTCTGCGATAGGAAAAGAATACCGATTTGTCAACTGCGAAAAGAGGCAGGGCACAGGAGGCATCATGGGCAAGAACATCGGTTTTGTATCCACCCGCTTCGCGGGAACCGACGGGGTTTCCCTGGAGGCCGCCAAGTGGTCGGAAAACCTCCAGAAAAGCGGACACCGCTGTTACTGGTTTGCCGGAGAACTGGACCGGGCTCCGGAAATGAGCCTGTGCGTTCCGGAGGCCTTTTTTCAACATGAGAGAAACAGGGTGATCGACGCGGCGATATTCGGTAAGAAACGTCGCAACCGGGAGACGACCGAGGCGATCCATTCCCTCCGGGCCTTTCTGAAAGACATGTTGCATGAGTTCATCGAGCGCTTCCGGATCGACATGATGGTGGCCGAAAACGTACTGACCATACCCATGCACGTGCCTTTGGGACTGGCCATGGCCGAAACCATTGCGGAAACCCAGATTCCGACGGTGGCGCACCATCACGATTTCTACTGGGAACGGACGCGTTTCGCGGTCAACGCGGTGGGTGATTACCTTCGGATGGCCTTTCCGCCCAATCTGCCGAACATCGAGCACGTCGTCATCAACACCGCCGCCCAGGAGGAACTGGCCCTGCGTACCGGCGTCTCGTCGGTGATCATTCCCAACGCGTTCGACTTCGAGAACCCGCCGCAGGTCGATGAAAAGCGAACCGAGGCCTTTCGATGCGACATCGGCCTCGCCCCCGGAGATCACCTGATCCTGCAGCCGACGCGCATCGTACAGCGCAAAGGAATCGAGCACGCCATCGAACTCGTCCATGAGCTCGGCGACCCGCGCTACAAGCTCCTCATCTCCCACGAGGCCGGCGACGAGGGCTTCGAGTACGCCGAATGGCTTAAGGAACACGCTGCTGAACGGGGCGTGGATCTGCGCCTGATCGGCACCCGCATTCCGGGCACCCCGAATGGGTACTCGATCTGGGAACTCTACGCCCACGCGGATTTCATCACTTACCCCAGTCTCTACGAGGGCTTCGGGAACGCCTTTCTGGAAGCGGTCTATTTCAAGAAGCCCCTGCTCATCAACCGCTACGCCATATTCGTGCGGGACATCGAGCCCAAGGGGTTCGACCTGATCGTCATGGACGGATATCTGACCAAGAAGAACGTCCGTCAAGTCCGCGAAGTGCTGGAGTCGCCGGCCCGGTGGGTACAGATGACGTCGCACAACTATGCGGTGGCCGCCAGGCACTACTCCTATGCCATGCTGCGTCGGCAGTTGGACAACCTGATGGCTATCTTCTTCGGTGTCAATCATTAGCGAGTGTCCGCCCATAAACGGCACCTTTCGGCCCATGCCGATGTTCTCGCTCCTTGCAATCCTCGGCGTAGCCTTGCTACGCCTGCGGTTGCAAGATCGCTGCGGCCTTGGCCGGGGCCGAAATCTACCTTTTCTGAACGGACACTGATTGTTTTTTAAGTGGACAACCGCATCGCTTAAAGGTCCAGCCAACGGATTCCGTAGGGTGGTAGCGGAACCGCATCGGCGGTGAATCGCCTGCGGCTGATGAGATCCGCGACGACGCCATTGCCTTTCGACGCCGGTAGGGTGACCGTCAAGGTATCGGTGGAGAAGTTGGTCACGGCGATCAGGGTCTGCTCACGGCAGAAGCGCTTTATGGTAAAAACCCGATCGTCGAGGTGGAGAATCTGCGCCTCGGCCGCCGGATGAAAGGCGGGCTGCCGTGTTCGAAGGCGCACCAGATCGAGATAAGGGAAGAAGATCCGCGCCCGAAAACCGCGCGAATCGGTCAGTTGATTGGCAAGCGCGTCGGCCATGAGTTTCTGCCGATTGATTGTTCGTGCCCGTCCTGTTTGCCGAACCCCTTCGGTCCAGTTGCGCGATCCTAAGATGCTGTGGATGTAAACGGCCGGAACACCGGGCAGGACCAGCGCCACCGCCTGGGAGGCCAGGAAGCGCGAAACGAGAAGAGGATCGTCGGGCTGAGCGGGATTTCTGAGCGCATCCACATAGGTGATGTTGAACTCGTACGGACTCTCCGAGCCGTCCGGGTTCCCTTTCATGGAAACGTTGCCGCCGTTCTGCCGAACAATATCAGCCAGCCATGATAGGTCGGTTGCCGTCAGAATGCCCTCGAGCGGTCGCACCCCGATGCCGTCGTGTGAAGCGGTAAAGTTGAAAAAGGCCGTGTCTGCCGAGGGGGTCGCCAAAGTCTGCGCCCATTCGGAGAGCACGCGGGCCTCGCCCTTGGCCAGGGAATACAGGAGCAGTGGCGGCAGAGTGAAATTATAGACCAATTGGGCCTCGTCGTGACCGTCGCCGAAATAACGGATGTTTTCTTCATGGGGCACATTGGTTTCAGTAATCAGGACCACGCCGGGCGCGATGAGATCCAGAATCCTGCGAAACAGCCGGACCAAATCGTGAGCCTGGGGCAGGTGGATGCAGGGGGTTCCGATCTGCTTCCACAAATAAGCGACGGCGTCGAGCCGGATGATCCGCGTCCCCTGCGACACATAAAAGAGCAGGGCCCGCACCATTTTTTCGAGGACGTCGAGACTCTCGTAATTGAGGTCGATCTGATCAGCGCTGAAGGTTGTCCACAGATGCACCTGATGTCCGGAATGTTTTTCAAATGCGGTCAACAGCGGCAGGGAGCGGGGCCGGGTCACCCCAGAGAGATCGACCGCCGGATCGACTTCAATGGCCAGGTGCTCGAATCCTTTCTCACCCGCGATGTAGTTCTGAAACCAGCGGCTTTCGGCGGAGACATGGTTGGCGACGAGATCGACCATCAGCTTGAAATCCGTTCCGACGGCCCGGACGTCCTCCCAGTTCCCCAAATCGGGCTTGACAGAAAAAAAATCGGTGACGGAAAATCCATCGTCCGACGAAAAAGGAAAAAACGGCAGGATGTGAATCCCGGAAAAAACGCCCTTGAAATGTTGAGTCGCAAATCGGTTCAGGGTGCAAAGCGGCCGTTCCCCCTCTCGCGTGAGGGTGTCGCCGTAAGTGACGAGGATGGCATCCGCCTCGGAGAAGGAGCCGCCCTGCCCGGCCGGTTGTTGAGTCGAAAAATCATCCAGAAGGGCGGCGATCCGCGCGGCCGCGGCCGCGGCCTTTTGCTTTCCGTAAATCCTCTGGAGAATCGTCTGCATTCCATTTACCCTTGTTTGTGAAATGAACCGGGATGACGGCCTGCGGTTCGCGCTGAATTTTTACATCGTCTATAGGGTTCTCGTTTTTACAGAGACTGGTAGGATTATGTCGTTGACATCTCCGGTGCTTTTAGTACGAAAATAGAATGAAATACGGAAAAAGGTGGGCACCTCCGCCCGGATGAACGGTTTCGAAAGACGGCTGAAACTCGCCGTCAACGGGGTCTAAGCCCGGACCAGGCCCGTCCTCAAACAAGGGGTTCAGGTTTGTCACCAAGATTGTAACTTTCATGCGGTATCGGCATAGGGCCCGGTCTAAGACCCCGTAGGCGGCTCAGACAGTCAGCCGCTGTTCTCAACCGCTCATCCGGGCTCCGGCGCGTCATTTTCATGCACCTTGGTGACCCAGGGCCATGAGTGTATAATATGTAAACCAAGATGGCACCCAACCTCCTCTGCGAGGAATTGTCCCGCAGTGATTGACAGAAAGCGCAGGCGTTAAGATGTACATCCCCTTTGACAAGGTTCACAACATCGGTTTCATCTCGACCCGTTTTGCCGGAACCGACGGCGTTTCGATGGAAACGGAAAAATGGGCCAATGTATTTAAAGAAGAAGGGTTTCAGTGTTTCTATTTTGCCGGAGAGCTGGATCGGGACCCTTCGCGGTCCTTCCTGGTACCGGAGGCTCATTTTCTGCACCCGGAAATCCGGTCGATTTTCAACACCGCTTTCGCTCTCGACACCAACGGCGTGAGAGAGCGGAAGCTGACCACCAAAATCCAAGCCATCAAGGAGCACATTAAAGATCATCTATACGATTTCATTCGACGATTCAACATCGATCTCCTGATACCGGAAAACTCGGTGACTATACCGCTCAACATCCCCCTCGGACTGGCGATCACCGAACTCATCGCGGAGACCGGTCTACCCACCATCGCCCATCATCACGATTTTTTCTGGGAGCGCCAGCAGTTCAAGACAAATGGGGTCTGGGATTATCTCAACATGGCTTTCCCACCGCACCTTCCGCCGATTCGCCATGTCGTTATCAGTTCCTCGGCGAGCAACCAACTCAGCCTCCGGACGGGTATATCGGCCACCATCATTCCGAACGTGATGGATTTCGAACATCCCCCCTCGCCGCCGGATGACTATGCCGGCGATGTCCGCAAAGCGCTGGGACTCGACCCGGATGAACGACTCATCCTTCAACCGA
>Ga0316189_10002956_pt1 | contig 16575 bp, 11 predicted proteins | sample LowCovwburrow_MG_FD_204930 | JGI IMG/M metagenome (GOLD analysis project Ga0316189, IMG submission 204930) | Coastal sediment microbial communities from Maine, United States - Lowes Cove worm burrow | ecosystem: Environmental > Aquatic > Marine > Coastal > Sediment | place: USA: Maine... | reverse complement strand
GGATGTGGGCGGGGCTCAGGGTCGGCCCTTTTTTTTTTGTGGGGCAGGGGGTAGTGGAGGGCGAGGGGCAGGGGGGGTGGAGGGCGAGGGGCAGGGGGAGTGGAGGGCGAGGGGCAGGGGGGAGGGCAGGGCGAGGGGCAGGGGGTCGTGGGTATCCCGGCGCCCATCGGCATTGCGCTGGCGATCGGCGTCTGGGGGGAGGGGTGCAATCGCGGAGCTAGAGGCGATGGGGAGATTCGTCCTGAGCATCGAATCGGTCCATCGAGCAAGCCTCGTCTTGTGGGGAGAGGGGGTGCTGCGCTCGAGCGAATTCTAGGACCCGAGGACTCTTGAGTGGTGCTATGGCTGGGGCTAGGGTTAGAGCTATGGCTAGAGCTATGAAGCTCGCTTTGTGCGAGCGATCTTCCTGTTGAAGAAGCGCCAACCTCTCACGAATCATTGAACCCACATACGGCGTCGTCACCATCGTCGATGCTCGTAGCGATGGAGCCGATGTCCCCCCAGAGCGGACGAAACCGAGCACAACGCGTCAGCGCGCGTTTTCGTGAATGTCCACAACTGCCGAGGAGAACAGGGGCGCATCGGGGCGCGAGGGCGAGGGCGAGGGCGAGGCCATGGCGGCTGGCGAAGACCCGGTAGTGCGGGTCATGATAACGCGCGGCGCGGGACCAAGGCGCGGAGGCGGCCCAGGAAGGTGTCGACGGTCATGCCGGTGCAGCGCCTCGGCGCGATGGCGCCTTGACGTGGAGGTGGAGGGGCATGCGGCCGTCGTCGAGCGCCTCGACGGCATCGTCGGCGAGGGGCGGGCGGAGCGAGCAACGGCAGAGGTGCTCGGGTCGTTTGCGTTTGCGTTTGCGTTTGCGTTTGCGTTTGCGTTTGCGTTTGCGGTCGTCGGCGGCTCGAACTCGAACTCGAACTCGAACTCGAACTCGAACTCGAGCTCGAACTCGAACTCGAACTCGAACTCGACTGTCGAGGAGTGCAGGTGCGCATCGGTTGCACGAGGTGGTGCGGTGATCCGAAAACGTTTCGCTGGAACTAGATATTTAAAAACCTGACATTAGTCTCAGTCAGGGACTTAATAGGCCGCCTTTGCGGCGGTGTACAGGAAAAGGGGGAGGGTATATGTCCGCTCAGACAGACTTTGCATTGAAGGCTCGCCGAGTGATCAAGGCGTTGGATGCCAAGGCCAAAGGTCCAGGGGATGGGGTGCCTGTCGGCGAGTATCGGGCTGCCGCAGAGGACGTGAGGAAGGTGGTGGGTCGGGTGCTGACAGGCCGTTTGGACAAGAATGAGTTTGGCACTGTCTTCTCTTCTCGTGTTGAGAGCTGGGACGGTGGAGGTGAAGAGGCCGAGTCTCTCAAGGCGCTAGAGTCGGATATGATGGCCCTCTAAGCTGGGGCGATACATGGGCAATGCCTCGGAGGTCCGAGGCATTGTGGGGATGGATGGCGTCGTGTCCACGGGCTCGGTGACGAGACCGTGGTGAGCGACGTGGAGGCCAAGAACGCTGGACTACGGTGACGACGCCTCCGTGGCGCGGTAGGGCCGAGGCGAGCCTATGCTCGTGCTTGACGAGCATCGTATGTCCTGAAGGACCGCTCGCGCGAGGCGCTCTCGCGGGGGACTCACGGTCGTCGCCCAGGCGGACGACCAGGGGCCCCGAGAAGGAGAGCGCCCACGGGCGGTCGCCGACCGCTGGCGAGACGTGGTCGACGAGGAGTGCGACCACTTCGGCGATTCGCCGGCCCACGCGCGACGGAGAGGAGCCGCCGCTCCTACCGCGACAGGCGAGACTATCCGCGAAGTGTGCGGAGAGAGGCCTCGTCGCGGAGAGTCGAGCTCGTCGGGGTAATCAGCACAGTCTGGTTCGCCTGGATCTCGCTGTAGATCTGCCCCTGGGAGGTCGTCGGTGAGCGTCTCGAGCTGAAGCCTGACGACCTCGAGCTCTGGAACGCCTATGCGGCTACAATTGCCCCCTATGCGGATGACACCTCGGGCTTCTTTCCCCGCGACGAACCCTTTTGGGCGGCCAAACTCTCGACCGCGGTTGAAGACGCACTCAACCTCGCGATCAAGGCGAGCTTCCCGGACAAGCCGAGCCTTACGTGCTTTGCCTGGCCGACCGACCGCTTCACCCAGGTGGGTCACACCGCGCTCGCCGAGCAGTAGGCTCACCGCGCGGGGGCTCGTCGTCGATGATCACGGACTATGCGTCGGTGATCGGCTCCATGAGCGCGCGCAGGTCAGGCCCGACCCGGGGACCGGCGAGCGCCAGCAGATCCGCGGCCAGGCTCTGGAGCTCGTCGTGGGCGGCCCTCGCGTGTCCTGCCAGGGCGACCTGCCCAAAGCGAGAGCGCAGCAATGACGCGATCTTCCTCGCGCCGATGCCCGTCGGGATCCAGGGAAGGAGGTGCAGCCCTCGCGGGAGGAGGGGGTAGCCCGCGGCTCGGACCGCCGCGAAGCCCTGTGTGGTCGCGCGCATGGTTCGCTTCATCAGCGTCCGATCGGCCGCGGCGCGCAAGACATCGCCGCCAGCGCAGCGGATCGCCCCCCCCAGGGGCAGGACCAGCGCGAGGTGACTCCAGTGCCAGGCCATGATCTGCTCGTGGTGCTCGACCTTCATGCCGGCGCTGACCAGGTGATCACGAAGGGTCCGCGCCGCGTCGGCGGCCTCAGGTGCGCCTTCGCCGATCACCAATTTGTCAAAGGGTGAATCGCCGGGTCGCTCGCGATCGGCATAGACCAGGACTTCGCCGTCCCACATGCCCCCGACGCCGGGAAATCCCCCCAGCACGCGATCCCTACCGAGGCGCTCGCCGAGCGCCTCGAAGCCCTTGGTCGTGTTCCCTAGGAACCAGACGATCGGCCGACCGGGCAGCGTGGCGAGGAGCGCCAGGACCCCGGGGCGCTGGATCTCCTGGACGCAGACCATCACGAAGGCGAATTCCTCGGCGACGGGCGTCCGGACGATCCTCGGCCGCGCGCTGCGCTCGTCACCGCTCAGGCCGTCCCGCATGGGCAGGCCCTCGCGATCGAGGCTAGCTGCCTTCTCTCCCCGGGCCAGCAGGGCCACGTCGAGGCCCTTGTCCCCCAGGAGCACGGCGGTGTAGCAGCCCGTCACGCCGGCCCCGATGATCAGCCCCTTCATGGTCTGATCGTGGCGTCGAGTCGGCGCGCTGCGCAACCGCTGTCTTCGCCCCGCAGGGTGAAAAAGTTGCTCGGTGGATAGGCGCGGTGCCCTGGGGGCGCTCCCAAGGTGGCTTTTGGGCCATGATCCAAGGCCGGAGCCCGGCGCGGTGGTGCTGCACGCCGGGCGGCACGACCCCAGTGTGCAAAGGGCCGCTCCTCGCATGATTCTCAAGGACCGTCGAAAGACGGGAGCCTCCCCCACCGTGATAGGCGCGCTCGACGAGGACTTTCAAGCGGTAGAAGCGTTTGGCCGCTCGACCCCCGTCATCTATGATTGCGAGCAATGCTGAAGCTTGCAGCGAACTCCACAGGGGTGGCCCTCGTCGCCTCTCTAGGTCTCGGATGTGCCGGGGATGACGAAGGTGAGGCGTCGGCGACGGTCGGCGAGAGCTCGACGACCGGCACAGAGGCGACATCCGGGACGAGCACCTCGGGCGGAGAGAGCACGACGACGGGCGAGGAGATGACGACGACGTCGGCGGGGGAGACGACATCGGGGACGACCGGTGAGCCGCTCACCCGGGTGGAGGAGATCCTCGAGGATCTCAGCGTCGCGATGTACGCCTGTCCAGAGCGTATCTGGCCCGACGTTGAGGAGAGATATCGGTTGAGCCAGGTGCTCCTCGCGTCGACGTCGGAGAACACCGCCTGGGTCTGGAATTTCCTCGACGGAGGGGGGGAGCCGCCGGTGGTCACCGAGGGGCCCCTGGACAGCCTGCCTGCGGAGTGGTTGGCGGTGTTCAACGTCGGCCAGATCAACGGCATCCCGACCCTTGGGATCTCGCTCGACTGGGGGCAGGAGCTCAACGATGCCTACGAGATGGCGAACGGGACACCGCCGTGGCCGGACTTCACGACCTCGCTGACCTTTCACGAGGGCTTCCACTTTCTCAGCTCGCAAAACGACTGGAACGTCGGCGACGGCAGCCGGAGGGCGGCCTATCCAGAGCCTTGGGAGCCTCGCTATCTCCGGGCTCAGCTCCAGCGCTCGCTTCGGGCAGAGGTCGAGGAAGAGGGGGCTGGCCTCGGCGCTGCGGCCTATTGGCAAGAGCGGCTGCTCACGGAGCACAGCGCAGAGATGACCGCGAGCCGCCGCTTCGACTGCACCGAAGGGTCCGCGGAGTACGTGAGCCTGATGATGAGCGCGCTCGCGGAGCTCGGCTGCGACGCGGGGGACGATGAGTTGCTCGATCTGGCGATTGAGCACCTCGACGACGGAGTGTTCCTCAGCGAGGGGAGCTTCACTCCGGGGCGCGAATTCTACAATCTCGGGGTCGTCGCGGGGCTTGTCCTTCGGCGGTCTGGGCTCGCGGGCTGGGAGCTCAACGTGGAGAACGGCGAAGCCCCCGTCGCGCAGGCGGTCGCAGGGGTCGAGCCCGAGCTGCAGGAGGATGACGCCGCCCTGCAGGCGAACGTGCAGGCCGCGGTCGGAGAGCGCAACGAGACTGTCGGCGCGGAGATCGAGCCGCTCCTCGAGGCGATGGCCGATCCCGAGTACACGCGGATCCCTGTTCTATTCGACTGGATCGGCGGCTCTTTCGGCGTCGGCGGTTTTTACTACCTCGCCGACGATCCCGACGAGCGGAATGTGCTCCTCGACTTCTCAGCGATGATGCTCACTCCTTCGAACGTGACGATCGTCATCGACGGGATAACGTCCTTTGACCAGATCGACACCCCCTGTGTCGCCTCTGGTGGCGGAGTGATCGTCGTGGCGATCCCCACCGCGGATCTGTCTGTCGTCGGTGGTACCGCGACCTCGACGAGCCCGAAGGTCGGCTTTATGGATCTCGGCGTCGAGCCGACGATGGACGGCGACAACTTGCCGTGGCTCTGCCCAACGGACGCAGGCGGGGCAAACGGTGCGCCCTCGCCGGAGCCAGCTCTCGGCCTCCACACGCTGCGGGATACGAGCGAGGGGTCGCTTATCGGCGTGATCGAGCGGCTTGGGCCGATCACGACGAGCGACTGAGTCGCGAGAGAACGTGCGTCGGGCGACGTCTTCGCGTCGCCGTTGCGCCGACTGTGGCCACGGTGGCCACGGTGGCCAACCTCAAGGAGGGCTTTCCGCGTAGTGCGCAGCCTGGACGTTCTTTGGTGGACTCTAGGGGAAGAGGCCTACGAGAAGAGCCCGAGGTCCTCGCCGGCGAGGGGAAAGCGGAGGGCGAGCTCGTGATCGCTGATCCCGGCGAGGGCGCGCAGCGAGCGGTGGACGTGGGCTGGGGTCAGGGTCGCGCCCTTGTGGGGTTGGGCGTACTGCTGATCGTCGGTGCTGCCGATCAGCCGATCACCTGGTATTCCGGCGCCCATCATCATCGCGCTGGTGATCGGCCAATGGTCTTTTCCAGCGTACTCATCGCCGCCGTTGTAGCCGGGGCCGCGGGCGAAGTCGGAGCTCACGATCACGGTGAGCTGGCCGCCGAGGCCGAGCTTCTCCGCCTCGCTCATCAGGAAGTCGACGCCGTAGAGGAGCTTGGCGAGCTGACGGATCTGATCGCGGTCGTGGTTGCCGTGGGTGTCGAAGCCGCCGAGGTTGAGGTTCACCGAGACCGCGAGCCCGGCCTGGAAGGCCGAGAGGGCGAGCTGCGACTGCTGCATCATGCTCTGGAGATCGCTGAGTTCGTACCCCGGGAGGGTGACGAGATCGTCGGGGAAGCTGAGGCCTGCGAGGGCGTTGTCGTCGGCGCGGGCGAGGAAGAGCTCGTTCATCGCCGTCTTCGCCCGTGGCAGGCGCTGCCCCTCGAGCTGGGCGCCTAGGCGCTCGGCGTTGGCCTCGCGGATCCGATCCATCCGTGATTTTGGCAGGTAGCGGCCGCTCTCCGGATCGTCGGGGCTGATGATGTCCGGGAAGGCGACCTTTTGTAGGGTGTCGAGGTCGCCCATTCGCGTCAGGGGGACGATCCCCTGGGTCGCGTCGTAGCCCCCGCTGCTGATGTAGGCGAGGGGGTTGTCCGGCGAGCGGATCGCCGCCGCGAGGGCGCCGAAGGAGGGGTGCCCCTCCTGGATCTGCCCCGACCAGGTGGTCCGTGTGCCGCTGTCGTGGTTGTTGGTCGAGGTGTCGATCCCGTTGATCACGGTCAGCTTCGCCGCGTACTTCTCGAAGAAGGCTTGGTTCGACATCAAGTACGGATCGGCGTCTGCTCCGAGGCCCAAGGCCGCGGCGCTGATCGGCACCGGCGCGTACTTGATCGAGCCGGCTGAGGCCGGCGCGCCGTAGAGGCGGTTGAGCTCCGGGTTGGTCTTGGGGTCGCAGAGGTAGACCGGATCCCAGCCGCCGCTGGCGTGGATCAGGACGAAGTAGGGCCCGTCGTAGGCGGTCAGCTCGGCGGCGGCGCGCCGGATCGCGAAGGGGGCGGCGACGGCGAGGCCCGAGAGCGCGGCGAGCTTGAGAAAGCCGCGGCGGGAGTTGCCGGTGGAGGAGATCGAGGTGCGGGAGTGTTTGCGGGTCATGGCGTGCTCCAGCGTCTATTCGTAGAGAAAGCGGTAGTCCGAGAGGAGGTGGACCATCACGCCCATCCAGGCGCGGACGGTGTAGTTCTCGTCGGTCTGGATCCGGTCAGCCTCGGCGAGCTCGACCCCGGTGTTGGGGTCGACCCTGCCCTGACATTGCCAGGGCAGCCAGTCGTCCTCGGCCTCGTTGGCGACGTCGTCGAAGCCGCCGCGCCAGAGGTCGCGGAAGAGCGCATAGGTCCGGTCGACCTCGGGCGAGTCGAGCTCCAGGCGCTCGCCGAGGATCCGCTCGTGGAGGTACTGGATGTTCGCGCGGATATCCTCGACGGCCCCCGGGACCTCCTCGCCGGCCGCGGTCTCGGGCATCGTGCCTAGCTCGACGTAGGGGAAGAGGGTCCGGGCGTCGGCGGCCTTGGTGAAGTCCCAAGCGGTGGTCTGGCAGGCGACCTCGTTGGCGAGGCGGGCCGACACCCCCGCCATCAGCCCGCTCATGCTGCCGAGGCGCTGGGTGATCGTGTCGGAGTCGATACCGCCGTAGAGGATCTGGTAGTCGGTCAGCAGGTACTCCGCGAGATCCCAGGAGCGGACCCAGCGGGCGCCGGTGGTCGCCTCGATCTTGCGGGCGAGCAGCTCCGGCGTCGAGATCCGGCCGCCGCCGACCCCCGCAAGGCGCAGGGCCTCGCCCTCGGAGAGCGCCTCTTTCGCGTTGTGGCCGCGGAAGTAGGGGCTGAGGATGATCCCGCTGATCGCGGTCTTGAGGTCGTCGTCGGCGGCGACGAAGTCCGCCGCGATCTCGCCGAGGAGCGCGTCCTGGGCCGACCAGGCCGCGAGCTTGTCGCTGAAGTCGGGATCGTCGTCGGCGGGGTAGGTGAGGGGCTCCAGGCCGGTGAGGCCGGTGAAGACGGTGTAGACGGTGGCGAGGGCGAAGCGCGGATCCTGGGTCAGGCGGGTCGCCATCCACTGCGGCGCCGAGCCGTAGGCGTCGGTCGGCATCACCTCGTCGGCGAAGCCCGGCGCGTACATGTCCTGGTGCCACTCCTGATCGGGGATGAGCTCCTCTTGATCGTACTCGCCGAACTTCTGAAAGGCGCCGGCGATCGGGTCCATCATCTTGTGGCAGACGATGCAGTCGGGGTTGTCGCGGGTGGGGTTGTTGTACTTGGTCGCCTCGGTCGGATCGATCGGCCGCTCGGCGATCCGGAGGATGTCGGTCGCGAGAAAGAGATCGAGCAGCTTGCGCGCGCGATGGCGGTTGCGGTTGGTCGGCGTCGTCGGGAAGCGGTTGAGGAACATCGGCGAGGTCAGCACCCCGGCGTGGGGGTAGCTGACCTGGGCCCCCTCGTGGTCGACCTTGAGCGTGCCCTCGACGAGCTCCCGCGGGTCGTCGGGGTCGGAAAATCCGAGCGAGAGCCCGTAGAGCTCCGCCGAGAACGGGGAGAAGACCATGTAGGGCGCGGTCAGGATCTCCGTGAAGGGACGATCGTTGCGGACCACGTAGGCGATCAGATCGAGCGGCTCACGGGCGACCGCGAGGTTGATCGACCGCCGTCGCTCCTCGCTCTGGGCCTCGTACCAGGCGCCCGCGTTCGGGAAGTCCTCCTGGTTGAGCAGGTTGACGGCGAAGCCGGTGTAGCTGAGGTAGCGATCGGTGAGGAAGCGATCGTTGAAGAGGTCGACCAGACGGTCATAGAAGGCGTCCTCCTCCATCAGCTCGCGGAGGACGATCGCGAGCTCGTCGTCGCCGCCCTCCTTGACACGATCGTACTCGGCGTCTGTCGGCAAGCGCCCGACCAGGTGGAGGCTGGCCTTGCGCAGGGTCGCCTCGGCGTCGAGCTCGTCGACCTTGGCGAAGTCGGCGGAGTCGCTTCCGAGCGGGCACTCGACCGGATCCTCGAGCTCGTCCAAGAGCTTCTTGATCGCCTCGTACTGGTCGCTGCCCTCGTCGAAGAGCTTGCCGCCGCCGTGGTCGACCATCCCGGTCGGCTTGGCGAGGAGGAGGGGGACGCCGTTGTACTGGTTGCCGGCGATCCCGCGGATGTACTCGAAGTTGGCGTCGAGGAAGCCGGGATAGGAGGAGGGCAGGAGGATGAACTCCGCGTTCTGCTCCGCCGCGATCCCGTCGGGGCGATGGCACGAGATGCACGATTTCGACATCACGGGCCCCCAGACCTTGTTGGTGAAGGAGTCGCGGGTCGACTCGCAGTCGTCTCCGCGGAGCCCCGAGCAGGCGCTCGTGGCGAGTGCGAGCGCGGCGACCAAGAGCGGCCGTGCGAGCGGGATTGTGTGCATCTTCTCGACCTCCAGCATCTGCAGGCTAGCGGAGATCGTCGGCGGCTGACAGGAGCAGGCCGGCCTTTGTCCCAGTTGAGGGTTGAGTTGGGGGTTGAGTTGGGGGTTGAGTCGGGGGCTGAGTTGGGGGAGGTCTGCGGGGATGGGCGCTCACGCGCAGAGGATCGGGGCGTCGTGCCCCCGGCCGAGCCGGTGTTGACTCGGCGGCCACGAAGGGCGAGCACGCCCTGCGGAGGCCCTGATTCTGTCGCCCGTCGGAGCGTCCGCGCAGTCCCCCCTGCTCGGCCCGGCCCGGCCCGGCTCGGCCCGGCCCGGCTCGGCTCGGCCCGGCTCGGCTCGGCTCGGCTCGGCCCGGCTCGGCCCGGCTCGGCTCGGGCCGGCCCGGCCCGGCCCGGCCCGGCCCGGCTCGGCTCGGCTCGGCTCGGCCCGGCCCGGCCCGGCCCGGCCCGGCTCGGCTCGGCTCGGCTCGGCTCGGCTCCGCCCGGCTCGGCTCCGCCCAGCTCGGCCCGCTTGGTCTCTTGATAGGCTCTCGATAGGCTCTCGATAGGCTCTCGACAACTATAGTGATTGTCTCTTGACGCTCTGCGTGTGCATTGCTACTAAGCTCGAACGCTGAGCGGTGGCTCGGCGGAGGATCGTCATGACCCGCACTACGACATCGTCCCACCTCAAGATCGCCCACATCGGCGATCCGGTGTCGTCGTTGCGGGTCGCGTAGCGCCGGCAGGCCCCTGTGACCCCCTCTTCGCCCGCGCGTGTGCCTTCTCTGGGCGCATCCGCAGGCTCGTGGGGTCCCGTGGACGACCGTTGAGGTCGCCCGTGTCTGTGTCGGTGACGCGGCCCTGAGGCCCGCCCGGGAGGGCTGGCTCGCGATCGCCCGAGGCGATGTCGCTATGTGTGTAGAGCCGGCCGAGGGTCGAACTCTATACATTGTCGTGCCGTCATCCATGTCGGACGTCGAGGTCGCCGTATTGGTTCGCGGCGCGTCGATAGGCCGGAGATGTCTCTCTGTCCTGCGTCCACCCCCCATCTTTAGCGAGAGCCCAATGTCCGAGGCCTGCGCCGCAGCGGGGCCCACGGAGAGATGTCATGCAAACCACAGCCCGTACCCTGCGTCCTGTCGCCGTCGATAGCGTCGATAGCGTCGATAGCGTCGATACCGTCGACGAGATCCGAAATATCGGCATATCGGCCCATATCGACGCTGGCAAGACCACCCTGAGCGAGCGGATCCTCTTTTTCGCCGGGAGGATCCACGCGGTCGGTGAGGTCCACGAGCGCGGCGCGACGATGGACTTCATGCCGATCGAGCGCGAGCGCGGGATCACGATCCAGTCGGCCGCGACCCAGGTCCAGTGGGACGGGCGTGCGATCAACCTGATCGACACCCCCGGACACGTCGACTTCACGGTCGAGGTCGAGCGGGCGCTCAGCGTCCTCGACGGCGCCGTGTTGGTGCTCTGCGGGGTCTCTGGGGTCGAGGCCCAGACCCTGACCGTCGATCGCCAGATGCGTCGCTACGGGCTGCCGCGCCTGGTCTTCATCAACAAGCTCGACCGACCGGGCGCGGACGCGGAGGCCGTCGCCCACGAGCTGCGCGCGCGGATCGATCCCCGCGCCGTCTTCATCAACCTGCCGCTCTACGGCGAAGATCGGGGAGCCCCCGCGCTCTCCGGCATCGTCGACGTGATCACCGGCGAAGCCCTGCGCTTCACCGGTGCGCACGGATCGGTCGTCGTCCGCGAGCCCTGCCCGCCGGCGATGGAGGAGGAGCTGCAACGCCATCGAGAGCGTCTCCTAGAGGCGCTCGCTGACGTCGATGACGGGATCATGGAAAAGGTGCTGGGGGAGGAGGAGCCGACCCCGGAGGAGATCATCGCCGTGCTACGCCGAGCTACGATTGAACGACATGTGACGCCGATCCTCTGCGGGTCGGCCTACCACGATGTCGGCGTCCAGCCGCTCCTCGACGCGGTCGTCCGCTATCTGCCCCGACCTTCGGAGCGGATCCGGACGGTCGAGGACTTGGAGAGCGGGGCGCCGCTTCGCCTCGATCGCGGGGTGGAGGGGCCGCTATGCGCCTTCGCCTTCAAGATCGACGACGGCGCCTACGGTCAGCTCACCTATGTCAGGATCCTCCAGGGTCGCCTGCGTCGCGGGCAGCGCGTGGTCAACATGCGCACGGGCTCACGGCTCAAGGTCGGCCGTCTCGGGCGTATGCACGCGGCGTCGATGGAGGAGATCGAGGGGGCCTGTGCTGGGGACATCGTCGCGCTCTTCGGCGTTGAATGTGCCCACGGGGACACATTTACGGATGGTGAGCTTCATTGCGCGGTTGCCCCGATCACCGTGCCTGAGGCGGTGATGGCGGTCGCGGTCGCCCTCCGCGGCGGTCACGATCGCCGCGGCGAGGCGCGTCTGGCCAAGGCGCTCGGTCGCTTCTCCCGTGAGGATCCGAGCTTCCGGGTCCGTCGCGATGAGGAGTCTGGCGAGACCATCCTCGCCGGCATGGGCGAGCTTCACCTCGAGGTCTACCTCGAGCGGATGCGCGTCGAATACGGGCTCGAACTCGAGGTCAGCGCCCCTGAGGTCGCCTACCGCGAGTCGATCACAACACCTACGGAGTTCAACCATGTGCACAAAAAGCAGGACGGCGGTCATGGTCAGTACGCTCGGGTGCAGGGTCGCCTGCGGCCTGTCGAGGGCGAAGATCCGCTGGCGACGGAGTTCGTCACCGCGCTCAGCGGCGCTTCGATCCCGCGGGAGTTTGTCCCTGCGTGTCAGCAGGGCTTCGCCGACGCGTTGGAGGCTGGCGTGCTCCTGGGCGCTCCGGTCGTCGGCGTTCGCATGGCGCTCGTCGACGGCGCAGCCCATGAGAAGGACTCGAGCGCGCTGGCGTTCCGGATCGCGACGCGGGACGCGGTCCGGGTGGCGCTCCGCGAGGCGGGGACGACCGTCCTCGAGCCCTGCATGGCGGTGTCCTTGACGGTCCCCGCGGACTTCCACGGGGCGGCGCTCTCGTCGGTCGTCCGTCGTCGCGGACGGGTGGTCGGACAGGAGCAGGGCTCGGCGCGCGCGGGCAACCGGATCGACGCGGTCGTGCCCCTGGCGGAGATGTTCGGCTACGCCGGCGAGCTCCGCTCGCTGACCCAAGGACAGGGCTCCTTCTCGATGGTCCTGGCCGGCTACGAAGAGGTCCCGAAGGGGCTCATCCGCGGGCTCGTCGAGCGCTACGCCGCTCGAGCGCGCCGGTAGGGGGAGAGCCTTAGGGGCAGGGCCCGATCCCCTCGGGGGTCGGGCCGCTTTTTTCGTTGGAGCCGTGGTGGCGCTACTGTGGCGGAGGCGGCGGCCCGGCGGTGTTGTGGTGGTGGTGCAGGGAGGCCTCGCGGCGAGGCCCTGCGGTGTGGCTCAGCGGGGCTCGGCCGCGGGGGGGTCGACGGTCACGCTCGCGTCGACGCGCCGCAGCTCGCCCGTGCCGTAGAGATCGGCGTAGCGGCGGCGGATGCCGAAACAGCGCCCCGCGAGGGCGCAGCCCTGGCAGGCGTCGGCTTGGAGAAACTCGCCGCGGTCGAAGCCTTCGGGGATGGTCGCGAGGTCGAGGAAGCGGGCGAGGCCCGAGGGGAGGAGGCACAGGGGGATCCCGCACATCGACTCAAAGCCGCTGACGTCGACGCCGAGGGCGACGCCGCGCTCGAGCGCAGCGGCGATGGTGGGCATGACCTCCGAGTAGCGCGGGATCAGCTCTTCAGAGTGGGGGACGAGGTCGGTCGAGGGGCCGACAAAGGAGACGCAGATCGAGGCCCGTGGCCAGCGCTCGGCGACCATCTCGACGTAGCCCGGGAGCTCGTGGAAATTGCTGCGACAGGTGACGAAGTTGAGGCGGAGCGAGACCGAGGTCCGGTGGAGGGCGTCGATCCCGAGGAGGGTCTTGGCGAAGGTCCCGGGGGCGCGGGTGATCGCGTCCGAGGTCCCGGCGATGCCGCCGTGCAGGGAGACGAAGGCGTAGTCGACCCCGGCGTCGGCGAGGCGCTGGGCGAGCCCCGGTTCGCCCAGGCGGACGGCGTTGGTCTGGAGCTCGATGGTGCTAGCGCCGGAGCTGCGGGCGAGGGCGACAAAGTCGACGATCCGCGGGTGGAGGGTCGGCTCGCCGCCGGAGAGGACGACGATGCCGCCGTCCTTCGCCGCCTCGGTGATCGCCGCTTCGACCCGGTTCTCCGCGGCCGCCGGCAGGTGGGTCGAGACAAAGCAGAAGGAGCAGGCCTGGTTGCAGCGGAACTGGACGCGGATCGTCGTCGCCCGCAGGCGGACGCCGTCGGTCCGCCGGTAGACATCCTCCGTCGTCAGCTCGCGCTCGATCTGGTCCTCGACGCCGGAGATCACCGAGAGCCGCCGGCGCAGTCGATCGCCCGTCAGGGGCCTGAGCTTGAGGTCAGGTTCGCGGGCGATCACCTCCGCCGGGAGGCCGGGGCAGCGGTCGGCGGCGGCGCAGGTGTCACAGGCGTCCTGGCGGACGTAGTTGGGGCGGTCGCGGCCGCCGGGGGAGAGCGCGTAGAGATCGGCGACCCGGCGGGGCTCGGCGAAGACGCAGGGGGGGAGGAGGTGCTGCGGCGCGAGCTGGGCCCTGAGGCCGACCGCGCTCGCGATCCTGTGGATCTCGCGGATCAGGGCCGTCGCCTCGGCCACAGCGAGGGGGGAGTTGCCTGCCGGGGTCGCGATGATGACCATCAGCCAGAGGGTCGAGATCGCGAGGCCCTCGTCGGCGATCGCCGCCGGGATCGCGGCGAGATGAGGGGCGCTCTCTCGGCTTATCGGCAGGCTGGCCTCGACCCGGAGTCCGACAGCGATGAGCTCGCCTATCGCCCGTCGGGTGCGGGCAAACCCGCCGCGGTCGCCGGTGATCCGATCGGCGGCAGGTCCCCATGCGGGGAGATGGACGCGCGCGGTGTCGAGGCCGGCGTCGCGGAGGCTGCGCGCGGCTGCGCGGTCGAGGGTCGCGGCGTTGGTCTCGAGGATCGTCCGCGCGCCTCTGCGGGCGGCGTAGGCGACGATCGCCGGGAGATCGCGGCGGAGGGTCGGTTCTCCGCCGGTCAGCACCAGCTCCTCGGCCCCGGCTCTCAGCGCGCTGTCGATCCGCGCTCGGATCGCTCGGCTGCCGGCGATCTCAGGGCGCTCGCTCGGCCGCCGCGCGCGGCAAAAGCCGCAGCGGTGATCGCAGGTCTCGTTGGTGATGATCGGTGCGATCCGCATTGGCGGGCGAGGGCCCAGGGTACCAGAGGTAGGCGCGCCTAGCCGCCTCGGAGCGCCCGATGCGGGCTATCTGGCCGAGATTTTGACGCTATCTCGGGGGCTATCTCGGGGGCTATCTCGGGGCTATCTCGGGGGGCTATCTCGGGGCCTATCTGGGCTATTGTCCGGCGATGGCCATTCGTTACGCACTGGTGACCGGCGGGTTCGGCTTCCTCGGCTCGTGGATCGTCCGCTACCTGCTCGAGGACGGCGTCAAGGTGCGGGTGCTCGCGCGACCTGGCGAGTCTCGGGAGAACCTCGCGGACGTCGACGTCGACGTGATCATCGAGGGGGACGTGGTCCGCCCTGACGACGCGGTCCGAGCGGTCGGCTCGGTCGACACTGTCTTCCACGCGGCGGCGATCTACAGCGACTGGGCCCCCGACCCGACGGAGATGTACAACGTCAACCTCCGCGGGACCTTCAACGTGCTCGAGGCCGCCCGCCGAGCGAAGGTCGAGCGGGTCGTCTACACCGCGAGCGTCGTCTCCCTCGGGCGGCCGGAGCCGGGTGAGCTCGCCGACGAGACCACCCCCTACGAGTCCTGGCCGATCGACTTTCCCTACTCGCGCTCGAAGTTCTTCAGCCGCGAACTCGCCGAGTATTTCTCCGCCTGGGGTCTCGACGTCCGTGTGGTCTGCCCTGCGGTCGTGCTCGGTCCGGGGGATATCCGGCCGACGCCCTCGGGCAAGCTGATCCTCAACGTCGCCGGCGGCAAGGCGCCGCCGGCCTACTTCGACGGCGGTGCCTGCTACGTAGACGTCCGCGACGCGGCCAAGGCCCACATCGCCGCCGCGACCCAGGGCAAGTCGGGGGAGCGATACATCGCCGGCGCGCACAACCTGAGCAACCGCGAGCTGATCGATACGATCCAGGGCGTCTGCGGTCGCCGACGTCGGCTGGTCAAGCTGCCGGTCAGGGTCGCCCGGACCGTCGCTCGCGGCTACGAGCTTCAGGCCCGGCGGACCGGCAAGCCGCCGCTCTTTAGCCGGGACTTCTTCGAATTTTGCCTCAAGCCCTGCTACTACGACAACCACAAGGCGGTCACCAGCCTAGGGATCCGCTTTCGACCGCTCGAGGAGTCGATCAGCGACGCCGTCGCCTACTTTCGGCGCACGGGTCGGCTCTGAGATCGTACGGATGATCCTGTGATCATCCGTGCCTTTCGATCTCGCAGCAGCGGAGGAGGGCGAGCTTTGGGCTCTAGGTTTTGCTCGCGGACCCGGAGGTCGCGCACTTCGGCGAGAGGCCGCGCTAGGGGTTGTCACGCGCTCTTCATGGGCCTCGCGCCGCGCCCGTGGTGTGTCGTCGGGAGACCGCACCGACCCCAGGGATGGCTCCCGAGACCGCGGGGGGATGGGCCCCCAGAGCGGAGGCTCTTCGCGCTGTCGATTGCCTCATCTCGGTGGGCATGGTGAGATGGCGTGCAAGAGGACCTCTGATGCATCGCACTCGCTTCGCCTCCTCGCTCCCCTCAGCCCTGGTCTGCGGAGCCTCCCTTCTCCTCGCCTGCCACGGCTCCTCCGAGACCGGGACCGACACCCAGACCTCGATCACGACGGCGACGGCGACAGCGACGACGACGACGACGAGCTCGACTTCGCTTGTCACCAGCGAGAGCGAGGGCGGGACGACGACGATGACGCCGGACATGGGCCCGCCCTGCGAGCTCACCTGCGAGGACGGCGTCTGCGTCGACGGGATCTGCTGTCCGAAAGAGCAGGTCTGCGGTGAGGTCTGCTGCATCGGCACAGAGGTCTGCTCGTTCCAGGAGTGCATGGTGCCGGGGGCGAGCTGCGTCGACGCGAGCGACTGCGCCGACGACGAGTACTGCGAGTACACCCTCGGCGAGGCGGTCGAGCCCCCGGACCCGATGTGCATGGGCGGCGCGCCGATGGCCACTGGGAAGTGCCTGCCCACGCCCCCCGAGTGCGAGGACGGGGTCGAGCCGGACCCCGACCAGATCACCTGCCTGACCCAGTGCGAGGTCAAGCCGCCGATCGACGACTTCGCGATCGAGCTCAAGCACTACTGGGGCGGCGAGGTCGTGGCGCCGACCAGCACCGACGTGATGATGACGCCGATCGTCGTCCAGCTCGACGACGACAACTGCGACGGCAAGGTCAACGAGAACGACATCCCGGAGCTGGTCTTCAGCACCTTCTCCGGCGGCGCCTACTACAAGCAGGGGACCCTGCACGCGATCTCGATCGTCGACGGCGAGATCGTCGAGAAGTGGACCCTAGAGTCGGTGACCCAGCCCGGCGGTGGCCTGGCCGGGGGGGACCTCGACGGCGATGGGATCCCGGAGATCGTCGGCTGTGTCGATCCTGGCCCCGGCGGCATGAGCTGCTGCGA
>Ga0316189_10002955_pt1 | contig 16576 bp, 15 predicted proteins | sample LowCovwburrow_MG_FD_204930 | JGI IMG/M metagenome (GOLD analysis project Ga0316189, IMG submission 204930) | Coastal sediment microbial communities from Maine, United States - Lowes Cove worm burrow | ecosystem: Environmental > Aquatic > Marine > Coastal > Sediment | place: USA: Maine... | reverse complement strand
ATTCGTCGATTTCAAAGACGGCCAATGTACCTACTGACTATCCGTTCGAGGAATTCAAGGATATCTACCGTTACGCTTACGACCAGGGATTGAAAGGGTGTACCACTTTCCGTTTCAACCCGGAAGCCTTCCAGGGCGTGTTGGTCAAGGAAAAGGATCTCGAGAGCACTACCTATCAGTTTACGCTGGAAGATGGCACTAGCGTGCAGCTGAAAGGTAACGAGGAAGTTGAATACGATGGGGAAACCCATACTGCTGCCAATTTATATGATGCCCTGAAAGAAGGCTACTACGGAAAATTTTGAGCGGCGGAGCGTCTGAGGAGTTAGGGATATGGTAAAGAAGATCGGACATAAAATTGTTGGCTACGAGGTGCTCAAAGAAGATAAGGCACCCGTTGAGCCTGCAGTAGTTGAAAAAGAACCGGAAGAAAAGGTTGTCCAGCTACATGAAAAGCTGAAGCGGCCGGAAATGCTGCTGGGCTCCACCTATAAGGTGAAGACTCCGCTGTCGGAGCATGCGCTGTACATCACCATTAACGATGTGGTGTTGAACCCCGGCACCAAGCACGAGTTGCGGCGACCCTTTGAGATTTTCATCAATTCCAAGAATATGGATCATTTCCAGTGGATTGTGGCGTTGACGCGCATTATATCCGCAGTGTTCCGTAAAGGTGGTGACGTGACCTTCCTGGTGGAAGAGCTGCGTTCAGTGTTTGACCCGCGTGGCGGTTATTTCAAGAAAGGTGGCAGGTACATGCCGTCTCTGGTAGCGGAGATCGGCGATGCCATTGAATGTCATCTGCGCATGATCGGCATGTTAAAGGATGATGGGCTGGACGAGCATCAGAAAAAGATACTGGCCGAGAAACGGGCCCAGTTCGAGAGCGCTGTGGAGTCAACAAAGCCGGCTGAATCGAGTGAGTTCCCCGACGGCGCTCAGTTATGCATCAAGTGTAATACCAAGGCTGCAATACAGATGGACGGTTGTCTGACGTGTCTCAATTGCGGCGAGTCAAAGTGCGGGTGAATCTTCTGGATAACAAATTGATGAGAAAAAACATGCTGGCACACCAACCTATGCCCGGTTACTGGTACACCAATATTGTCGGTCAGTTGCAGCAGGTGCGTGTTGTCCTGCATGAGGGGCGGCGACAACGCTATATTGTTCTGGAAAATATCAATGGCAAACGCCAGGTGGTCGATCTCGACGGTTGGTACCGGCTCGATCTCACTTTGCATTCTCCTGGCGTTGAGCATCGTCGACAGCGTCGTGACGATTCCGGTCAGCGCACTTCCTGAGTCAGTTCACGGGGTAGTCGGTTATTGGGCCCGGCTTACCCCTGGTTATGAAAACTGAAACCATTCCCGGGCCGGTTGGCGCTTTGCAGGTTCTGGTTGAGCAGCCTGATGCCGAGCCACGCGCGTTGGCGGTCATTTGCCATCCTCACCCGCTGCACGGTGGAAGCCTGAGCAACAAGATTGTTCACCAGTTGGCGCGTACCTTTGCTGGTATGGGTGCTATCAGTGTGCGGTTTAACTTTCGCGGTGTCGGAGATAGTGGCGGAGAATACGACGAAGGGCGTGGTGAGCTCGATGATCTGTTTACAGTGGTTGCCTGGGCTTCGCAGCGCTGGCCTGGCTTACCGCTCTGGCTGGGCGGTTTCTCATTCGGTGGTTTCATCGCCATACAGGCTGCAGCTGAGCTGGGTCCAGGGCGTCTGGTAGTTGTAGCACCTGCGGTAAACTATTTTCCTGGCCAGGACGTTGACCTGCCGGATACCGACTGGCTACTTATACACAGTGATGGTGACGATGTGGTCCCGCTGTCAAAAGTACAGGCCTGGGAGCAGCGACTGAATACGCCGCCTGTGTTGACGATAATCAGTGGCGCTGGCCACTTTTTCCACGGTCGCCTGAATGAGCTGAAGCAGGCGATACTTGATCATTATGCAGAGACTTAATGAGCTTTCAGGCCTTCGGCGAAGCGGAATACTTCGCTGGCAGAACTGAATGTCTTTGGGATCATGCGGTCGTTAATTGCGCAAGCCCAGTAAGCCGGCAATACGCCACCTTTGAATATGGGGTTGGCGCTCACAGCAAGGCCATTAATCTTTTTCTCTACTTTGGCATTCATTGCAAATTCCCCATTGTTGTTCTTTTACTCCGGATAATCAGCAAGCGCTATGCCAGCTGTGTTAATCCATTGAAAATAAAGGGCGCATCACAGCAAGGCATTATTCCGGATGCAGCCATAATCACAATTGCGTAAATAATATCAACAGCCTGGGAGTATGATTCCCGGATGGTTAACCCTCTAACTAACGGGGAATGCAGGTATTTCGCTACTGGTCGCTGGTGGCAGCCGGGGTAAAGAGTTTCGACGCGTATATAAACAGACGCTAATGCTTGGGTCAAGATTTAAAACGGGAATAAAATTATGGACTTTGGTTACTTTTCGAGTTAGCTGGGAGGCTGGGCGGGGTTATCAAAATCCTGATTTTAGTGTCGCGTCTGACAGGGTGTTTACAGCTGGAAAAGGATGAGTTCAAGCAATCTGTATACATCCGGCGGACACTGGTGGGGACGCCGGAACCCAGAACGGGCATAATGCGATTTTCGCCGGTTGGGCGGCAATTATTTCTATGTATCAGAAACACTTCGGACTGACAGAGCGGCCATTCTCAATAGCCCCCGACCCGCGCTTTCTCTATATGAGTCAGCAACACCGCGAGGCATTGGCGCACCTTCTCTATGGAGTGGGTGAAGGTGGCGGTTTTGTGCAGCTGACCGGTGAAGTCGGTACCGGTAAAACAACTATCTGCCGCTGTCTGCTCGAACAATTACCGGAGCATGTGAATCTGGCGCTGATTTTGAATCCGCGCGTGACCGCGCAGGAGCTGCTGGCCAGCCTGTGCGACGAGCTACAGGTTCAGTACGCCAAGGATACCACCAGTATCAAAGTGTTGACCGACGTGCTCAATGCTTACCTTCTCGACGGACATTCGCGTGGACAGCGTACTGTACTGATGATCGATGAAGCACAGAATCTTAGCGCCGAAGCCCTGGAACAGGTGCGTTTACTGACCAATCTCGAGACTACCCGTGAAAAGCTGTTGCAGATTATTCTGGTTGGGCAGCCAGAATTACGCAGCTTGCTGGCACGCGATGATCTTCGTCAGTTATCACAACGCATTACCGCGCGTTATCACCTTGAGCCGATCAGTCGCGTTGAAACGGCCGCTTACATTCGGCACCGGCTGCAGGTCTGTGGTGCCGCCGAATCTATCTTCACTGAAGACGCTATTGATTTGATTCAGAAATTGTCTGACGGTGTTCCGCGCCTGATAAACGTTCTTTGTGACCGGGCCATGCTGGGAGCCTTTGTTGAAGGTAAGCGCAAGGTGGACGCGATAATTGTTCGGCGAGCCGCCAGCGAGGTGATGCCTGAAGAGGGCTTGTCAGCACCAGCAGGCCGGGTTTGGCTGTGGATGGCTGCCGCCGTTGGCATAATGGCAGTTGGATTGTCAGCGTTTCTCATCTTCAATGGGGGGGCAACAGCGCCAGTGGTGCCACCCGTTGCCAGCCTGGAAGCGCCGGTGCCGCAACGGGGTTCTCTGGAGTACAGCGCACGGCCTGAAATGCGTGAACCATCTGCGTCTGACACGATTATTGCGCGCGATGAGTATCAAACTGCAGCTGAGCCGGCAGTGGAAGTATCCGGGGAGCCGGAGGCTGTCGATCAGGTGGCGGTGATGAGGTCGCCGATGCCTGTAATGCAAGCGGCTCTGCCAGCACCTGTCTTGAAACTGGATCAAATGATCGCAGAAGCCAGCCCTGACGCCGCTGCCCGTGCATGGGCGGGTCTTTATCGGCTGTGGGGTGTGCAGGCTGCGGTACGCTCTGACGAGCAAGCGTGTGCACAGGCGCCAGGAGTTGGTTTGCGTTGCCTTCAGGGCGGGGGTAGCTGGACAATTTTGATGCACTACGACAGGCCGGCGTTGCTATTGCTGGTGGCTGGTGAGGGTCGGCGCGTACCAGTACTGTTGCATGAGATTCTGGGCTCCGACGCGCGCGTACAGGTTGATGGCAAGGAAGTGGTGGTGCCCGTTATCGAGCTTGAACAATACTGGTTTGGTGAATATCGCCTGTTGTGGCGTACGCCACCCGGTGGCCGGCCTGTATTGCGTCCAGGCGACCGTGGTGCGGGTGTCGCCTGGCTGCGTGAGCGTCTGCAGGCGGTTACTGGCATGACATCAATTACAGCGGATCAGAATTTTTATGATGCTGGCCTTAAGGAGCTGGTGGAGTCTTTCCAGCGGGATCGGGAGCTGACGGCTGACGGTGTTGCAGGTGCGCGTACATTGATCAACCTGAATAACCTTGAAAAACAACCAGATTTTCCGCGACTTGGCGCGCCTCGCGGTTAATCGATAGAAGCCATGTCTTATATTCTCGAAGCACTGAAAAAGGTTGAGCAGGAACGAGCGATCGGGCAAGTGCCGGGAATCGCCAGTAGTCACGAGCAGGAAAATCGCACCAGTTTCAGCCGTTGGCTATGGGTGATAATAGGTGCGCTGGTGATTAATGCCGTGTTGCTGGGGATAGCGCTGTGGCCGCAGCCGGATACCCGCACGATCACTAAACAGGCAGAGTATCGGCCAGAGGTCCAGCCTTCGGTTACACCAGCGCCTTTGGCGCCAGCACCACAGGGTAACGTGCCAGTTGTCAGATCGGTTCAACCAGCCGTGCCAGTCAAGCCAGTTGTGAAAAGCGAAGTTGAACCACCTGTGGCATTGCGGCCACTGCCGCCTTTGCCGGAAACGCCGCCCGCGGCAAAACTCGAGGTTCCTGTAGCGCCTGCCACACAGACTGCCTCCCTGGCGGCGTCTCGACCAGTGGCGGGGACGGTGCCACCGAATAATAATCTGCCCGTCTGGCCGCAGATATCCAGCCAGCTGTTCCAGCAGATCAACAGTAGCCTGCACCTCGATGTGCATGTTTACAGTGAGTTACCGGAGCAACGCTTCGTACTGATCAACATGCAGAAGTACCATGAAGGCGGGCAGCTTCAGGAAGGCCCCGTGGTGGACGAAATAACACCAAACGACGTGATACTCTCATTTCGCGGCCAGCGCTTCCGGGTGCAGTCACAATGAATCTGAACAAAGGATATAAATGTTGAATTACAAGGGGTTGTTGGTCATGGGGCTGTGTCTGGCAATCGCTCAGACGGGCAGCACAGCGTGGGCTGACGGATCCACCGCACGTTCACGCACCAAGCAGTTGATCATTCAGCTGGATAACATCGGCCAGCGACAGGCGCAGGCGACAGGATCAGGCCATGCTGCAACCAGCCTGAGCCTTCCCGATGGACGGCAGGTTAGAGTCCTGCGTAGCTTTTCCAGTAACGGACTGGTGGTCGAGCTTCCGGATGAGGTCAGTCTCGATGAGGCAAATCGCATTGCGGCCGAGATGGCATCGCGTACAGGTGTTGCTTCAGTGCAACCGGACAAACGTTTTTACCCAGCGTTTACGCCGAATGATCCCGAGTATCCAACGGGTGCTGATCCCGTGAATAATCCTTTTGGGCAATGGCACTTGTTTGAGGCAACGGCAGGCATTGGTATGCCAACGGCCTGGGACTTGTCTACGGGTTCTGCAGGCGTTGCCGTAGCGGTGATTGATACCGGCATCGTTTCTCACAGAGACCTGAACGCTGGCCGGATTCTGACTGGCTATGATTTTTACAGTGATGTTATAAACGACAATGACGGTACGCCGGGGCGCGATAGCGATCCGACTGATCCGGGTGATGCGGTAGCTGCGGGAGACTGTGGCGCCGGTGAACCTGCCGAAGACAGCTCCTGGCATGGCCTTTCGGTGGCCGGCGTGATCGTGGCAAGCTCGGACAACAACACCGATATTGCCGGTATCGATTTTGTTGCCCGATTATTGCCCATACGCGTACTAGGCCGTTGCGGCGGTAATCTTTCGGATGTGGCAGATGCTATTCGTTGGGCGGCGGGTTATTCAGTGACTGGTGTACCCAATAATCCTACCCCCGCTGATGTGATCAATCTCAGTCTCAGCGGTGAAGGGCCATGTTCTCTGGCAGAGCAGTTGGCCATTAACGACGCTGTTGCCGCGGGTTCAGTCGTCGTCGTTTCTGCGGGTAACGAAGACGGCACGAATGTTACCGATATCAGCCCGGCCAACTGTGACAATGTGATTGTTGCCGGTGCCATTGCCAGAGATGGAAGTCTTGCGTCTTATGCCAATGTGGGGCTGGCTGTGGATGTGACGGCACCTGGTGGTGACGGTCCGAATCCTGAGAGTAACATCCTGACGCTGTACAATACTGGAACCACAGTGGCGGTCGCGGATACGCTGGCCTTTGTAGCGGGTACCAGCTTTACCTCGGCACAGGTGTCAGCGGTTGCCGCACTGATGATATCGCGCAATGGAGCTTTGACTCCCTCGCTATTGGAAGATGTGATCAAGGCAACTACCCGGTCTTTCCCGGATGCGAGTTGCGATCAGGCGCAGTGCGGGACCGGGGTGTTGAATGCGACAGCTGCGTTGGTGGCGGCGGCGAATCCCGGTGCCATTGTGGCGGACCAGGCGCCGGTCGCCTCGGCGGGTGGCCCATACAGTGGAAAGGCCGACGACAGCATTATTTTTGATGGCTCCGGATCATTTGATCCTGACGGGGGGCAACTGACGTATGCCTGGGACTTCGGCGATGGCAGTTTTGGTACGGGGGTGGCGCCTGGTCATACTTATGGCGTTGCCGGGACCTATCCGGTACTGCTTAGTGTGAACGATGGTATTAAGGACTCGGTGATATCAGGCACGACTGTCACCATTGATGGTGGGCAAAAAATAGCCAATACAGGTGGTGGGAGCTGTACCATGCTTGCAAGTCATTCCGGAAAAACTGATTTGCTCTGGTGGCTGGCGCTAGCGGTATTCGCCGGCAGGTTGGGCGTGTGGCGTAAATTACACTAAAGCGCAGATTAGGTCGTCATGCTTCGAGCCATTCAGGAATTTTTTCAATCCCGGATAGAACCGGATGCTCAGGCGGGTCCTGACGAGCACGGTTTGCACCTGGCAACGGCCGCGCTGTTGTTTGAAATGCTGCGCGCGGATGATAACGAGCATCCGGAAGAACGCGCGGCACTGGAACGTGTGTTACAGGAACAGTTTGATCTGTCCGGGGATGAGACCTGCGAATTGGCTAAACTCGCGGATCAGGAAGCGGCCGAAGCAGCTTCTCTTTACCAGTTTACCGGTCTGATCAACGAGCATTTTACACCTGAACAAAAAGTCAGCGTTGTAGAGATGCTCTGGCAGGTAGCCTATGCTGATGGCCGGCTGGACCCCTATGAAGAAGCGCTGGTGCGCAAGATTGCCGATCTGATTTACGTGCCGCACCGTGAATTTATTCGGGCCAAACACCGGGTTCAGGAAAGCAGTTAATAAAAAAGGCAGCCGTATGCGGGCTGCCTTTGAAAGCATAATGCTGTTTTATTTCAATTGGCCGTCCTGGCCTGGCATTTTACCCTTTAAACCATGTCTTTCAATGCTTTAAGTGCAAGCACTTTGACTACGTTACGAGCCGGTTTAGCCTTGAATGTCATGGCTTCACCGGTGAAGGGGTTAACGCCTTTACGTGCCTTGGTGGCAGGTTTGCGAACAACTTTGATTTTCATCAGTCCGGGTACAGTGTAAACGCCAGGACCAGTGCGACGCAGGTCGCGTTTGATCAGACCGCTGAGGGAATCAAACACAGCGCCAACATCTTTCTTGGTCAGGCCGGTTTTATCCGCGATGTAAGTGTAGGTTTCAGCTTTGGTGGTAGGCTTCTTAACCGCTCTTGCGGCAACCTTCTTTTTGGCGGTCTTCTTGGCAGTCTTCTTCTTCACGGCCATTCAATGTGCTCCTTAAAAAGTTGTTGACTGGGACAGTGACGGCGCAAAGATAGCACAAAGAAAAAAAAGTAAAAGTTTTTTTTAATTTTTTGCTGCTATTTTAGTCTCAAATGGAGGTGGCTTTGTTTATGCATAGTAAATAGCAGTGCTAAATGGAGGTGGCTGTCAGTGCAAACGACCCGGTTCCTGTTGTTCGGGAAACTGTTCGGCGGTACTAAATTCATCTTGCGGAGTTGGCGATGCGTGATGCAGTACCATGTGCCAGCCACCATCGATCAACTGGTAGATATTGGTGGCAATGACTGGAGGGTGCCGGCGATCATCTCCGGGGCTGCGGAAGTGTTCGTAAACGGTGTGGATGGCCAGCAAGGCATCCTGGGTACGGTGGACGTCGCTGAGCTCGAGTTCGACTTTCAGACCGCCGTCGAAAATACGCCGCCAACTTTCCTCGACCGCGACCCGTCCCCGGTCACGGTCCGACATCGGGTGTATACATTCGATAAATTCCCGGTCCGCCCAGGTCTTCATCATAGCCTCCAGATTTGAAGTCCTGAAGGCATCATAAAAGGCCGTTTCTGCTTCGTCCGGCGTCGCAAACCCTGTCTCAGTCATAGTATTCAGCCTGGTTTATCGCGCGCTATGGTACCAGTCCTCCGGAGGGCTGCAACACGCTGTTTTCGTGCAGCTGTTCACGTTTACGAAGTGCAGTATTTGGTTAATTTTCCGGTCACATCGGCCGTTATAACAGGAACTTGGTGCAGATCTGCGCCTGCCCTGCTGCAGGGTATTCAGGATCGCTAACATACTGACAAGACTGGATGGATCGACAAACCATGGGAGCGGCAAAAAAGCTTATTGATAAGAAGGTGTTGCGGACGCTCGTTCCGATTAATGCACTGTCTTCTGTCCACCTCGAAGAAATTTCCAAAAAAGCCATTATCGAAGACGTTCGATCTGGAACGTACGTGTTCAAACGTGGCGACCGCGATTACCAGACAGTATTCCTGCTCGAAGGCGCAGTCGAGTTCGTTGACGAAAAACGCGACGTGGTGAGTACTGTAAATGCCGGCTCGGAAAATGCCCGGCATCCGTTGGCCCACAAACAACCGCGTCAGCTGGGTGCGCGTGCCGCCGGGAAGGTGACCGTGGCGCGCATTGATTCCAGCTTGCTGGATGTGTTGTTGACCTGGGATGAATCATCCGGGTATGACGTCAAGGAAATCGATGCTCAGGACGACGACGACTGGATGACCCGTATGTTGCAGTCGCAAGCCTTCCTGCAGCTGCCACCCTCCAATATTCACCAGCTGTTGATGCGTCTTGAGGCAGTATCGGTCAGTGCCGGCGACGTGATTGTTCGCCAGGGTGAAGACGGAGATTATTTCTATATCGTCAAAACTGGCCGTATGGCTGTGACTCGGAAAGCTTCAGCGCGTAGCAAGGAAGTGTTGCTTGCCGAGCTGGGAGAGGGCGCCTGTTTTGGCGAAGAAGCCCTGGTTTCAGGTACCAAGCGTAATGCATCGGTGATGATGATCACCGACGGCTCCCTGATGAGGCTGTCGAAAGCGGATTTCAATGAGCTGCTGTGTGCTTCACTGGTGCATGAGGCAGATTATGAAGGTGCGCAGAAGCTGGTTGCCAAAGGTGCTCAATGGCTGGATGTCCGCCTGCCCGGTGAGTTTGAGAACCAGGCGATCAATGACAGTATCAATGTCCCATTATCGGCGCTACGCGAACACTGCGAGGAGCTGGATGCCGATACCGACTATATAATCTGCTGTGATACCGGTCGTCGGAGTGCCGCAGGTGCTTTTGTGCTGAGTCAGCGCGGCTTCAATGTCTATACATTGAAAAACGGTCTTATGGATGTTCCCGATGATGTTTTGACGGTACAGGACCTTCCGGAGGAGCCTGCGCCTGCTAAAGATGCAGATATCATCCCGTTCGAGTCCGAGGCCAGAGCAGGCAATGGCGCCGATCCCGGTAATGCAAGTGCGTCGAATGATGGCGAGCAGGAAGTGGACGCCCTATTGATCGACAAACTCGCAGCATCGGAAGCCGACAAGCTGGCGCTGGAGAAACAGCTTGAGGAAGTAGCTGCTGAGCGCGATGTCGCACGCCAGGAATTAACCGAGCTGGGTTCAGAGCAGCAGGCGCACAAGGCAGATCTGGAAAAGATTCAGTTGGACGTTGAGACGCTGCGCAAGCAGCTTGCAGAAGCTGAACAACAGTTTACTACTGGCAGTAAGGAAAAACAGGCCTTACAGGATAAGCTGGATGAGCGTAATGCCAGGATCGAGGCTGAAAAGCAGAAATTAACATCCATTGAGATCGAGAAGCAGTGCCTGCAGGACGAACTGGCCGGTCTCCAGCAGACACTTACGCATATCCAGTCGTCGTCGGAAGGGCGTGACGATGTGCTGCGCAAGGAGCTGGAACGAATCTCGGGCCGTCTTGCCGAAGAGCGGCAGGTGCACAGCCGGCAATCGAGTGAACTCCAGGATGAGTTGGCTAAAATTCGGGCCGACTATACACAACTGGGGCAGCGTACCAGTCAGGTCGCGGGTGAGCGTGATGCGGCGGTTGTTTCGCTTGATGAACTTCATAGCGAGCTTTCCGAGGCTCGTAAGCAGCTTGAGGCGGCTGGTGAAGAGCGACAGCTGCTGGAACAACGTTTAAAAGACGCCGACGAACAGGTCGGTACAGAACAATCAAATGCCAGCGAACTGCTGGAGCAATTACAGCAAGCAAAACAAAAAACGGATGAGCAGCTCGAACAAGTCCGTGCCGAGCTGGGTAAAGAGGCTGATAACCTCAAGCAACAGATTGGCGTCCTCGAAGAACGGCTGGAGGATGCGCACAAGGCCTCCGGAAGCGACCAGGAGGTATTGAAACAGCGCCTGGAGTCTGTGCAGCAGGAGCTGGAGGCAGAGCAGAACCATCATCGCGATCAGGCGGAAAAACGTGAGCAACTCGAACAACAGCTGAGTGAACTCCAGCAGCAGCTGGATGTTGCCGGGCGGGAATCTGGTCAGCAGCTGGAACAAATTCGCAGTGAAGCGGCGCTCGAGAAAGCGGAGCTGGATCGACGCCTGGAGAGTTTGCAGCAGGAACTGGATGGCAGGCAGCAGCAGGCCGAACAGCTGCAGGAAAGTCACAGTTTGTTGGAGGAACAGCTGGCTGAGTTGCAGCAGCAAGTCCAGGAAAAGGACAAACAGCTACAGCAGGTAGATGCTACTTTGCAGCAGCAGCGCGAACAAGGCGAGTCTGAAAATGATGCGTTGCGCACCAGGCTTGATGAAAGTGAGGCGCGGAGTGCAACGCTGGATTCAGAGCTTGATGCCGAACGTATACGTTATGCAGAGGCTGAGCAACGCATTGCCGAGCTTAATGACAAGTTGGCAACCAGAGACAAGGATCACGAAGCTGATATCGCCAGTACCCGAGAGGCAATGAGTCGGGCGCAGAATGAAACTGATAATATCAAGCGAGAGCAGACTCGCCTGATGGAGACGAACCGCAAGCTTGAGCGTAACCTCGAGCGTGAGCGCCATGATCATGAGTCAGAGGTGCATCGTCTGCGAAAAGAGCTCAAGGATATGGCGGGTGAGTCGAGCGCCGGGTTGGAGGCGGAACTAGACGCACTACAGGATAAAATCAAGCAGGATATGCGGGCGCGAGATGATCTCGAAATCAAACTTGGTGAACGTAGTGCGCAGGTAGATGATTTCAAGGCGGATATAGAAAAACTGACACTGCAACTCACTCAGGCGCAAGAGAGTGCGCGTCAGGCCGAGCAGCAACTGCTGGAAACATCACAACTGGCCAATGAGGAAATGGCGGTACGCATCGAGGCGGAGGAAAAAGCGCAGGCTGCATTGCGTGATGAGCTGGCTTCAGTAATTGGTGAGCGCAACCAGAGTCAGGAGCTGCTAACCGTACAGCAGCAGGAGCTTGAAGAACTGCGCACTGGCCTGGATTCTGCGAGTCAGGCTCTGTCTGAAAGTAACAGTTCAGCGAGTACTTTAGAAGCACAGGTCAGCAAGTTGTCTGCCGAGCGGGATTCGGCGCTGGAGAACCAGGAGCGCATCCAGCAGGACCTTGATCAGTTGCGCGCGGAAGCCGAGGTAACGCGTGGCCTGGTGGATATGCAGTTGCCTGCAGGTGAAGTCGATTCGGTGCTGCGGGAAGAGCTGGAGCAGGCAAAGAAAAATGTTGATGTGGCCGTCCGTCTTCGTGGCCAGGCAGAGGACAGAGCTTATGCGCTTGAGTCCGAGCTGGAAGAGTTGCGTGGCCGGCTGAGCGAGGTTGAGAAGGAATCTACTGAGTCGTTGCCAGAGGGTCATATCCCCTCTCTGGATGATAGTGATCCTTCCGCTGCTGCGCTATTGGTTACAGAATATCCTGTTGATGTTGATGTTGATGTTGATGTTGATGTTGATAACAATAATCCGGCTGCAACGATTCTTCTGGAGGATGAGGAAAATGTTGCCCAGATATCTATTGGTTCGGAAACTGTATCGAGCCAGTCTGGCGGACGAAAAGGGCTTGTATTTGGTGTGTTGATAGCAGTAATGGTAGCTGTGGGCAGCGGTGTTTGGTGGTTTTACAATCGGCCGTCGACGTCTGCCAGCGTAAAGACGCCTGATCTACCGGTCGCCGACGCCAGCACACCAGCTTATCCTGAAGCGGTTGCTGGCAACGATACGGATGATAAGCAGACAGAAATTAATGCCGAAGTGCAGGCAGCAGCTTTGCCCGGGAAGGATCCGCGGTCACTGGTAGAGTCTATAAATGTACCCGCCCCTGCATCCAGGCAGGAAATGGAAACTGACTCGCCGCAGCAGGATAAGCCGGAGATGGCCAAAGTTCCGGCTGAGGCAGAGGACGCAGAAACGAAGGCAGCGAAACCGCGAGTTATTCCGAGTTTCGCTAAGGGCGGTGTTGATCGAATGGTTGGTAAGATGTCGTCCGGTGAAGAGGAAGGTTCTGGTGCGAGTGAGCTTTCCGAAGCAATCCCGAAAGTTGCTGCCGGAACCGAACCTGAAGATGCCGTGCCGGCTCCGGCAAAACCGCAGCCCGTCAGAACATATAGTCAGCCGTTGTCAATTGGTGGTAGAGGGCCAACGATAGTGGAGCTTCGGGCAGATTCATTTGACATGGGGAGCAGCTCGACTTCGGCTAATTTTGACGAGCGACCGCGGCATAAAGTTGATTTGCGGTCGTTCGCTATCAGCAAGCGCGAAATCACCTTCGACGAGTACAACAAGTTTGCTAATGCCACGGGACGCAGGCGGCCGGCTGATGAAGGCTGGGGTCGCGGGCAGCGGCCGGTTATTAATGTCAGTTGGCAGGATGCAGTGGCTTATACCAAGTGGTTGTCAGACCAAACTGGCAGTCAATATCGTTTGCCCACGGAGGCTGAATGGGAGTTTGCCGCAAGTGCTGGCAGCGAAGCGCGTTTCTGGTGGGGAAATAATGTCGGTAGCCGGAATGCCAATTGCTTTGACTGCGGTAGTGAATGGTCCGGCGTAAAAACAGCGCCGGTCGGCAGTTTCAGTGCAAGTGCCTATAGTGTTCAGGATATGCTGGGGAATGTTATGGAGTGGGTGCAGGACTGTTACCAGAAAAGCTATAACTCAGCTCCAGCAGATGGTAGTGCGGTCATTACTGCAGGTGAATGCAAGCAACGCGTAGTCAGGGGCGGCGGGTTCGATAGTCCGGCTGACAGTGTGCGTTCCGCGAGTCGTGATTCCCGCGTCGAGACATCACGGCTGAATAATCTTGGTTTTCGAGTCGTCAAGGCGGCTCATTAATGATGTTTCTGAAAGGCGGGTTGCTTTCATAATTGCATTTCCGTTGCCAGGGACATAACCTGCGCATCCATGCCACGTATACTCGCTGTCGGTATTGCTACCCTTGATATCATCAATGAAGTCGCCGCTTATCCGTTGGAGGACGCGGAGCTGCGGGCGTTTTCACAGGTTGTTCGGCGTGGCGGTAATGCGACCAACACGCTGGTCGTGCTAAGCCAGCTGGGCCATCAGTGTGTCTGGGGTGGTGTGCTGGTCGATGAACCGGGTACGCATGTCGTACTGGATGATCTCGAGCTGTATGGCATCAACATTGACTACTGTGCCAGATTGGGGGCCGGAAAATTACCAACGTCGTATATTACCCTCAGCCGTTCCAGCGGCTCCCGCACGATTGTTCATTTCCGTGATTTGCCGGAATATAGCAGCGTCGCCTTCGAGCAAATACCGTTGGAAACCTTTGATTGGGTACATTTTGAAGGCCGAAATGTTGCTGAAACCTTGTTGATGATGCAGCTTGTCCGTAGACGAGCTCCGCATCTGCCTGTATCCCTGGAGATTGAAAAATCGCGTGAGGGTATAGAACGACTGTTTCCATTAGCACGTTTGCTGTTGGTGTCGTCAGACTATATGCGTGAAAGTGGACGTGAACCCGCAGACCAGCTTCAGATAATAGGGCAGCAGGCGCCACAGGCAGACCTGGTGTGCACACTCGGTGCAAAAGGTGCCATTGGGCTAACCCGGCAAGGTCAGTGCTGCAGCGTACCTGCCTGTTTACCGGCGAAGGTGGTGGATACGCTTGCGGCAGGTGATACCTTTAATGCAGGCATGATTGACAGTCTGTGTCGGCAGCATGATCTGGAGTGTGCCATGCGGTTTGCTTCAAAACTGGCTGGAAAGAAGTGTGGCCAGTCGGGTTTGCACGGGCTGCAGATTCCCCGACATGCAGGTGGGGGAGACTGTGGCAAGCATTGATCTCTGCGCGTTGTCGGAGATTAGTGCGCCTGGTAGCCGTGGATTCAGCGTCAATGCGTTGCAAGGGTGTGTTGAAGTATTCGTTGTACGCAGTGGTAATCGCGTGGTCGCCTACCGTAACAGCTGCCCCCATACAGGTGGCCCGCTCGACTGGGTGCCGGATCAGTTTCTCAGTATCGAAAATGACAGGATTCAGTGTGCGACGCACGACGCGCTGTTTAGAATCGAGGATGGCGTCTGTATCAAAGGGCCGTGTGCCGGTCAGTCACTGGTGTCGGTGGCAGTTGAGGTTATTGCCGGGCGTGTAATGCTGAATCTTGATGAGTCAGGCTGCGAGTAGCTGGCGAATCATCTGCTTTACCGAGATGGTGTCAAATGGCTTATCGCAAATGCCGGATACCCCGGCTTGTTGTACCGCAGATAGTCGACTCTGATCGCCTTCGCTGGTGACCATAAGAATGGGGATTGATCGCTGCGAGCTTTGTTCGCGGATAAACCGCGTCAGAGTTTCACCATCCATTTCTGGCATGTTGTAGTCGGTGACTACCAGATCAAAGAAGTTGGATTCAATTTTACTGATTGCATCGACGCCGTTTTCTGCGGTCGTGATATCACTGATGCCCAGGTTTCCCAGAACCCGGCTGATGTGTTTGCGTGCCAGCGGACTGTCGTCGACCACCAGTGTTTTTAAATCATCCAGAATGATGTCTGCCAGGGCATTTTCGTCAGGCGCAATAAACTCGACAGTGGAGTAAAGTGCCTTGCGCAGGTCGTCTGGATCGAAAGGTTTTGGCAAGATCGCGATAACGCCGGCCTGGCGGATCGGGTCCAGCATGGAGAACTTGGTTTCACTGGAGATCAGCATGAACGGAACCGCTTCGAGCCGGGCGTCCTCACGCATACTTTCTACCAGTTCGGCACCGGTCATGTCCGGCAGATACATGGCGCTAACCACCAGATCAGGCGTGTCGTGCTGCATCTGCTCCAGTGCATGTTCGCCACAAGCCTGGTAGAGGATGTTGACTATCCCGAGTTTTTTTAATTCGGCTTCGATTAGTTTGCCTTGCACAGCCGACGGTTCGACAATGGCAAGCGTAAGCTCTGAAATATCCATAACAGCCTAGCGGCCTTAGCTGGCGGGTTCTTTACGAGTTGAACGAGGGCTGGCCCTGTTTCCAGCACCAGCCCTTTGTCTGGAATTCGATTTCAGTCTTCGATGGCGGCAATCAGTGCGCTCAGATCGACACTGGCCGGGTTAGTAGACCTGCTTGGGGAGGGGGTGAATTCAACTTCTGCCAGTCGCAGCTCAACCTGATAGTCGGGGTGTGCTCCGTGCTTCCGGGTTTCTAGCGGACGAGAGCAGCTCAGCTCTTCACCCTGGTATTCCGTACCGCCAGCCATATCGAATATATAGGTCATGGCACACCTCCTTAGGGTGTAGGCCGCTGCGTGTGCAGCTTTCACTAATGCTATCGGCGTGACAGGATAAACATTAACCTGTCGTTTGATTGTCACATTGTCAATTACAGCAAGTTGTGTGCCGACGCACAAAAACTCCAGGGCGTCCAATTGGACGCCCTTGATTGTTCGAGAGTTTTAGTGAGCTGGCTTTAAGGGAATGCTGGTATGGTGGGTTCAATACCGTGCATGTCTGCTTCAGGATGGTGCCTTCGAATCATCTTTGTCACAGTTTCGACCTTGCCTTTGGGTACATCGACCATCATAAGCACGTGGCCCTCATTCACGGCCGACTGAAACTCTTTCAGCTGGCTATTGGGAATATCGGTGCCAACCATGCCGGCGACCCATGCGCCGATAACCGCGCCTGCAATGGCTGTAACAAGCAGCGTCCAGC
>Ga0316189_10002954_pt1 | contig 16580 bp, 11 predicted proteins | sample LowCovwburrow_MG_FD_204930 | JGI IMG/M metagenome (GOLD analysis project Ga0316189, IMG submission 204930) | Coastal sediment microbial communities from Maine, United States - Lowes Cove worm burrow | ecosystem: Environmental > Aquatic > Marine > Coastal > Sediment | place: USA: Maine... | reverse complement strand
AAAATGCGGTATCCATATCTAATGCTATTAAATGTACGTTCCTTGTTTCTCCCGTTATAACCAAACTTTAGGGTCAACTTTTCTGAAACAGTGTTACTTAAATTTATAAAACTGTTTAATTCTTCATCTTCAATACTTTGAAAAAAACGTTGGTTCTCAAAAGCAGTATTGGTAAAAAATACAGGGTTGGTATTAGGGTCACCGTCCAAAGAAAATTGATAATTTTCTAGTGTAATTCGCTTTCTATCTGGTTCATCAGAGAATACTCTGTTATACCCTGTTCCCCAATCTAGAATCCATTTTTCATCAAAACGGTGTTGCCCTGTAAGTTGATTTACAAAAATCATATCTTGATTGAACTGTACATTTGAGACAAAGAATCCATCATCAGAGGTAATTCCGTCACGATTAAATCCTTCTCCCTCCACACCAAAGAAACTAACCGCATCCGTAGCGCTGTTGATAAACAGGGAACTAAATTTTATTTTATGCTCGTTATTTATTTTATAATCTATGTTGCCAAGTAGTGTTGTTGTTGTTTTGTATATATATTCTTCAGTGTTAGGGAAATCGAACTTCAGTACATTGGTGAAATCCCTAGCAGGACCTTCTAGAAATTCATATCCATTTCTAAAACTTGCTGTCCCAAAGAAACTAAGTCTAGATTCCTCCTTTAAGTTTATAGAATAGCCTCCTTCAATAGCTCCATTAATATTTACAGGAGTGGACATGCTTTCTGGGTCAACTCCGTGAGATAAGATTATGGCGAAAGGATTGTTGTTATACCTATTGTAGAATCCAAAAAAGCTGGTGCCCTCACTTTGTAAAAAATCCGTACCGATAGCATTTGAATTAATACCACTACCAATGGCAATCTCCAAATAACCGTCTCCTGTATATTCCTTTGAATCGATGTTTACATTTCCTGCAGCAAAATCACCATAGAAAGATGAATTATATGCTTTACTGACAGAAACGTTTTCAATAATACTTGAAGAAAACAGATTTAAGTCTATGTTCTTCTTGTTTACATCGTTGGAGGGTAATGAGAGTCCATTCATTGTCGTGTTCTGGTATCTATCCCCTAATCCACGCACATATACATTACTTGAACCCTCTTGTTTCGATATCCCTGAAATTTGTGAAACGGCCGCGGCCGCATCATCGATACCCTTGAGCGTAAGTGCCTCGGCACTAATAGCCTCTTGCATTACGGTTGCATTCTTTTGTTGCAGTAATAAAGCTACTTCCGAATCTTTACTTGCCGAAACGGTAATTACAACTTCATCTAAAGACATACCTGCAGATGCGCTCATAGGAACATTTAGGGTCGTTACTTTGCTAGCTACCACCTCAATATTCTGTAGTTCAACTGTTTCGTATCCGAGGTAACTAAACACCAAAGTATATAGTCCGGGTTTAATATCGGTTATTTGATATAACCCATCAAAATCTGACGTAGTTCCTTTTGTAGTTCCTTTGATTAAAATGTTGGCAAAGGCTAGCGGTTCGTCATTTACTTCCTTATCAATAAGCTTTCCAACTATAGTTCCAGTGTCTTGGGCAACTACATTTGTCAGGCAAATTAGCAAAGCACATAGTATTAATTTCTTCATCGAATCGAGTAGTTCTAAAATCCGCTGCAAAGAAACCGGTATCTTGTAAAGGTGTAGTTACCCCCATGTTAAACATTTATTTTTTTAGTGTTATCTAAAGGTTACTACATTAAATCAATGTTAAGCGACACTATAGTTTCGCTATTATCTTTACTTTTGAGAAAACAACCCTACCAAGAAACTATGAAAAAAAAGGACATTAGAATACTATTAGTTGACGATGAGCCAGATATTCTTGAGATTGTAAGTTATAATCTCACCGCAGAAGGCTATGAAGTGTTTACTGCAAAAAATGGAGTTGACGGTTTAGCCAAGGCAAAAAAGAAGCAACCCCATCTTGTTATTTTAGACGTAATGATGCCAGAGATGGACGGGATAGAGGCTTGTGAGTTATTGCGAAAAACCAGTGGGTTGGAAAACATTGTTATTGCATTTTTGACTGCACGTGGAGAGGATTATTCGCAAATGGCGGGTTTTGATGCTGGAGCGGATGACTATATTACCAAGCCGATAAAGCCTAAAGTTTTAGTAAGTAAAGTGAATGCGTTGTTAAGACGGGTCTTAAAGGATGAGGATTCACAAGAGGATATTATCCAGGTTGGGGATATCATCATCAATAGGGAAGAATATAAAATCGTTAAAAAGGGTAAAGAAATTATTTTGCCCAGAAAAGAATTTGAGCTTCTTGCTCTTTTAACATCCAAGCCCAGCAAAGTATTCAAGAGAGAAGTGATTCTAGACAAGGTTTGGGGTAACGAAGTAGTGGTTGGAGGTCGTACGATAGATGTACATATTAGAAAGTTACGAGAGAAAATTGGCGAAGAACACTTTAAGACGGTAAAGGGCGTAGGATATAAGTTCGTGCTCTAATGAGTGTTAAAGCCAAAAAATCCTATAGGTTTGCGTTTAGGTCTGCCATTTATATTACAGTGTTATCTGCATTTTTCTTGGGCTTTTTGTTTTGGCAGTTTCAGTTTTTGAACGGTTGGTTTTTTATCTGTTTACTGATCTTTATTTATCTTATTTCTTTTGTTACGCTGCAGGTACGCATAGAACGGTTTATTTATAAGCGGATAAAAAAAATCTACGATGACGTTGCATTATTGGAGTCTTCTACATTGACTACCGACCCTGTAACTACAGATATGCGTACGCTTACTGCGGAAATCGAAAAATTCGCAAAAGATAAAAAGATAGAAATTGATACCTTAAAAATTAGAGAGGAATATCGAAAGGATTTTTTAGGGAATGTTTCCCATGAACTAAAGACTCCTTTGTTTACTGTTCAAGGCTATTTGGAAACGCTTTTAGATGGCGCAATAGATGATAAAAACGTGAGAAAAAAATACATTTCACGAGCCAACAAAGCAGTAGACAGACTTATATATATTGTAAAGGATTTAGACCTTATTACCAAACTGGAAGTTGGCGATTTACGACTGGATAAGCAAAATTTTGATATTATTGAACTCATACAGAGTGTTTTTGACCTTTTAGAAATGAAGGCAGCTAAAAATAATATTGTATTAACTTTTGATATCCCTTATGATAAACCACTTATGGTATACGGTGATAGGGAAAAAATACAGCAAGTACTGACTAATCTATTGGTGAACTCGATAAAGTATGGAAATGATAATGGAACTACCGAAGTAAGTGTAGAAGACTTGGTCAAGAATAAGGTGATTGTTCGTGTAACTGATAATGGTGATGGAATACCAAAAGAGCATATTACGAGATTGTTCGAACGATTTTATAGGGTGGATCAAAATAGGAGTAGAAAGGAAGGTGGGTCCGGACTAGGACTTGCCATAGTTAAGCATGTGATAGAAGCCCACGGAGAAAAGATATATGTGGAAAGCGTATTAGGGGTAGGTTCTGAATTTTCATTTACTTTGGAGAAGGGTGATCTAGGAATTGAAGATAAGGAATAACTGTGAGGGCTCTTATTTTTAGTAGCTTTGCATTCTTATACTATGTATTGTGGGAAGTAAGAACAAGCTTAAACGATTTAAGGAAAACGAAACCTTTAAAAATGTAATTCAACCTACTAGGGATGAAGTAGAAAAGGGCTTTTCCAAACGTGGAATTTGGAAAGACCATTTTGGTAATGACAATCCTATAGTGTTAGAATTAGGTTGCGGTAAAGGCGAATACACCCTTGGTCTTGCGAAATTATTTCCCAACAAAAATTTCATTGGAATAGATATAAAGGGAGCTCGTTTCTGGCGAGGAGCTAAAACAGCTTTGGAAGAGGGGCTGGATAATGTAGCTTTTCTGAGAAGTCAAATCGAATTGGTAGACCAATTATTTGCAGAAAATGAAGTCTCCGAGATTTGGATTACATTTCCAGATCCTCAAATAAAATATAAGCGGACCAAGCACCGTATGACGAATCAGGTTTTTTTAGATCGATATGAAAAAGTTCTAAAACCAGGTGCGCTAATGCATTTAAAGACAGATAGTGAATTCATGCATGGCTATACACTAGGGTTGTTGCATGGAGCTGGGAATGAAGTTATTTACGCAAACCACGATATATATAAGAATGAAGGAAGCCCTAGAGAGGTATTAGAGCTACAAACATTCTATGAAAATCAGTACCTTGAAAAAGGAAAACCAATTACGTATATCCAGTTTCGGGTAAATTAATGCTATGCAGCACCTGTTGATTTTATTTTTTGCCACCTTCTCTGCTGCCTTCATGGCCACAGTTCCGCCAGGGTTATTGAATGTAAATGCGGCTAAGACTAGTGTAGAAAAGGATAAGCTAAATGGTATTGTGTTTAGCCTAGGTGTCTCAACTATGATTATGATGCAGGCTACAATCGCAGTCTTCATTTCCAAGTTTTTACATAAAAATCCAGATGTAGTTGCCGTATTGCTAAAAATTGCTATTGTAGTTTTTGCAACACTGGCGATTTACTTTTTTATGGCAGCCAGAAGTAATAAAAAGAAGAAAATTAAGGCCATAAAAATAAGCAAGAGGAGCAGTTATTTTAAGGGGCTATTCCTAGCTGGAGTTAACTTGCTAACGATTCCATATTACAGCGGATTAAATATTATGTGGAACGCATCCGGTTGGATAAAATTTCAGATTTTGGATATTGCAACTTTTGTTTTGGCTGCGGGTACAGGCACTTTTTCTGTGCTATATCTTTACGTTTTTTATTTTAACAAACTGGAACACAAGACTAACAAATTTGCTAAGAATGCTAATTATATTCTAGGAGTTTTAATGCTCGTGTTATTCATAATTACAATTGTTAGAGTTTACTATACTTAAAATGTCAGATAACACTAATTTTTTCTCAAAGGTATATGAAGTAGTTAAACAGATTCCTTACGGTAGGGTAACGTCATATGGAGCAGTTGCTACATATTTAGGAGCCGCTCGAAGCGCAAGAATGGTAGGTTGGGCTATGAACGCTTCGCATGGTATACAAGACGTTCCCGCGCATAGGGTAGTCAATAAACAAGGCCTATTAACCGGAAAGCATCATTTTGACGGCACGAATCTAATGCAGCAATTATTGGAGAGCGAAGGTGTTACAGTAAAAGAAAATCAAATCCAGAATTTAGATACCTATTTTTGGGATCCTTGGAAAGAACTAGGAACATCACAAGATTCCTAATCGAAGGTAAGCGTGAATTGTGTGGTCTTATTTGAGGATACATTAATACTGCCCCCGTGGAGTCTCATAATTTGTTTAGATAAACTGAGTCCAATGCCGGTCCCTGTATTCTTCGTGGTAAAGAAAGGAACGAAAATTTCATCGATTAGATTTTTTGGAATTCCAGCACCGTTGTCGGTAACTTGAATATATTTTTTGTTCATAGCATTTATTCCAGCTGTAAAATCAATGTATCCATCATCTATTCCTTCTAACGATTGTTTGGCATTCTTCCCTAAGTTTAATAATACTTGTGTTAGTTGTTTTTGATCGATGTAGAATTCGAGTCCAATTGGCTCTATTTGGCTGTTTATAGTAATACTGGAATCTTCTTTTTGTTCATGAAGTAATAAGGTTATCTTTTCCAGTAGTCCCTTCGCGGGCACCAATTCTCGATCTGGTTCTGGAATGCTTAAAAAAGTACGATAGGATTGCACAAAACTCATTAAATCTGATCCCTGTTCTTTGATTACTTGCAATCCCTTAGTAGTGTTTTTGATTTGTTGTTCGGAAAAATGAGTTGGTATTTCCAGATCGCTGTCCTTTTTAAAGTAATTGAGTATCGATTCTGAAATAGAGGTTATTGGGGTAATCGTATTCATTATCTCATGCGTAAGTACTCGGATAAGCTTAACCCAAGAATCTGTTTCTTTCTCGTCGAGTTCCTTATGAATATCATGTGCCACTACTAAAAGTAGTTTTTGTTCTTCTATAGTAATGGGTGTGCATTTTAAGCTTAATTCCTTTTTGCCCCGCTCGTTACCCAATTTAAAAATGATATTATCAAAAGGCTTTAGGTCGGCAAAGAGCGCATAAAGGTCTTTGTCTACTTGGTTTAACTGCTTCACATGGTTTAGCGGTCTATAATTCAGTAGTTCCTGAACCGTTGGGTTTGCGTAAAGAATATGACCCTTGGAATTTATGGTAAATATTCCAATGTCTGCTTGCCTTAAAATTTCTTGGTAATACTGCTCCTGTGCTTGTTTTTTGATATGGATGTCTTGAATCATGGAGTTGAGCATATTCAAACTGTGATTGAGCTCATCCAACGACTTTGTACTTAATTTTTCTGGAAATCTGAGGGTGAAATCCTCGTTTTTAATGGCATCGAAGAAATAGGCAATTTTACGGTTGGTTTGGTTTACATAATTGATAAGTCCAGCTGTTTGGAACATCATAATAATTACACCAATACCACCAGCAATATACTGTTTATTGAATAGAAAATAGGTTGCTATGACAACCGTAAAGGTCATTAAAAGTACCCTAACCACCAATTGCAAATAGATATTACGACTTACCATTCTTTAAGTTCAAATTCAAAATTCTAATTAATGAGCTTGCCTGTTTATTAAAATTTAACCTACTTTTTTCTTCAATTTATTATAAAGGGTTTGCCTAGAAATCCCCAGCTGTTCTGCAGCAGCACTATAATTACCATCATTCTGGTTTAATGCTTGGGTAATCATTAGCAATTCCATTTCTTCTAAGGTGCTCGGTCCGTTCTCCATGGAGATGGTGTTGCCTACTTCCAAAAGGAAATCAGCAGGTTTCAGCACATTCCCTTCGGACAGGATTACAGAACGTTCCATCGTGTGAAGTAGTTCTCTAATATTTCCTGGCCAATGGTAAGCCATTAGTTTCTCTTGTGCAGCTTGATTTATTTTAAGACCTGGTTTTCCATACTTATTTACGAATTTGTTCAGGTAAAAATCAGCAAGCACGAGCACATCACCTTCCCGCTCTCTAAGCGGTGGAACTTCTACCCGAATTGTATTTATCCTGTAAAGTAAATCTTCCCTAAAAAGCCCGTCGACTACCATCTGATCTAAATTGCAGTTAGTGGCACAGACTAGTCGAATATCTACGCTAATAGGCTTATTGGAGCCAACTCTAACAATCACCCTGTTTTGTATAGCAGATAACAATTTGGCCTGGGTCTGTAGCGATAAGTTGCCTATTTCGTCTAAGAATAAAGTGCCTCCATTGGCTGCTTCAAATTTTCCAACCCTATCTTCTTTGGCATCTGTAAAAGAGCCTTTAACGTGGCCAAATAATTCGCTTTCAAAAAGATTTTCTGAAATGGAACCCATATCAACGGAAATAAAAACCTCATTGTTTCTTCTAGAACATTTATGTAATTCCCTAGCAATAAGTTCCTTTCCCGTTCCGTTCTCCCCGGTCACTAAAACATTTACATCTGTTTTTGCTACTTTCTGAACAAGGTTTAGTACCGAATTTAGTGCTTTTGAAGTACCTACGATATAATTTTTATTCTGATTGATAACTTGCTTTAGATTACTTTCGTTTTGTTTTAGTTGGGTAATTTCTTTTTTGCTTTTTCTAAGTTCGTAGGCAGATTTTACGGTTGTCAATAAACGTTCATTATTCCAAGGTTTCAGGATAAAGTCAGAAGCACCTTCCTTTAAAGCTTCAACCGCAAGGTCAATAGCTCCATAAGCGGTCATCATAATAACCGATATATGTGAAGCTTTCTTCTTTATTTCGCGCAGCCAATATAAGCCTTCGTTACCTGTGTTCACACCTGCTGAAAAATTCATATCCAAAAGGATAATATCAATATCGTTAAGGTTTGGAAAGGATGAAATCTGATTGGGATTGGAAATAGTCTGTACACTCTTATGTTCAAACTGTAAGAGTATCTCCAACGCACTGAGTACACTTTTATTATCGTCAATTACAAGGATGTTTGCATCAGTCATGCCATCAGGTTCTTAATTCGTTATAGTGTAACTACTCTTTTACAAAAATACATACCGTGTCAGGGTACAGGTATGCTGTTACCCTTAAAACTACAAATGAAAATCAATATGTTTTACAATCTGTCCAAATTTTTGACAATATCTGTATATTTATTTTACACTTCATTTTGCCTAGATAATTTAAAAATAAGTTAAGTTGTTGAATATCAACACTATGTATTTATGGCACGTATCTAGTATACCTTTTGGCACAGTAATAATGATATGAATCTAAAAATTAAATTAATAGTAGTTTTTTCTCTTGTCTTGGGCCTTAAAGGAATGGCGCAACAACAATGGACTTTAGAGGCATGTATCGCTCATGCTTTAGAGCATAATCTACAACTAAACGATTTTGAATTTACAGAACAATCTAATAGGGAATCTTATCGCCAATCAGTGCGAGACCTCTTACCTAACGTTAATGGTTTTGTAGATTATGGTATTAGTTTTGGACGCCAAATAGATCCCAACGATAATACTATTGTAAACACTGATCTTTTTTCTAATAACTATTCGCTAAGCGCATCTTTAGATATTTTTCAAGGTTTTCAAAAATTGAACAGGATTAAGGCCTCTAAGTACTTATTCAGAGCAACTAAAGAAGAAAGTTTACAACAAAAATATTTATTAGCCTTTAGGGTAATGAGCGCCTATTACGATATTCAGTTTATTGAAGGTTTAATCAGCATTTCAAAAGAGCAGTTAGAAATTTCCGAAACCAATTATGCCCTTGTGAAAAAACAGATTGAGCTTGGTCTTATGGCGGGTGCGGACCTTTATGAGGCAGAATCCTTATTACTGGCTGATGAATTACTACTTACCCAAAATGAAAACCGCTTAGCTGCTGCTAAACTTACTTTGCTTCAAGCGATGAATATAGAGAACGAGAATGAAATTACCATTTTACCTGAATTAAATGCAACAACTGATTTAGGTTCGGAAAAAAGGGTAGTTTCCGATTCAATTTTTGATACTGCCATGGATTTTATGCCATTAATTAAAGCACAAGAACTTCGTATAAAAGCTGCACAAAAGCAAGTGGCAGTTGCAAAAGGTAATCTATATCCTTCATTGGCAATCCAAGGAGGCTATGGTAGTGGTTATTATGAGACCATTCGTGATACCTTGGGGGTTACCATCCCGTTTCGAACCCAATTTCGTGATAATACCAATCAGTTTATCGGAGTATCATTAAACGTTCCTATAAGCAATGCTTGGTCTGGAAGATCCAGAGTAAAGCAGCAAAAAATTGCACTAGAACGGGCCAAGAATAATGCGGATATTCAGGAGCAGGAATTGTATCAGACTATTCAACAATTGGTTCAGGAATATAATGCTTTGAGCACAGAGGTGTTGCAAACGCAAAAAAGAAGTGAGTCTCAAGGGATGACATTTTCCATTGCCCAAAAGAGATATGAAAAAGGATTAATAAATGCAATAGAATTGGGAAGTGCAAAAACGCTCTATGCTACAGCACAGAATGAAAACTTACAGGTTAGATTACGATTAAAAGTGAATAAAAGTACGCTAGAGTTTTACCAAGGTTTAACTGTATTTGATATAAAATGATAAGTACTAATACGCAATATTAAAATAAAAATGGATATACAATTAGAAAAGAAAAAAGGATTACGCCCAAAGCATTACGGGTATATAGCCATTGGGTTATTAGTCCTTTTTGTGGGTTATCAGTTGATTTTTAGCACCTCGGTATCTACGTTTAGAACGGAGAAGGACAAACTTTCTATAGCAGCCGTTACACAAGGTAAGTTCGATGATTATATAACCATCAACGGGAATGTTGCACCAATAACCACCATTTATATGGATGCTTACGAAGGTGGTCGGGTAGATGAAAAATTGATAGAGGAAGGTGCCATGGTGAAAAAAGGAGATATTATCTTGAAACTGGGTAATATAAATCTTTATGAGCAAATATTACAGAGCGAAAGTAGCTTGGCTTTAAAACAGAATGATCTTCGATCTACGAAATTAACCTTTGATTCTAGACAGGTAGACGGAAGACGTGCATTAGCCACGGCAGCTACGGATTTACAGCGCTTAAAAAGAAATTACGAACAAAATGAGGCTTTATATAAAGAAGAGCTCATCTCTAAGGAGGCGTATCAATTGTCCAAGGAAAACTACGAACTGTCCCAAAAACAATATGATATTGTAAAGATTCAAACAGAGAACGATGATGAGGTAAGGGAAACTTCGCTCCCTGTTTTGGAGGCCGATTTAAATCGGATGCAAAAAACCTTAGGCATGGTCTATCAGCGCTTAGATCACTTAAATGTGCGTGCGCCTGCTGATGGGCAATTGGGTTTTTTAGATGCTGAAGTGGGACAGAACATTACGAAAGGACAACGAATAGGTCAGGTGAATGTATTGACCGATTATAAAATCGAGGCAGATATCGATGAGCATTATATTGATCGTGTAAAGCGTGATTTAAGTGCTGTTTTGGAGCGTAACGGTAAAGACTACACCTTGCGCGTAAGAAAGGTATATCCAGAAGTGAGAAACGGTAGGTTTAGGGTGGATCTTGTTTTCACGGATGACAAGCCGGAAACGATACGTACCGGGCAGAGTTATAATATCAAATTGCAATTGGGCGAGTCTAGCGATGCTTTGCTTCTGCCCAAGGGCAGTTTTTTCCAAAGCACTGGCGGACAATGGATTTTCGTTGTTACCCCTGGTACGGACGAAGCTATAAGAAGAGATATTAGGGTTGGAAAACAGAACGCTAGATTTTATGAAGTATTAGAGGGCTTAGAGGCTGGTGAAGAGGTTATAACAAGTAACTACGATAGCTTTGGAGAAGCAGAACGGATTGTCTTAAAATAAAAATTAACAATATCAAGCAATAAAACAAAAGCATACTAACAATAAACGAATAACAAAATGATAACGATCCAAAATTTAAAAAAGAGCTTTCGAACAGAAGAGGTGGAGACCTTAGCCTTGAATAACGTGAATCTAAAAGTTGAAAATGGGGAATTTGTGGCCATAATGGGTCCATCTGGATGTGGTAAATCTACCTTATTAAACATTATTGGAATGTTAGATAATCCTACGGAGGGCAGTTACAACTTTGCTGGGCATGAGGTAGCCGGACTAAAGGAAAGTCAACGTACACAATTGCGAAAAGGAAACCTAGGTTTTGTTTTCCAAAGCTTTAACCTCATTGATGAACTTACCGTTTTTGAGAATGTAGAGTTGCCTCTTATCTACCTAAAAATGGGTAAAGCAGAACGAAAGGAAAAAGTAATGAAGGTCTTGGAGCGCATGAAGATAGCACACAGGGAAAAGCACTTTCCACAGCAATTATCAGGTGGCCAACAACAACGTGTTGCTATTTCACGAGCCGTGGTAACGAATCCGAAATTAATTTTAGCGGATGAGCCAACAGGTAATTTGGATTCTAAAAATGGTATCGAGGTTATGAATTTACTTACCGAACTCAATCAAGAAGGAACAACAATAGTAATGGTTACGCACTCCGATAGAGATTCGCACTATGCACATAGAGTAGTTAATTTATTCGATGGTCAAATAGTAACGGAAAGCCAAAATAGGGCTATTGGAGCAATGGTCTAATCAGCCAATTAATTTGCACCAAGTAGTTTAGGAGGAGTTTGTTCATCAATCAAATAACCAACCAAATTTATCCCTTAATCTCGGATAAGAACCAATAAGTCAATCAAAAAATGTTCTATCATGTTCAAACAATATATAAAAATAGCTTGGAGAAACCTCTTAAAGAATAGGCAGCAGACTATTATAAATTTATTGGGTCTTACTGTTGGGACGGTTAGTTGCCTAGCTATAGTGTTATATGTTTTTGCTCAATTTGGCTATGATGAGCACCATGAAAATGCTGCATCTATCTATAGGGTTGAAACACTAATTGAAAAGGACGGTGCGGATAGTTATAATACTGCCGCAGGATCTCCCCCTATTGCTTTTGCCCTAAAGGAAGATTTTCCGGAGGTTCAGGAAGTTACACGGGTTATTCCCACAGATATTTTCAGTAGCAGTTTAATTAGTGCTGCCGATAGCGAGGATGCTTATTACGAGCCTAGAGCGTATATGGTAGATTCTACTTTTTTTAAGGTATTTAGCTATAAATTCTTAGAAGGTAGACAAGAGACGGCTTTAAACGAACCCAACGCTTTAGTACTATCCTCTTATTTGGCAAAAAAACTATTTGGTAATCAGAGGGCTTTGGGTAAAGCAGTAACATGGGGTAGTGGTGAAGATGAACAAATCTTAACTGTTAAAGGGGTTTATGATGAAACGTATGGGAAATCACATCTAAACCCAAATTATATTGTGAGTATGAGTACTCCAGGTTTAGGAACCTTTGTTCAAAATTTTCAAAATTTTGCCCTTAATAATTTTGTGTATAGCTATATAAAGCTGCAACCAAATAGCAGCACAAAACAACTACAGGGAAAATTACCTGGGTTTATTCAAGAAAGAGGATCCAAAGACCTTAAGGACGCGGGAATGGATAATAAGATTTTATCACTTCAAAGCGTTTCGGATATTCATCTTTATTCTCAGGGCCGCGAGAATCAAATTCACGAAGTCTCTAGTATTAAATATCTTTATTTCTTGCTGGCATTAGCCTTTTTTATGCAATTGGTGGCTTGCATCAATTTCATAAATCTAAGTACGGCAAGAGCAAGTAAGCGCGCCAAAGAAATAGGGGTACGTAAAGTTGTGGGTGCCGGACAGCATAGTTTAATGGCACAATTTTTAGGGGAGTCTTTACTACTGTCCCTTTTTGCCGTACTCATTAGTATTCCTATTACTATTTTATTACTTCCAATGGTAAATGAACTTACTAATGCTAGTTTAGGGCATCAAGATTTATGGAACTGGCGCATTGGTTTCATACTTATTGGTCTAGGGACTATTACAGGTCTGGTTTCAGGTATTTATCCGGCTTTCGTCTTATCTTCTATAAAACCGATTAGGGCATTAAAAAGCTCCACTATTTTACAATCAGGCAATAGTGCTTTTAGGAAAATTTTAGTGGTATTTCAATTTGTAGTTTCCATTAGTTTGGTAGCGATTGTAATTATTATAACACAGCAATTCCAATTTACACAAAATACGGACCTAGGTTTTCAAAAGGAAAATCTATTAGCCTTAAAAATAGGAACCGCGGAAGCTTCTAGTAAGTTTGAATCGCTTAAGGCTTCGTTTTTAAATGCCCCAGAGGTCCTCAATGTATCTAGCGCAAATTATGCCCCTTCTGAGGTGATTTTAAACGATAACGGGTTGTATTTGCCAGGGGGTAATCGTGAAGATAATACTATCGTAAAACGGCAGGGAATAAGCGAAGGGTATTTTGAGACAATGAACATATCCTTAATAAAAGGCAGGGATTTTACTCCAGGGGATACTACAGACCAAATAATTGTAAATCAAGCCACATTAAAAGTCTTTAATATTAAAGAAGAAGATGCTTTAAGTGCTAGGTTGATACAAAGTTTTGGAGATGAGACAGATGAGATGCGAATCATTGGGGTTGTCAAAGACTATCATTTTGCATCCCTAAAAGATAAGATAGCACCCTTATTTCTTTATAAAGAAGACAGGCCCAATTGGTTGTTTATTAAAACCCAGACTGCCGATTATCAGAAATTATTAAGCTATTTGGAACAGCAATGGAAAGCCACTGTAAAGAATGTTCCTTTTGATTATAGGTTTGTAGATAAAGAGGTGGAGCAACTCTATAATCAAGAGAAACGATTAGGTCAAATTTCAGTTGTTTTTACCATTTTGGCTATTCTTATTAGTTGTTTAGGACTTTTCGGCTTGGTATCGTTCGTTGCAGAACAAAAGAAAAAGGAAATTGGAATAAGAAAGGTTCTCGGGGCTAGTATAAGCTCAGTAGTTCAGTTACTAACAAAGGATTTCATCAAGCTGGTACTTATTGCATTGGTTATAGCTGCTCCTATTGCATATTATTTTATGCAGCGATGGTTGGAAGATTTTACGTACCGAATAGATATACAATGGTGGGTATTTGCTTTAGCAGGTTTCTTTGCTTTAGTTATCACTGTTTTGACAGTTGGTTTTCAATCTATTAAATCAGCTATTGCTAACCCGGTAAAAAGTTTGCGCACAGAATAATTCATCAATAAAAAAATCATTGATTATGTTCAAAAACTATTTAAAAATCGCTTGGCGTAACTTAACTAAGAACAAGGGATATTCAATAATCAATATTGGTGGTTTGGCCATAGGTATGGCCTGTTTTCTTGTTATCGCCATGTTTATTAGAAATGAAATATCCTACGATAGCTATCACGAAAAAGGGGATAATATTTATCGTATCGTACACCACAGTAGCGAGGATAATCTAGAAGATAGATGGGTTTGGGGCAATGCTCCTGTAGGCCCTGCGCTTAAAAAAGATTTTTCTGAAGTGGTGGAGATTGTTCAGTTTTCGGGTAGGTCTGATGTATTGTTAGAATATAAGGAGCGTTCTTTCCAAGAAGGAAATTCATTTTATGTGGATGAGACCGTCTTCGATATTTTTAGTTGGCCATTGCTTTCGGGCAATCCCAAAACAGCATTAAAAGACCCATATTCCATCGTGCTTACCGAAAGCACAGCAAAAAAGTATTTTGGTAACGAAGACCCGATGGGTAAAACCATGGACGGTGTTGGGGGTAGAGCCAATGACGGTCTTTATACCGTTACCGGTGTGATGAAAGACGTCCCTGCCAACTCGCATTTTACTTTTGATGTGCTACTTTCTATGAGTTCATTTTATCAGACTAGATCTGAAATATTTGAGGCTTGGGGCTATGTGGATTTTTACACTTATTTTTTGGTAAGTGATAACTTTAATCAACAAGCTTTTCAGGCTAAAATGCCAGAATTCTTGAAGAGAAATCGGCCAGAAGAAAATGCCGATTATTTTTATGATCTTACTTTTGAACCGCTGAAGGATACTTATTTAAACTCTACAGCGGCCAGGCAGCCAGGGATTACCGGTAGCCTTTCCAATATTTATATTTTCGCCCTTATTGGGCTTTTTATTCTCATTATTGCTTGCATAAACTTTATGAACTTGGCAACCGCCCGTTCCTTGGAAAGAGCAAAGGAAGTTGGAGTACGAAAGGTTATAGGCGCAGATAAATTAGGATTGCGATATCAGTTCTTGGGGGAATCTTTACTTATGGTATTATTAGCGTCAATTTTAGGTTTGACTTTGGTGCTATTGGGTCTTCCTGTGATGAGGAGCATTACCGGTAAAGAATTTTTAACCAAAGAGATATTTAATGGAATGAGTCTTTCCATTTATTTTGGAATGGCTTTGATTACAGGTTTGCTTGCGGGGTCGTATCCTGCCTTTATTCTATCCAATTTTAAACCCTCCAGTGTGTTAAAGGGTGTTTTTAGAAGTTCCAAACAAGGAACCAACCTTAGAAAAGGCTTAGTTGTATTTCAGTTTGCACTTTCCATAGCCTTAATTGCCAGTACGGTGATTGTCTATTTTCAATTGGGGTTTATGTTGGATAAAAATCTAGGTTTTGATCAAGAGCAACAGTTAGTCATCGACTTTAATTGGGACGGTCAGGTCATGGAAAATATGGAAACCATAAAAAGTGAGTTCATGAACCTGTCAGAAGTGGTTTCTATCGCTGGCTCGCGTACCGTTCCTGGAGGGCATTTTCCTGGAGCAGGAACAGATATTGAAACTGCTGAGGGGAATATGCAAAATTTTGAACCTTTTTTGTATGAAATAGATTTTGATTTTATACCGCATTATGAGATAGAAGTAGTTGCGGGAAGAGCATATTCAAGGGAGTTTGTAACGGACTCCGTTTCTTCCTTGATGGTCAATGAATCTGCGGCCAGAAGTTTTGGTTATGCAAATCCTATGGATATTGTTGGGAAACGTTTTCAGCAATGGGGTAGGGAGGGAACTATAATTGGTGTGGTTAAAGATTTTAATTATATATCCTTACATCAGGCTGTAGCACCGTTAACATTGCGCTATTCTCAATATGGGAAGTATCTCTCCATGAAGGTGAAATCTGCGAATATGTCGCAAGCGATATCCAGTATAGAGCAAAAATGGGCAGCCGTAGCACCTCATAGACCATTCCTATATACCTTCCTCGATGAATCTTTTAACACCCAGTATGAGGCCGATATAAAGTTTAAAAAGCTGTTTACCCTATTTTCATTTTTAGCTATTCTGATTGCTTGTTTAGGGTTGTTGGGACTCGCAACTTATAGTGCAGTTCAGCGTACGAAAGAAATTGGGGTCCGTAAGGTACTGGGTGCGGAAGTTTCGAGTATCGTTAAACTGTTATCTATAGATTTTGTAAAATTAGTACTGATAGCTATTCTAGTAGCAACGCCATTTTCGTGGTATGTAATGGATAAGTGGCTGCATGTCTATGCGTATCAAATTGATATTAGTTGGTGGATTTTTGCATTGGCAGGTGGTATTGCCCTTGCAATAGCTTTGGCTACCGTTAGTTTTA
>Ga0316189_10002953_pt1 | contig 16582 bp, 15 predicted proteins | sample LowCovwburrow_MG_FD_204930 | JGI IMG/M metagenome (GOLD analysis project Ga0316189, IMG submission 204930) | Coastal sediment microbial communities from Maine, United States - Lowes Cove worm burrow | ecosystem: Environmental > Aquatic > Marine > Coastal > Sediment | place: USA: Maine... | reverse complement strand
CACAGTTGGGCAGACGCGGGTCCACCGCTTGCCGCGGCAGTCCTCTACAGTGATCCCGGTGTCGATCAGAGCGACAGCTTCCGCCAGCAGCTTGCCGCCCTGGAGGATAGTGAGGGACCTTACAGCGATGCCCTGGCGGAACCCTTGACCAGCCTGGGGCGCTATTATCGCGCCAGTGGTGACCTGGAGCAGGCGACACGCATGTACCGCCGTGCCCTGCACCTGGTGCGGGTCAATGATGGACTTTACAGCGAGCGCCAGATGCCTGTGCTCAGGGAATTACTGGCGGTCTATCGGGACACCGGCGACCTTGGCGCGCTGGACCAGCGCTATGAGTATTACTTTCGTTTATACGGCAAAGGGCAACCGCCCTACACGGCAGTGCGCCTGCAGGCCGCCCTGGGTTACTTACGCTGGCAGCGCGAAGCACTACGACTTGATCTGGACGGCGACAGTGTGCGGCGCTTACAGCATCTCTATCGTTTGAATGAAGACCTGTTGCAGGCAACTGCTACCGACCCTTCGGTGTCCCTGGCGCATTATCGGGATGTGGTGCTGAGCCAGGTGCGTAACCTCTATCTGCTGGAAGACCGGGTGCGTCCGCGCCTGGAGGAAGTCGGGAGAGTCTCCGGCGCTCCGCAGTTTGCACAACAGTTTGACCAGCAGGATTTTGACCAGCGCCGGCTGGAGAATTTGCAGCGTGGTGCGCTGTCCCGTGGCAGCGAGCTAGTGCAGGAATTGATTGGTCGTTACGACGCAAGTGCAGAACCGCAGCAGGTCGCGCGCCTTTACCTGGAGCTGGGTGACTGGTACCAGTGGCATAATAGCGAGTCGCGCGCCTCGCAGTACTATGCGCGGGTCGTTGAGTTGCTCACTGCAAACTCAGATCAGGCACTGTTGCGGGAGTGGCTGGGGCAGCCGGTTGAACTGCCCGACAATGGTGCTTTCTGGCAGCCACCGCCCCAGGTGAACGACCAGCCGCCGCTGGTGCTGGAAGTAGCCTACGATGTGTCTGCCCGCGGGCGGGCCTCGAATCTGCAGTCGATTGAGGAAGATCCCGCTCACGCGGGCAAAGCTAATCGTTTAAAGCGCGCGCTGCGGAAAATTCGGTTTCGCCCGCGGTGGGTAGACGGTGTCGCGGAGTCCGCCAGTGTGCGGCGTGACTATCAGCTGTTTGACTAGCAGTACGGCCTAGGCATTCTCAATGACCATGATAGCGCCGCGCGCCTTGATCGGCGAACGGGTCTGCCAGTCAATGACGTCGGCGCAGTGCTTATCAACGCAGCGTTCAGCCATTTCGTGAAAAGTCGGTCGCTCCGGGTCGGCGATCAGGATGTGCTTTACCCCGGCTTTTACCGCACGGTTGACCATGTTGGTCACCGGCTTTACCAGTTCATCCCAGAAGCAGATATCTGCGGCGATCAGCATGTCGAACCGGGACAGCTCTTTGGTGCTGAGCTTTTCGAAGCGGGACACCAGATGCCTGGTCCGCACCTTGTTCAGTTCGGCGGTGGCCTCCAGGTAGGGGAACACGTCGGGATCAGCGTCGACTGAGGTCACTTTTGATCCCAGCTTTTTGGCGCACCAGATACCTGACACGCCCCAGCCGCAGCCCACATCGATCACCCGGCCGCAGTGCTGCGGTTTGTTTTTGTTCAGGTAGTCCATCAGCAGGCAGCTGGATTTCCACAGTTTGTCACCGTGGATAGAGGGGTGTGCACCCTTGCGCGTGACAGCGCGTATAGCCGGGTGCGAACGGGTGGGCATGATGACACCGCGAAAGCGGTTTTCGGTACGGTTTTTTTTGCTCAAGGTATTTCCTTGTCTTCCTGACGGGGGTTGATCCATATTGGGGAGGTCCAGGCGCGTTCCTGAATAGTAGGAGAATAGAAAGCTTGTTGCGCCGGGTCAAGGCAGCAGCGGCCAAAGACGTCCCCGATGGCACCTTTATCCTGTAATTCTTCGGTTTTACCCACAGCCTGTTCCGCGCAGTTTTTCGCGAAGGGATTTACCCCGGCGGCCTGGCACTGCAGGGTGCTCCAGCGGCAGGAGGGGTTTTCCAGGACACGCACATAGTAGAACGCGGATTGCGTTGCGTCGTATTCGGGATCCTGCCACACATTGCATAGAGCTTTATGGCCGCTGCCCGTGGGCGCGCAGCTTTGCGGGTCCACGCCGGCACCATTGTCCGCTGAGCCCGCTATATCGAATACTTTCTCGTGGGTGTTTCCCGCTGGATCCAGCCAGCCCTTGATTACCTGGATACGCTGCAAATCAATACCCGGGTGCCCGGGATATCCGGGATCTTTGGCGGCGCTCACCAGAAAGTTCGGGGATTGGTCAGGTGCGGACATTTCCCCGCCCATGGGTATACCTGTGGCGTAGGCCTTCTCCAGCATTTGTGGATCGTCACACAGGTTTGCCGGCAGCTGCTGGCCGGCAAAGAAACGCACCACTGGACGGGTGCCACTGGTGGCATAGGTCTCGCGTCTGCGCATCCCCTCGAAAATACTGTCCCTGGAATTTTCTTCCGCCCACACCACCGCCAGGCCACCCGGATTATCGAAAAAGTGATCCTGTAGGTTGCGGTAGCCCGCATCGCGCCGGCCCAGGTGCCCGACATAGTTGTCTTCCTCGGCGCCGCCCGGGGTTGCGCTATGGGTATCGGTACTGCCTATAAACCCTAACTGGAAGGGATTGATTCCGGTGTCACGTTGCAATGCCAGGCCGTCCTTGAGCACGTTGCGTACCATATTGCGGCGCCCGAAATCCTCGAGTGCAACCGGTGCTGCTTCGTCCGAGCGGACCTTACCGAACACGGTGCCCAGCATGGCGAGGTTGTCAGCCTCTACCTGCTCGAAATCACACAGTTCGTCCTCTGTGGCGACACCTGCGCCCAGTAGTCGGTCAAAGCGACACTCACTGGCAGCTTTGTGCTGCACAAGTTCCACCAGGGGCTCGAAGAACCTGCGGTTTTCCGCTTCCTGCCGATTGCGGGGATCCGGAAACATCAGCCCACGGCTGAGATTGGGATTGTGGGGAATGGACATGACATCGCAGCCTTTATCGCCTTCGATGCATTGCTCGCGCAGTCGTCGCCACAAGTCGGGGAAGTTCATGGAGCCGGTGTCGTAGGTCGAGATCGCTGTTTCGGTCACGTGCTCGTTGCGAAAAATCACGTTGCGGTGCAGGTTGGAAAAGTTTGGTGCGTCGGTGTATTCGTAACCCACAAAGGTAGTGAAGCTGCATTCGCTACTGCGGTCGTAGTGCTCTTCTGCAGCGGCCTGTATGCGTTTCCAGCTTTCCCTGTGGGCGGCGTTGCAGTCGTCTATGGCGCACACAAAGGACGCTTCCTTCTGTGCGGAGGTGTCAGTCACACCCAGGGAGACCCAGTAATTGGCTGCCAGTAACTGGACATAAAAAATTTCACTGCGCGATGCGATACAGGCAGGAAACCAGTATGACAATTTCGATGAGTCCTGGGTGCAGAGGTTGATCGGTCCGAGGAATTCCGCGTGGTCGGTGACCGAGGTAAAGTCCAGCGGCCTTTGGATTTGCGCCTTGATGGACTGGTTGGCGTCCGGGTCGGGCAAGATAATGGGCTGTCCTTTTGCGTAGCGGTAGGCAGCCCAGGGGTCGTTGCGCTGGCTGGAAACATAACTGTCGAATGAATAACTGGTGTGTACGTGCAAATCGCCAAACATCGGCCGCTTGGTGACACTGTATTGCGTGCAGGGTTCGCGTTGTTCGGTGCGCTGGAAGGCGTGCTCAGCCGAGAGCGCGGGGCAGTGTACCGAGGTGATCAATAGCCCGGTGGCGGCAAGTGCGGAGAATGTTATTTTCATGTGTGTATTCCGGGGTTGTGGCTTCTGGCCAGCGGTGCCTATTGTGGCATTTGCCGTGCTGGCATTTCCAGCATCCAAACTGCCGCAACGGTGTGCCATGGTGTACTGGTGCGACCTGTGCAACTGGGATAGGATGGCTGATTAAAATCGGTGAGCAATGATTCACCGGGCGCACGCAAGGATAGGGTATGAACGCCGTTCGGGAACAGGTAGAACTGCTGGAGAAAAACAAACCTCGGCAGGAGCGGGCCAAGCGTACCTATGAAGGTATCTTGGCTGCCGCCGCAGAACTGCTGGTGGAAGTGGGGGTAGAGCGAATTTCCACCAACATTATGGCCGAGCGCGCGGGTATTACGGTGCCCGCGCTGTACCGTTATTTCCCCAACAAATATGCGGTGCTAAACGCTCTGGGTGCGGTGCTGATGGACCGCCAGAACGAGGTGTTCCAACACTGGTTCGACCAGTATGCGGATGAACAAAACCCTCTGGCACTGTTGGATAGGCTGTATGAGCTGTTGCAACAAACCTACGATCTGACCCGCGAGCAGACCGGTGGGTTGGAAATTATACAGTCATTGCGAGCGGTAGCTCCACTGCAGGAGTTGCGTTTGGCGTCCCACCGCCTGGTGGCCGACCAGTTTGCCTCGCTGCTTGCGGGCGTCCTGGGGCGGGAGCTGGATGTGGAAATGGCGGTGCAGGCTCGTTTGTCTGTGGACACAGGATACGCTGTTGTCGAAATGGCCCTGGAAGATCCGACCCTGCCCGCAGAGCTGGTGCTGCGCCAGGGCGCAAATATGATAAGGGTCTACTGGCGAGATACTCTGGAAAACCTCATCTGAGGCTCTGTCGTTGCCCCGGCACCGGCTTCAGTCGGTCGCTTCCACATCTTCAGCCTGTGGTCCCTTGTCGCTCTGGGCAACCACGAAAGAAACGCCCTGGCCATCGCGCAGACCGCGCCGACCCTCTCCGCGGATCGAGCGAAAGTGAACAAAGATTTCCTCGCCATCGTCCTTGGTAATGAAACCGAAACCCTTGGATACGTTAAACCACTTCACTTTGCCAAATTCGCGCTCGCCGTCAGGGATGCTGGCCGCTTTAGTGGTGGTGGCGCGGTTGGAACTACCGCCTGCTGCTGGTGTAGAGACTTTGGGTGATGCTGTCGCGGAAGGTAGCAGGGCAGTGATGACGGTGGCGATACAGAACGCGCCCAGCAGGGGCAGGTTGAGCAAGTCACCGCCCTGTAACAACGACACTGCGCTGAAAACGATTGCGGCGATAACGAGACTGACAATGATTTTTACGACCTGGTTCATGGAGATTCTCTGGTTGGTGAGTGGCTCAATAGTGGTGATTCCGGAACGACGCGCATTCTAACACCAATTGGCAGTTAGGCCAGAGAGTCGGGGTAATATTCGCCATCGCTGCCCGATGGCGCGCACTGTGCGCGACCATTTTTCGCAATCAGGGGTCGCTACAGCTTCATGACATCTTCGGCCTGCAGGCCCTTGGGGCCTTCGATGAGTTTGAACTCAACAACCTGGCCTTCATTCAGGGTGCGGTAGCCCTCGCCCTGGATGGAGCGAAAGTGTACGAAAACATCATCGTCACTTTCCTGCCGGGTGATGAAGCCAAATCCCTTGGCGTTGTTGAACCACTTTACCGTGCCGCTTACACGATCAGCCATACTACTTTCCTCGGTTTAGCATATTGCTTTTATTATGCTCCGCCCACCCCGAGGAGGGCGGAGACTGAAAACCTGTTGTTCCGAGGTTGTTACATTTGCCGGATGCGCTGCGCCTGCTCCTGTAACTTGTCAAGCGCTTGCTGCTGCGCCTGCATTTTCTCTCGTTCTTTTTCCACTACCGCCGCCGGGGCCTTGTCAACAAAGCTTGCGTTGCCCAATTTTCCCTGGATGCGTGCCACATCTTTTTCCAGCTTTTCGACTTCCCTGCCCAGCCTGGCCAATTCCGCATCCTTGTCGATCAGGTCCGCCATGGGTACCAGAATCTCAAGTTCGCCAACCAGTGCCGTGGCTGCAACGGGGGCCTCTTCGCCCGCGGCCAGCCAGATGATATCGTCCAACTTGGCCAGCTTTTTCAGGAACTGCGCGTTGGCGTCCAGCCTAGACTGGTCGTGTTCACTGCCGTTTGCCAGCATCAGTGTCAGCGCCTTACCCGGCGGAATATTCATCTCGCCACGGATATTGCGCACACCCACAATCACGCCTTTGAGCCATTCTATATCTGCGTTTGCAGCAGTGTCCACGCCTTTCTCGTCGGCAACCGGATAGGGTTGCAGCATGATCGTTGCACCGGATTTGCCGGCCAGCGGTGCGACGGTCTGCCAGATTTCCTCAGTGATAAAAGGCATCAGCGGATGCAGTAGTCGCAGCCATGTTTCCAGTACTTGTATCAGTGTTTTACGGGTGCCGCGCTTGGCCGCCGCGCTGGCATGCTCGTCCCACAGTACCGGCTTGGACAACTCCAGGTACCAATCGCAATACTCGTTCCAGATGAATTCGTACAGCGCCTGTGATGCCATATCGAGTCGGTAGTTATCTATTGAGCGCGCCACCTCGGCGGCGGTTTCCTGCAGTGCGCTGTTGATCCAGCGATCCGCAAGGCTCAGCTCCACCTCGGCGTTGGGAGCCAGTCCGCAATCCTCGTTTTCGCAGTTCATCAGCACATAGCGAGCAGCGTTCCAGATCTTGTTGCAGAAATTCTTGAAACCCTCGATGCGACCGATATCGAATTTGATATCGCGGCCTGTGGATGCCAGGGAGTAATAGGTAAAGCGCAGCGCGTCGGTACCGTAGGGCGCAATGCCGTCCGGAAACTGCTTGCGGGTAGCCTTATCAATTTTTGCCGCGAGTTGTGGCTGCATCATACCGGCGGTGCGCTTGTTAACCAGGCCTTCCAGGTCGATGCCGTCAATCAGGTCTATGGGGTCGATCACATTGCCCTTTGACTTGGACATTTTCTGCCCTTCGACATCGCGTACCAGGCCGTGTACGTAGACTGTGTGAAATGGCACTTCCTGGCGAAAATGCAGGGTCATCATAATCATCCGTGCGACCCAGAAGAAAATAATATCGAAGCCGGTAACCAGCACGGAGCTGGGATGGAAGGTGGCCAGTTCCTCGGTATCCTCGGGCCAGCCCAGGGTGGAAAATGTCCACAGGGCGGAGGAGAACCAGGTGTCCAGCACATCGTCATCCTGGCGCAGGGACAGGTCTTGTGCCAGTCCGTGCTCTGCGCGCACCGCGGCTTCGCTGTCGCCCACAAAGAAGTTACCCGCATCGTCATACCAGGCGGGGATGCGGTGCCCCCACCACAACTGGCGACTGATGCACCAGTCCTGGATGTCGCGCATCCAGGCAAAATAGGTGTTCTCCCACTGCTTGGGTACGAACTGGATGGACCCGTCCTCCACCGCGGCGATCGCCGGCTTGGCCATCTCTCGGGCATCAACGTACCACTGGTTGGTGAGATAGGGCTCGATAACCACACCGGAGCGGTCCCCGCGGGGTACCTTCAGGGTGTGGTCGTCTACCTTGTCCAGTAAGCCCAGTGCGTCCATGTCGGCAACGATTTTCTGCCGCGCCTCGAAGCGGTCCATGCCACGGTATGCCACGGGGGCCTCGTCGTTAATGGCCGCATTGTCGTCCAGGATGTTGATCATCGGCAGGCCGTGGCGCTTGCCCACCTCATAGTCATTGAAATCGTGGGCTGGTGTGATTTTGAGGCAGCCGGTACCAAATTCCTGCTCCACGTAGCTGTCGGCTATGACGGGAATCTGACGGCCGGTCAGCGGCAGTTCCACCATGCGCCCAATCAGATGAGCATAGCGTTCATCCTCGGGGTGTACCGCCACCGCAGAGTCGCCCAGCATGGTTTCCGGGCGCGTAGTGGCCACCGTGAGATGGCCCTCGCCGCCGGCCAGCGGGTAGTTGAAGTGCCACAGGTGTCCCTGCTCCTCCTCGGATATCACCTCCAGGTCGGAGATGGCAGTATGCAGTTCCGGATCCCAGTTGACCAGGCGCTGGCCGCGGTAAATAAGGCCCTCCCGGTACAGGCGGATAAAGACTTCCTGTACCGCCTTGCTGAGGCCCGGGTCCATGGTAAAACGCTCCCGCGACCAGTCCAGGGATGACCCCAGACGTCGCAGTTGCCGGGTGATGGTGCCTCCGGATTGCTCCTTCCACTGCCACACCTTTTCCACGAAAGCCTCGCGGCCCAGGTCGTGGCGGCTGATGCCCTGTGCCTCCAGTTGGCGCTCTACCACCATCTGTGTGGCGATGCCGGCGTGATCAGTGCCCACCTGCCACAGGGTGTTGTAGCCGCTCATTCGGTGATAGCGGATCAGTGCATCCATGATCGCTTCCTGGAAGCCGTGGCCCATATGCAGGCTGCCGGTTACATTCGGCGGCGGAATCATGATGCTGTAGGCCTGCTCGCCACCCTGGGGGGCGAAATAGCCTTTGGCTTCCCACTCTTCGTACCAGCGGGTTTCAATATTGGCGGGTTGGAACGTTTTATCCATCAGTCTGGAGATCCGGAGCTAGCGAGGTGCGCGATTATACGCTCACAGGTCGTGCTTCTCCAGTTGGTAGCCGCGCTCCTTGTAGAAGGTCCAGGAGCGGCGCAGGGCCGCCAGGCTATCCGGATCCTGGGTCACGACTTCCGCCACGCGTTGGAAACGGCTGAAAAATGCCGGTATTTCCAGCTGCAGGTTGATCAGCAGGTCATTGTGCTGGTCGGGGTCCTGGCCCCAACCGATAGCGATGGTATCCGCGTGCTCTTCGCCACACAGACCGTGCGGCAGGAAACTGGCGGGACGAAAGCTCCACAACAGTTCACTGAGCGCCTCCGCCTGGCTCTTGTCGGTGGCATTGATGAAAATGCGATGACCCCGGGCGAAGGCTTTGTCTGCCAGCCGCGCCGCTACTTGCAGGCGCTGGTTTTGCTCTGCCACCTGAACCACGTAGAAGCCAACTCGAGTCATCTGCTTATTTGCCCGCCCGGTCCATCAGGTAGCGCGTGAGCAGGGCGACCGGCCTGCCGGTGGCGCCCTTGGGAGAGGCATTCCAGGCAGAGCCGGCGATATCCAGGTGCGCCCAGTGGTAGCTCTTGGCAAAACGCGACAGAAAGCAGGCAGCGGTGATGCTGCCGCCACCGGGACCGCCAATATTGGCGATATCAGCAAAATTACTGTCGAGTTGTTTCTGGTAGTCATCCCATAGTGGCATGCGCCAGGCGCGGTCATGGCTATCGGTACCCGCGGCCAGCAATTGCTCCGCCAGTTCGTCCTGGTTGGCGAACAGGCCGGTAGCGTGGGAGCCCAGTGCGACCACGCAGGCACCCGTGAGCGTGGCGATGTCAATCACTGCCCGGGGCTTGAAGCGCTCGGCATAAGTCAACGCATCGCACAGTACCAGGCGTCCTTCGGCATCCGTATTGAGTACCTCAATGGTCTGGCCTGACATGCTGGTGACCACGTCCCCGGGTTTTGTTGCGGTGCCGCTGGGCATGTTTTCCGCCGCGGCAACAATTGCCACCACATTCAAGGGCAGCCCCAGGGCGACCAGCGCATGCATAGTGCCGAATACGCTGGCCGCGCCACCCATGTCAAACTTCATCTCGTCCATTTTCGCGCCGGGCTTGAGCGAGATGCCGCCGCTGTCGAAGGTGATGCCCTTGCCTACCAGTACATAGGGCTGCTGGCTGCCTCGGGCGCCCTGGTAATGCATGATGATCAGCTTGGCGGGTTCTGCGGAACCGGCTGAGACCGATAGCAGTGAGCCCATGCCCAGCTCTTTCATTTTCTTCTCTTCCAGCACTGAGACGCTGACCTTGGCATTGCCCCGCGCCAGTTTGCGCGCCTGCTGTGCCAGGTAGCTGGGGGTGCAGATATTGCCCGGCAGGTTAGCCAGGTGGCGGGACTGGTTGATACCCAGGCCAATGCTCTTGCCCTGTTCCATCGCAGTCTTCGCCGTTGTGGCGGGCATTTTGCCGCCGGTGTTGACTACCACCCGGGTGAGCTTCAGCGGGCTTTTGGGCTTGCTCACCGTCTCTGTATAGCGGTAGGAAGACTCCACCAGGTGGCGTGCCAGGTAACTCAACAACCAGGCGCTGTCAGCGGTTTTCAACTTGAGGTCCGCCAGGTGCAGCATCAGGTCTTTGGCTGCGGTGCCACTGAGCGCGCTATAGATACTCTGGCTGAATTTCATGGCCGCGGCGCGATCGAATTTTTTTGCCTCGCCACAGCCGATTAACAGTAAGCGGCTGGCGCTGCCAGTGCCTGGCAGCATCAGTGTCTGGCCGGCCTTGCCGGAAAAATCACCCAGTGCCAGGGCTGCCTTGACGGAACCACCCGCGGACTTATCCAGTTGACGGGCCCCTGGGGACAATTTTTCGCCGTGAAATAACGGCAGTACCGCACACTGGGTTTTAGCGCCTGTTACATCAGTGACGCTGCGCGCCGAGAAGTTCATATTGGTCATGGGATTTCCTTGGGCTGGCAATGGGGTCTAGTGTATGACGTTGGGGTGTGAAACTGAATATCAAATACCGCTATCGTGCGCGATGGTCGACAGCGGTTGCTTATTTGCCGGACTTTTTCTCTCGTTTGGGCACCAACACCAACTCGGTGCGGGAAATATAGTCGTGCCAATAGCGGCCGTGTTTATCCACCAGGCACCATAGATACCCCAGTCCCAGGCAGGCCGCTGACAGCAGGGCTCCCAGGCAGCGCACCAGTGACTGCCAGGCCCCCGGCTTGTTACCGGCGAAGTCCACCAGTTTTATACGCCAGGCCTGCATGCCCAGAGTCTGGCCGTTTTTTATCCAGAACCAGCAAAAGAAGCCAAGTACGGTAAGTAGCGCGACCAGGCGCACCAGGTAGGCGTTCAGTTGTACGACCTCGCCCTCACCGGGGGAACCTATAAGCAGGGTACGCCCACCCAGGAAAAGGGCAACGCTGGCCATGATCAGCGGCAGTACCAGCAGTGTGTCGTACACCATGGCGGCCAACCGGCGCAATATAAAGGGGGAGGGTAGCTGCTCTTCCATGGGGGGCAGTCTATCACTAATGGCGGCCAGCATTAACGAATTGTAAATTGAGGCTCGCTTCCAGCGCGTGCTACATTGCCTGCACCAGGGGGGGCGCCAGAAATGAATGTGCTATTGGTTGAAGACGACAATTCGGTGGGTGATTTTATCACCGCGCAATTGCGCTCTGCCGGGCATCGTTGTGTACACAAGCTGGATGGGGAGCAGGGCCTCAGCGCCGCGCGTGAGGATGACTATGACGTGATGGTGATCGACCGCATGTTGCCGCGCCTGGATGGACTGGCACTGGTGCAGGCCTTGCGTCAGGCGGGGGACAATACCCCGGTGCTTATTCTCAGCGCCCTGGGTGAGGTCAATGACCGCGTGCAGGGCTTGAACCGTGGCGCTGACGACTACCTGGTGAAACCGTTTTCCATGGCGGAACTGCTGGCCCGGCTGGAAGTCTTGCAACGGCGTACCGCTATGCCCGTCAGCGATGTACGCACTACCTTGCAGGTACAGGACCTGCACATGGACCTGCTGCAGCAGCAGGTCACCCGCGATGGTAACTCGATTACCCTGCAGCCACGCGAATACAAATTGCTGGAATACCTGATGCGCCACGCAGGCCAGGTGGTCACGCGAGCCATGTTGCTGGAGCATGTATGGGGTTATCACTTCGACCCCCAGACTAATGTCATCGATGTTCACGTATCCCGCCTGCGCCAGAAAATCGATCGCGAATTCGATACCCCGCTGCTGGCCACAGTGCGCGGTGCCGGTTATCGCCTGGGGGCAGCGGCAGATGGCTGAGAGCCGCGCGGTGATGCCGGTGCGGGAAGTACTGGGCAGCCTGACTTTTCGTTACATCGCCAAGTATGTGACGGTACTGAGCGCCGCGGTATTTGTGTTCCTGGCGGCGATCTACGCCTATTTCAGCTACACCTCCTTCAGGCAGCTCAGCGAGTCCATAGTCGACGAACTGGACAGCCTGGAACTGGTGTATGGCGGACAGGGCCTGGATGGGGTCAGTCAATACATCAATGACCAGTTGGCCTTGTCCTACGCCTACCGTTTTTCCTACCTGGTTACCGATAGCCGCGGTGAAAAGATGGCGGGGGATTTGCCGCCTTCGCCCAGTTACCGGGAGTTTGACGACGGCTGGTTGGGTTTCGAGATGTCCCTGCAGAACTGGGGAGAGGGAGTGGATTTCCTGGCCCGCCCGGTAGAGCTGGGGGATGGCTACCGCGCCATTGTCGCCCGTGATTATGCCGATCTTGTGGCGCGCGCGGAACTTGTCTTCAGTACGCTGTTTCGCGCCATGATAGCCACGCTGATACTCGGGGTTACGGGTGGATTTTTCAGCGCGGCCAGTACCTTGCGCCGGGTGGAGAGACTTAACCGGGAGCTATCAACGATTGTTCGCGATGATCCGGGTAAGCGCCTGGACGCAAGTAGCGAGAAAGGCTATGTGCGCCAGCTGGCCCTGGTAATGAACGCGATGCTAGACCAGATGGAATCGCTGATGCAGGGCGTGCGCAGTGTCTCTGACAACATCGCCCATGACCTGCGCACCCCGCTGACCCGCATGCGCAACAAACTGAGCCAGTTAAGGGAGGGTCTGGAATCCTCGCAGCAGGGCCAGGACGTGGATCGCATTATTGAGGACTGTGATGATTTGCTGGCATCTTTCAATGCCCTGCTGCGGATTTCAACACTGGAGTCAGGGAGCCGCCTGGCGGGCGGTGGCGAGGTCGACTTGCAGGCTTTACTGCGTGACGTAGTTGAATTCTACGAACCGTTGGCCCAGCAGCGCGGTATAGCGCTGCGGCTTGATGCCCCCACACCTGTAAACTGCCGCGGAGAGGCAGATCTGCTATTCCAGATGTTTACCAATTTGCTGGATAACGCGGTTAAATATACGCCGCAGCAAGGTGAGATCAGTGTGAGCCTGTTGGCTGGCACTGTAGGCGAGGCAGGACATACGGTGGTGATTGCCGACTCCGGCCCTGGTATCCCGCTGCAGGAACACAAGAATGTATTCCGTCGTTTCTACCGGGTGGAGTCCAGTCGCTCAGAGCAGCCGGGACATGGGCTGGGGCTTAGCCTGGCACAGGCCATCGCCCACTATCATGGTGGTTCGCTGGAACTGGCGACGAATAATCCGGGGCTGATTGTGAGTGTGAAGCTGTCCTGAATTCGCGGGTGCCCGGGTCTGCCGGTTCATTCCTCCAGTGAGAGATGGTCTGTACTGGGTGCCTTGGCTTGTTCACGGCGGCGATATTTTTCATCCAGCACGTCGGTTCCAGCGGGCGCCAGGTCTATCGCCGACAGGTCCAGTTCCGGCGGCTCCGGGTCCGGTGGGGCGCAATCCGCAAAGTCAGTGCCGGCGGGCGCCAGGTCGATAGCGTCGGTATCGGGTGATAGTGGTGTCGCATCGGAAGCGAGATTGGGGATGCTGTCGCCAACTTCTCCCATCATCAAATGACTGGTGTCCGGGGCCGCCGGGGGAGGGGGTGGTTCCTGTGACAGGCGTTGCGCTGCTTCGTCTACAGCCAGGGCGGACGTGTCGATGTCCGCCGTCACGATCTGCGGACGCTCCTCGGGGCGCAGCACATCTGCCCCGGCCGCAGCCAGGCCAAAGCCCTCTGCGTCATCCTGCGCTTCAGCCACGCTGCTATTTGCCGTATCGGTCTCAGGCGCCGAACGGTAGGCCTGTTCGTCGGGTGCGGCGGCCAAGGCTGCAATCCGTTCTGCCGCACTCATCCGCTTGGCTGCGGCGGATTCTGGCGTCGCGGGTGTGTCGTTTTCGGCTGCAGCCTTGATCATTGGCTGCGCGCCCGCTTTTTCCATGGCTTGTTTGTACTTCGCGGCGGTCGCCTGATCACAGTCGCGTTTGATCAATTGCGCCTTGCCACTGAACAGTTTGTCCAGCGTGGCCTGGTCCGCTTTAAACAAGCTGGCCAGCTTTTCCCGCACGGCAGCTGAATCCTGCCCCGGCAGCAGCTGGCCGGCAAAATAGACGTTGTAGCGCTTTTCCATGAGCCGTTTCCCGTCTGTAACCCAACTTTAGTATACGCCCTGCGGCGCTGTGGGTCTTGTCTGCATATTCACACCTGCAGTGCCCGCTTCTGGTAATATACCCGGCTGATCGTGACCGGGTAAATGAAACTTTATGAGTGACCGCGTGCCAACACGCTTTGTGCGAACCCTGCTGCGCATGGTGGGTGACCGTGGGTACAACTTCAGCGTGCTGTTGCAGGAGGCGGGTGTAGATTTTGACCCGATGGATGAATCCGATCCGGCCTACCGTATGGAAATCAGCGCCATGCAGTACTCGCGGATTTACCAGAGCGTATTGAGCCTGCTGCAGGATGAGACCTTTGGTACCACCGGCAGTGAGCTGGTGGCGCCCGGTGCTTTTCGCATGATGTGCTATTGCATTATTTCCTGTGACAACCTGGGACAGGCAATACAACGCGCTTCGGAGTTTTATCGCACTTTTTTCGATGAGCGCAGCCAACTTTATGTCAATTTCAGTGACCAGTTTGCGCGTGTTGGCTACCGCACCTTGAGTGGTCAGGACAAGCCCCGTGTGGCCGCTGCAGACGCCTATGGCTTATCCATGTGGCATCGCTTTTTTGGCTGGCTGTGTGGGCGGCCGTTGGAATTGAAGCGAGTTGATTTTACCGGTGACGTGCCCGAGCGCCTGGAGAAATATGAGGCACTGTTTGGTTGCCCATTAAACTGTAACCAGCCTCACGACCTGCTGTATTTCGACAGCGCCTGCCTCTCCTGGCCTGTGGTCCACACCGAGCACTCGCTAAGGGAATTCCTGCGCACAGCGCCCTATCAATTACTGATGATGGAGAATCGCCCCGACGCGGACAACCTGTCCGCCCAGGTTAAAGCAATGATAGGGCACGATTTCAGTGAGGGCTTTCCCGGCTTTGAGACCATCAGTAGTGCGCTCAATGTTTCCGCACCCACGCTGCGGCGCAGACTGAAGCGGGAGGGCACCACTTTCCAGCAGCTCAAGGACGACGCCCGCTGCGAGGCAGCCAAGCTCTGCCTGGATCGGCCTGACCTGTCTATCAACGAGGTGGCGCTGCAAATGGGCTTTACCGACCCCAGTGCCTTTCACCGCTCATTCAAGAAGTGGACCGGGCTGACGCCAGGACAGTTTCGGGCGACCCGGCGACGCAAGCCCGCATGATGTGGGCCGCGACTTTTGCCGGATTATTGCCTCAGGTATAATCCGCCCATTTTTACGGAGACGTTTATGATTGTGCAGCAGGAGATTGAAGCGCTTTTACAGCGGTTCAATCCGGATTTTCTCGAGGTATTGAACGAGAGCCACCAGCACAGTGTGCCCCCGAATTCGGAGACCCACTTCAAGGTGGTGCTGGTTAGTCCCTCCTTCGACGGCAAGCGCAAGGTAGCCCGTCACCAGCAGGTCTACGCTGCACTGGCCGCGCAGTTGGAAGGCCCCGTGCACGCGCTGGCCCTGCATACCTACACTCCGGATGAGTGGCGGGAACGGCAGCAGGCTGCGCCGCAGTCCCCGGACTGCCTGGGTGGCAGCAATGCAGAGTCAAAGCAGGTATAGGCATGACTGATATTGTTGTGGCGGCGTTGTACAAATTTGTCACGCTGGAGGATTTTCACGAGTTGCGCGAGCCGCTGCTGGATGCCTGTATCGCATCGGGTGCCCGCGGCACGATTTTGCTGGCGCATGAGGGCATCAACGGCACCATCGCCGGTACGCGCGAGGCGATTGACCAGGTGCTCGCCTACCTGCGCAGCGATCCCCGCCTGGCAGACCTGGAACACAAGGAATCCTTCGACGACCACCTGCCGTTCTACCGCATGAAGGTCAAGCTGAAGCGCGAGATCGTGACTATGGGGATTGAAGGTATAGACCCCAATTCCCGGGTGGGAACTTATGTAGCCCCGGGTGACTGGAATGACCTGGTTAACGATCCGGATGTGCTGCTTATCGATACCCGCAATGACTATGAATACGGTATTGGTACTTTTCGCGGAGCGATAGACCCCCATACCGAGAGTTTCAGGGATTTTCCCGCCTATGTACGCAGTCACCTGGACCCGGATAAACATAAGAAAGTGGCGATGTTCTGCACCGGCGGCATACGCTGTGAGAAGGCCTCGGCATTTATGCTCAAGGAGGGCTTTGCCGAGGTCTACCACCTGCAGGGCGGTATTCTCAAATACCTGGAGGAGGTGCCCCCGCAGGAGAGTACCTGGGAAGGGGAGTGCTTTGTCTTTGATAATCGCGTGGCGGTGGACCACAAACTGCAGAAAGGGCAGTACGATCAGTGCTATGGCTGTCGTCACCCGATAACTGAGCAGGACAAGCTTTCCGACAAGTACCAGAAGGGGATCTGCTGTCCGCTTTGTTATGATCGCCTCACCGACGACCAGAGAGCGCGCTTCAGTGAACGTCAAAAGCAGATAGAATTGTCGGCATTGCGGGGCGAGGATCATATTGGCGCGGCCCCGCCGGAACGCCAGTCGCCTGAGCATTAGTGAGAGTATGCAATGTCCGATATTGAGTTTTCAAAAGAAGAGAAAGAGATTCTGGTCCAGAAAATAAAGGCGTATTTCAACACAGAACTGGACCAGGACATCGGCCAGTTTGATTGTGAGTTCTTCCTGGACTTTATC
>Ga0316189_10002952_pt1 | contig 16585 bp, 11 predicted proteins | sample LowCovwburrow_MG_FD_204930 | JGI IMG/M metagenome (GOLD analysis project Ga0316189, IMG submission 204930) | Coastal sediment microbial communities from Maine, United States - Lowes Cove worm burrow | ecosystem: Environmental > Aquatic > Marine > Coastal > Sediment | place: USA: Maine... | reverse complement strand
CGCACAACCGGCAAAGTTTTCCAAACCCTCCTCTAATGCACGTAATGTATTGACGTCCAAATCATTGGTCGGCTCATCTAAAAGCAATACATTACCTTCTTCCTTTAAGGTCATAGCGAGATGCAAACGATTTCTTTCCCCACCTGACAACATATTCACTTTTTTATTCTGCTCACTTCCCGAAAAATTAAAGCGACTTAGGTATGCCCTGGAATTCACTTGACGCCCTCCCATCATGACCAGCTCCTGTTCATCACTAAAATTTTGCCAAATTGTTTTATCGGGATTTATATTTGAATGACTTTGGTCTACATAGGCGATTTTTGCTGAATCCCCTACCTTGAACTCACCTTTGTCAGGTTTTTCCTCTCCCATGATCATTCTAAAAATCGTGGTCTTACCAGCCCCATTGGGTCCAATTACCCCTACGATACCGGCCTGTGGTAGGTTGAAATTCAAATCTTCGTATAACAACTTATCATCATAACCCTTGCTCACTCCTTTAGCCTCAATGACATTGGTCCCTAATCTGGGGCCATTTGGTATATATATCTCTAGTTTCTCATCGAGCTGTTTTTGGTCCTGGCTCATGAGTTTGTCATAATTCTTTAAACGTGCCTTTTGTTTGGTCTGCCTTCCTTTGGCTCCTTGCCGAACCCACTCAAGTTCACGTTCCAAGGTTTTTTGTCTTTTTGATGCGGTCTTACTCTCTTGGGCCAATCGTTTTGATTTTTGATCCAACCAACTTGAGTAATTCCCTTTCCAAGGTATTCCCTCTCCGCGATCTAATTCCAATATCCAACCTGCTACATTATCCAAGAAATAACGGTCATGGGTAACCGCGATAACCGTTCCCTTGTATTGCGCCAGATGATGTTCCAGCCAATGCACCGATTCTGCATCCAAATGGTTGGTTGGTTCATCTAACAATAGAATTTCAGGTTCTTGTAATAGTAATCTACAAAGGGCGACCCTCCTTCTCTCGCCTCCCGATAGCACCGAAATCTTTTTATCCGGTTCAGGGGTTCTAAGGGCATCCATTGCAATCTCCAATTTTGTATCAAGCTCCCATGCATTGGAAGCATCGATCTGATCTTGCAGTACGGCCTGCTTGTCCATCAGCTTTTGCATCTTATCCGCATCCTCATACACTTCGGGCAAACCGAACATATCATTGATCTTGTTATATTCATCCAGAATGGCAACCGTTTCGGCTACTCCTTCCTTTACGATTTCCAAAACCGTCTTATTTTCGTCTAGCTGCGGTTCTTGTTCCAGATATCCCACATTATATCCAGGTGAGAATACGACATCTCCCTGATAATTCTTATCTACCCCGGCAATTATCTTCAATAAGGTAGACTTCCCTGAGCCATTAAGACCTAGGATACCGATCTTAGCCCCATAAAAGAAACTCAGATATATATTTTTTAATACTGGGGTGTTCGCACTTTTATACGTTTTTGTAACCCCGGACATGGAGAAAATGACTTTTTTATCATCAGACATATTGAAAAACTGGATTTTATTTTAATGGAGAAATTCTTGTTAAACCCTACCTTTTAAGGCATTGAATACCCAAGCGATGGCAAAAAAGCCGATACCGACGGAAGCAAAGCCCCATCCTGCAACTTCATCATACCTAAATGCGCCCAATGCTATTAATGCCAGTCCTACTACGATCATTATAAAGGTAGCCCATGCGAGCACGGTGTTCTTATTCATTCCCATTTTAAATTGGTTTGGTTTTAGCTAACTCCAAATATCGGAAAATTTAGCTGAACTCCCTGTTGAAACCATTAACTTTATTGTTCAAAGGGAAATACTATTCCATTTTGCGACCGTACTTCACATAACAAATCCATAAGATCTATACTATTTTGTAAGCTCCAGAGTTCGCTTTCCTTTTTCCCTTCATGCAGGCATCTGTGTACTTCTTCAATTTCGTAGGTATACCCTATCCCTAGGGTCGGTAGTTCAACATCCTCTGTTTCTCCATTCTGTTTTAAAGTGAACCCATTTGCTTCATGCCATCTTGGCCATAAATAAAAAGTGCCTTCACTACCTGATAATTCCGCTTCCATCTTTGATTCTGATGTCAATCCACTGTACAGAATCGCTTGGGCTTCTGGATATTCGAAAATCATTGAGGTCTGTATTTCAACACCATTGGTTAAAAATTTGGAACTGGAGGATATTTTAGTGGGCTTCCCCAATAGTAGGTAAGCAAGAAATATTGGGTAGATTCCGATATCCAATAATGATCCACCACCAAGATCCGGATTTAGCAACCTGCTATCAACGGGGCGTTGCAACGCATAGAACGAAAAATCGGCATGTAGGTAACCAAGATTACCGATCTTGCCACTTTCGATCAATTCCTTTACCTTATTTATGGTTGGGTTAAAACGAGACCAAAGGCCTTCCATTAAAAATACCTTTTGCTCCCTTGCCACAGCCACCATTTCCGCCACTTCTGCCCTATCCATACCTATAGGTTTTTCACAAAGAACATTTTTTCCATGCCGCATTGCCCTAATACTTAACTCCTTATGTGTTGTGTGGGGGGTAGCAATATAAATGACATCAACCTCACTACTCTGAAAAAGTTCCTCATAGCTCCCGAGGGCCTGTTGCGCATTGTAGCGTTTTTTAAATGCCTCAGCCTTATCAATACTACGTGAAGCCACGGCATTGATTTCGGCATTATCAATAAGCAAGAGGTCATCTGCAAACTTATGTGCTATACCCCCCAAACCTAAAATGCCCCATTTGATCTTTTTCTTCATATTCATTTTTGATAATTCCCAAATGTAATCAATTTTACTGCTTATCTTTAACCAATGTATTTGAAACTATAAGAAGTATGGACATCAAGTTCAATAAAAACGAAGATCAAAATAGACTGTTGTTATCTCAACTTAAAAAGAGGCTTGCCGCAGTTAAAATAGGCGGTGGAAAGGCTAAGATAGAAAAGCAACATTCCCTTGGTAAAATGACCGCAAGGGAACGAATTGCCTTTCTCCTGGATTCAGATACCAATAGCATTGAAGTTGGCGCCTTGGCCGGAGAGGGTATGTATGAGGAACACGGAGGTTGCCCTTCTGCAGGGGTAATAGTCAAAATAGGGCATGTTCAGGGCAGGCAGTGTGTAGTTGTTGCCAATGATGCCACGGTTAAGGCAGGGGCATGGTTTCCAATTACAGGAAAGAAGAATCTTCGTGCCCAGGAAATCGCAATCGAAAATAAATTGCCGATCATATACTTGGTAGATAGTGCAGGTGTTTACTTGCCATTACAGGACGAGATTTTCCCTGACAAAGAACACTTTGGCCGAATTTTTAGGAACAATGCGATCATGAGTAGTATGGGCATTATCCAAATCGCGGCAATAATGGGAAGCTGTGTTGCCGGTGGCGCATATTTACCCATAATGAGTGATGAGGCCTTGATCGTTGATAAAACCGGGAGTATATTTTTGGCCGGTAGCTATTTGGTAAAAGCTGCTATTGGGGAAACTGTTGACAACGAGACCCTTGGTGGGGCAACCACCCATAGTGAAATTAGTGGCGTAACGGATTATAAGGCCAAAGACGACAGGGACGCCCTAACCAAGATCAAGAATATTCTGGATAAAACAGGAGATCATGACAAATGTGGTTTCAATAGAAGTGCACCTAAGAAGCCAAAGGCAAATGTTGAGGATATCTACGGAATACTTCCAGGTTCGCGAACCGAACAGTATGATATGCGTGAGATTATTGACAGGTTGGTCGATAACTCAGAAATCGAGGAATACAAAAAAGGATATGGAAAAACCCTAATTACAGGTTATGCAAGAATCAATGGCTGGGCAGTGGGTATTGTGGCCAACCAACGAAAAGTCGTAAAAACAGCTAAAGGTGAGATGCAATTCGGGGGGGTCATCTACTCAGACTCGGCAGACAAGGCGACCCGATTTATTGCGAATTGCAACCAAAAGAAGATTCCCTTGGTGTTTCTTCAGGATGTATCCGGATTTATGGTGGGGAGTAAAAGTGAGCAGGGAGGGATAATCAAGGATGGCGCAAAAATGGTGAATGCCGTAAGCAATTCGGTAGTGCCAAAATTTACGGTCATTATTGGGAATAGTTATGGGGCCGGCAATTATGCCATGTGCGGAAAAGCCTATGATCCAAGATTGATCGTTGCTTGGCCCAGTGCCGAGCTTGCGGTTATGAGTGGTAATTCTGCGGCAAAAGTTCTGTTGCAAATAGAAAAGGCATCTTTAAAAAAGAAAGGGGAGCAAATAACCAAGGCCAAAGAGGAGGCACTGTTCAATAAGATCAAACAGCGTTATGATGATCAGGTTTCCCCGTATTATGCTGCCGCCCGTCTATGGACGGATGCAATTATTGACCCCCTTGAAACTAGAAAATGGATCTCAATGGGTATCGAGGCCGCAGACCATGCCCCAATTGATAGACCTTTCAACATGGGAATCTTACAGGTTTAATTCAAGCTAATCTTATGTCCTGTTTTTAAATTGAACAAACGAATATTTTTCTGATCCCCGGTTATTCTAAAAACCTTGATCTCTTTTCTTTGTGAAGGCCTTCCATAGTCATAATATATCGTAGTTTTAAAATAGGTCGGGTCTAAGGATTTGTTGCCATAATACTTGAGATTGAATTGCCAATCATCGGAGCTGTAATCTTCAATAAAAATCTGGGTGCTTGAATACCCCCTTGTCTTTTCATCTTTAATCTGACCCGCATTGTTGTTATAAGTATGTCCCCATTCAAAATATTCATTTTCCTTACTTAAAAATGGAATATCGAATTCAGCTTCACCATTGTTCCATTCAAGCAAAACTCGAATCGCCGAGTGACCGATTACCTTTTCCAAAGGATTCACTTGAGTATTTCCCTTGTAGTTCGAGGTAGAAACAATATGCATGGCCTCTACATTCATGATAAAATCAATCCCTTTTGCCGATTCAATGTTAATTTCATTTTTATATTTTGCAACATAACCCCTGTAGAGGTTCAAGGCTCTCTCTGTATTTCCCAGCTCTATATAGACGTTAGCCAGATCTCTGTAGGACTGAGCATAGTCTGGTCTAAGAGAACCGATTTTTTGATATACCATCAAGGCTTGATCAAACAGGCCATTTGCTTCATAAGTATAGGCCAAGGCCTTTAATTCAACTGCATTGGTTGAAAAGTCATCCTTCACATTGCTCCAGATTTCCTCGGCTATTGCCGCATTTTTCCATGTATTGATAAAATAATTCCCGGTGTCAATATAAAAATATGCTGACTTGCCATAAATGGATTTTTGGGCTTTGTATGATAGTTTGGCCTCTTCTTGGGTTTTGGAATTCGATAACAATTTCAAATAGGAAGGCGATTCAACCTTCGAAGGGGCATCTAAAAATTCCTTTTCAACGAATTCCGCTCTAGAATCTGCCAGATTATTGACTTTTTTAGTTCCCTTTATCTTATTGCGGTTCATGATTTTCGTATTGATGATAATAACACCACCAGCTCCCCGACCTCCATATCTGCTAACCGCAGCGGGGCCTTTCATTATCGCGATCCGCTCAATATCATCAACAGCAAGGTAAACGGGCGAATCGTGTGTAATTACACCATCAATATCATATAATGCTCCCAAATTATTACCGAAACCTGAGGCTCTGAGATAAATAGTTCTAACGCCAGCAGAATCTACGCCCGGTCTTCCAATAAAACGCCCAAGGATGGCACTAATAAAATCTGTTGCACCAGCATTGAAATCATCCTTGTCAATAACTCGTAGGGATGATGTAAAGGTTCTTTGGTTGACTATTCCCCATGATGTACTTATCAAATCTTTATTGAGCGCATATTCATCACGCCAGTTTTGTTGGTTCATATTCTTTTTCTTGGAAACCACAACTTCATTCAAGACCTCAACATCTGCAATCATATCAATATTAAGGGTGGTTGTTACATCCTCAATAATTACTTCTACCGATTTCATTCCCAAATGGCTAAAGACCAAAACGTCTTTTGGCACTACTTGAATGGCATAGGCACCACGAATGTTGGTCATTACCCCATTTTTTATTCTTTTATTAATGATACTTACATTCTCCAACGGTTGCCCTTGATGTGTAACGGCTCCCATGACCTCTTTGGTAGGTTGCTGTGAGGTTAGCTGAAATATGCCAACAAAACATATAAAAAACAATACTGTTTTCATTTTACTCATTTTTAAGATAATATATAGATCCTCTTCTCTGGTCTTAATAATCATTGCGTAGGCTCAATCCCTATCTATTTATTGTCAAAGTTATCCTGTAATTTTTTGCAATAAGGTATTCACCTTGAGCAGCTGGAGATTAGAAAACCCATTCCGTAATTTAAAAAGCTTCAATTTCTTGGATTGTGTTGGTTTTCCATAGTCAAAATAGGTGGTCACCTTCAGGTATACCGGTGTATTTGACTTGTTCGTCATATAATTGATATTGATCTTCCACTCCCCTTGGGAATCGTCACTCAAAAAAAACTGCTTGCTGGAATACCCCTTTATTTTTTCATATTTAAGCAATTCATCCTCTGCGATCGCTGAATTCGTCCATATATCATTTTGATCCGAATCATGCTCAAATTGCAACTCAAATTCGGCATCGGACTGGTTCCACTCAAACACCAATCGCGTACTGGGTTCCTCTATTTCCCCATTGATCTCGATGGGGTCGATCGCTAGTTCCTTACTTTTGGTCTTAACGATATTTGCCATGGCAGTGGTCATCAGCATATCTGTCTCGAACGCATTAAAGGGAATAGAATCCAGTTCGTTGACTGCCAGTTCATAACGGGCAAATACGCTAAGGGCTCGTTTATAATTCCCAGCTTCGGCATAGGCATTGGCAAGGTTATAATGGGACTGGGCCTCCTTTGACTTAAGGTTCAAAATAGTCAAATAGGTCTTCAAAGCCTTTTCAATTTGCCCTAATTCCTCATATCTGAACGCCAATGCCCTTTGTACAGGAACATTAGTGGTAAAACGGTCTCCGACGGACCGAAGTAAGCTGTTGGATTGGTCTTCGTTGTTCCATTTATCCTTAAAGAAAGCGGCAACATCCAAAAGGTAATAAGGGGAATCCCCAAATTTAGTCTGCTGCTTCTCGAACAGTCGAATTGCTTCACTTTCAGTGGTGGCCTTGTTCAAGGCTTTTATATAATCGGGAATCTCAAGGGTATATGCTGTTGGCTCTTTGAATATGTTAGAAAGACTGTCTCGTAAGGCTGAATTATCATAGGCCCTTACCCTGCTTGTATCATCCATCCAAGACGTACTCTTGGTATTGATGATGATGACCCCGCCTGCACCCTGTGCCCCGTATCTAGAAATGGCCCCATTACGCACGAGTATGGCAATACGATCAATTTCATTCGCCGCCAAATAGGTTGGCACTTCTTCTGAAATGAATCCATCTACATCAAAAATGGCCGTAGGTTGTGCACCATGACTCCAATTTTGCAATTTAACTCTTGGGCATCTTGTTCCTATTTCACAATCACGTAACACTGTCATTTGTGGGTATAGGTTCTGTAAAGAGAATAAAATATCGGTACCTGTTTGTATCAGCTCCTCTCCATCGATGACCCGAATGGAAAACGAGGCCCGATCCTTATCCACAATACCGCGGGAAGTCTTGATCAATCTCTTATTAAATGGATAGGCGGCCAATAATTCCTTTTGGGTAAAAGGCCGTTTTTCCTTTACAACAACCTCATCCAACGCTTCCACCTTTGGGGTAAGCTCAATATTGATTACTTTGGATTTATAGGTAATACCAGTTTCAACAGTCTGCATACCCACATAGGAAATAACCAAAGTATCACCTATGCTTCCTGGGATATCAAATTCACCTTGCCGGTTGGACAGTACCCCTATATCACTACCCTTAACCAGAATACTTGCTTTTGACAATGGCCTACCTTCTGAGGTTACAATGCCCTTGATCATTGTCTGTGCCATGACATTATGGACAATAAGGCAAAAAACGAAGGAAATAATGGTTTTCATAGGCTATTCAGTTGGTGTTAGATGCCACAATAATTGGACCGTACTACATATTCGTATTATCATTTTTATAAAATGGTGATGCTTTTGACTTATTCTTGTTCCTTAACTTCATAGATCAATTCCTGGTATCCTATTTCGCCATTTTCCGAAATAGCCTCGACCACGACCTGAATCTCCGCCTGATTGTCCGCATTATAAAATGAGGTGGTCGTATGACCCGTTGCATCCACTTCAAGTTCTGGATCCCAATGAACCAAGGCACGTAGGTCCGGTCTCTTGGACATCCTTTGCTCTGGTGTATCATATTTGGGGGCATAAAATTCCTTTTGTACCGAAAATATCGGAATAGTTGTCCTAAGGAGACCCTTGGGTTTAACTGCCCCAGACAAACCCTTTCCGGCATGTGTATATACGGCTATGACGCTTCCAAACTTAGGGAGGTTCCTAATATCAAAATCCGGGAATACCTTCATATATAGTTTCAGAAAATTATCGGCATATTTTATTAGCTCTACACTTTTGATCTCACTAGGCGGAATACTGGGGATCAATGCATAACTGAAATCCGGAACCGGTATGCCATCTATCACCACTAGGGTAGTCCCTCCCCCATTGATATGGGCCAACATAAACCCATCCGGGAATTGTTCAATCGTGATCTCCTTTGAATAGTTAAATAGTAGAATACTATATAATCCATAGGACCATTTCTTCTCTTTTTCCTGAATTTCATTTCCAGGAATCACCACATCCGCTTCACCATAGGTCTCTTGGACTATTTTTCTTTGAGGGGTAAGCTTTTGCCCTTCTACAACCACCTCCTTTAGTTGGGTGACCCCATAGGTAGATTCATAGATTTCATCGACCTTATTACGATCTTGATGTTTTTCAGCAAGTGCATATTGTATACGATCCAATTTTTCAATTGATTTTAACTGGTCAAACTGGATATCAGGTGTTTTCCGTTGATTTAATGCGATATTATAGGTCTTCTTCTTTCCGGCTTTGTTGGAACTCTGTATTAAGATTTTCATCATATCCCCATACTCATCATCCAATTGAAAATCAAATTTACCTAGGCTATCCGTGGTTTGGCTATAAAAGGAAGACGCGGTTCCAAAGGTTAGCATTTTTAAATCTATCCCCTGGCGGATTCTATTAGCGGATAAGGCAGCGGCTACCTTACCGCTTACATTGAGACCTGCTTCTGGTCGATAATTATATTGTGGAGCGGTAGTATTCCTATACTTGTACCTACGCCAGCCTTGTGTCAGCATTAGTGCCTCCAGATCATAGGAGCGCTGTGCGTTGTCGGCATCAAAATAATACCCAGGATCTTCGATGGTTCCCTTTAATTCTGACCCCAATAAAAAATAGGTGAGAATGTTATGCCGTAGGTCCTGAATGGAACCCATTTGTGGTCTGTTCAAGGCTAAAATAGAAAGGTTGGACCTTACTGCCCGGTTCTCCTTATCAAATACTTGGATATCCATGGTGGTCTTTTCCCTTGGCTTGTACCCGTCCTTGTCGGCAGCAAGTTGTATTTGAAGTCTATCCTTTTCATGCTCATTAAAAAAAAGTCGCTCTGCAATCGGGTTTTTGTGTTGATCCATCATGGTAAACATAATGATCCCTTCTGGCAATGCTTCTTTGGGCATGGCCGTAATTAGGTCACCTTGCTTTAATTGACCCTCAATAAAATAGTAAGGAACCCCTCTACAGCTAGCCTTAATAAAAACACTATCTGTTTGTCTGTGATTTGAGGCGGCGATCAATCTAATTTTCCCTTTGGTTTCAGCAACGGACAATATCGATCCATTGTCAACCACCTTGGGTAATGGATACCTCCTATCCGCTCCTTGATTCTTAAAGGAGGTAATCTTGGCGAAATATGTTTTATCGCTATTCGCACGAATAAAAAAGATTCCCATGCCAAGCGGGTTGCTCTTGAAAGAAGTAACCAGCTGATCGTTTTCATCCACAATGTCAATGTCCTCACTAATTCCTTTTCCGGAATAATCCAATATCTTACAGCCTACCTTGTTGGTTAGTCCATGAACCAACTCACCGCTTTCAGGAAAAAATTGGATGTCGATCCGCTCTTCATCAAGGGCAATGGTTTTAGTATACCGCTCCGAGTTCTCTGTTTCCATGGTAAGGGTGGCCATTTGCGCTTTTTCGGTCAATGGATACTCTAATAGAAAGTTGTCTTCCTTATTTTTTTTAAGGATCAGGGTGTCCTTTTTTCCATCGATTGTCAAATAAACGCGAAGCTTCCTTTGTTTGGGACCTTCCGAAAAAGGCAATTGTAATTTTGCCCTAAGTTTAAATACGCCTTGCTGTTCTTCTATAAGTGCGGTTTCCTGAATCAACCCTTCCTTAGCTTGAGCAACCGCAGGGAATACATTTATATAGGATCTGAACATCAGATCCAAATCGAAATTTTTATTCCATTCAGTATAGGCCCTGATCAAATATCGCCCTTCGGAAAAGTTTTTGTCCAACTGAAAAAAGCCACTTCCAATCCCTTTGGTGATTTTTATCAGTTTCTTCTCAATGATTAGCTCATTGGCATCAATTAGTTCTACATATAGAATACCGCTGGTCAAACTTGGAGCATGGGTAACCGTATTTGTCACAATTGCCTTGTACCAAATGGTTTGATCAGTTGTATAAACCTCACCATCCAACTGTAGGTATATCTTCTCCGGAATTGGTCCCTGTACATCATTGGCGCTGTCCTGGGCATGCAATTGTAGCGTGGCAATAGCGATGAATATGATATATAGACAGGAGGTTCTAGAGGTTAGAAATGTGTACAAATGGGTGGAATTCATCACTTGATCGGTTTGTTTTATTACCCACAAAAACCACACCGAAATCCAAATTCATAATATTCGTATTAGCTATTCAATGAAATCAATGGACTTAGGTCAATTTTCAAGGTTATTTATTTTCATAAAAAACATTCAAATTTTTTGTTACGATACATACGGTCAATTTCCCTGGTGCTGCATTACCCTTGGTATCAAAAGCAATTCGGTTTGTCTCCCATTGACATACCTAAATCCTTCTTCCCCGAAAAAACCGGCTTCCTCAAGCATGATCCGAATATCTCTTTTCCATTCTGGGATGGTAATGGTCGTATTCAATTCTATGGCATATACCGTATTAGGATTTAGCGGATAATTTTCCCCATCATCTTTCATAACACCTCCTTGTGCATCCCACATTCCTATGGTCGTTCCTGCCGAATGTCCATATAATCCCAAGGGATGGGTATAAATTGAAGGTCTCAATCCGTCTAACTTAGCTTCTTTCAATGCCTTTGACAAGATCTCGTTTCCGGTTTTACCTTCCACCATATTAGTTGTCAAATGGTCCTGCACCCTGTTTCCTGCCTTCAATCCGTTAATCAAAAAGTCAGGGGCTTTGGTTTCATTCGGTTTTAAGACATAGGCCAATTCCTGACAATCTGTGTTCAATCTTAGATAACTTATGCCGAAATCACAGTGTAATAGATCGCCAGGGAGGATTACCATATCATCGGGACGCCCAGAAAAAGAGTATAAATGTCCCACCAGGGTTTCACTGCTACGTTGAACGTCTACAGTTGGGTGAAACCAAGTCTCCAACCCTAAATCCGTTACTTTTTGGCGCATCCACCATTCTACCTCAGTAGTGGTTGTAATACCGGGTGTAATCACTTTTTCCGAGAATGCCTCAGCTATGATCTCGTGGGTAATCGTCACCAGCTGGTTGTAGAGTACCATTTCTCGTTCTGTACGTGTCTCGATCCAGCGCACAGCCAATTGCTCTGCCGACACCACCTTGTTTTTGTGCTTTTTTGGTAGATAGGCCATGAATTCATCATAGTCTGTCTTATCAAGACCATCAGCGATATTATGGTCCTTTGAAAAGTTCAAACCTATGGTCGAAGGATTTTTTTCCGCAATGAGTTGCATTAGTCCTTTCCATTGATCCGGCTCTTTTTCCTTATCCCATACCGATGTAATGTTGTCTCCTACATTATAACGTGCAACGGCCATTTTCTCTATGCTGTTCTTGGTCTTATCCCTATAGAATACCAATATGGTTCGCCTTCTAGCATTGAGCCATGTCGAAGGCAACATGGTTCTTAACACCGGGTCTTCATTATATTCCCGCGAAATAATGACCCACATATCGATATTGGTTTGGTCCATAAGTTTTGGAAGAAGGTCATTGAAACGGGTAGCGAGAATTTCATCTACCACTCGGGAGCGTTCAAATTCGGGTAGTATATCCTGTGAACTTATTGAACATGTTACCAGGAGGATCAATAGGGAAATACATTTCTTCATTATGGCGGATTATTCACTGAAAATACGAATAATCGGGCATATTATTGAGGCTGCAAACCCAAAATATCATGAACGGTCTTCGTTCTATCAATTTTCCCGCTTTCAGTTTCCTTAAATCTTGGGGTATGTATTACTTCCTTTGGTATTTCAAATTTTAATAATGCGCTGCGAGAGGCCAAAGACTCAAGGATGTCACTTGGTTGTTTATCGGTTTCTATGATCAATACCAATTTTTTACCTAGTTTTTCATCAGGCAGCCCGTAAACAAAAAATGGGTCTGTAATAAGGCCAATAAGTTTAGTTTCAATCTGTTCCGGTATCAATTTTATCCCACCGGAATTAACCACATTGTCGAACCTCCCCAACCAACTGAACTCTGTGGTTGAATGTAAAGTTACAAGGTCGTTGGTAGTTAATTTATCCACGCCGATTTGAGGCGCATTTATGACAAGGCAACCACGTTCATCTTTTGCAACGGTACAATGAGGAAGGGTTTTAAAGGGAGTACGACCCATTAAGTCATTTGATTCGTTATTTATCCTCTTTGCCGCTATATGGGTTATGGTCTCTGTCATGCCATAGGTTTCATAGATCAGCGTCCGCTTTTTTTGAATTTGCTGCCTAAGCTTTTGTGATAAAGGTGCCCCACCGATCAACAGTGTTTTTAAACGTTCAATAGAATTCATTGCGCCATATACCTGCAGAGGCACCATAGCACAGAAATCGAAATTATCAGGCGTAGCGGCCAAGGGATTGGATGAAGGCGCGACCACCTTAATATCCATTCCTAATACCATTGCTCTTAGAAGCATCATTTTACCTGCAATGAATTTTGGATGAAGACATAGCAATGCTGAATCCTTTGGTCGAAGTTGAAAATAATCTCCGGTGGCCTGGGCTGAAAATACCATATGCTCTTTTCTTAAGGCGACTGGTTTTGGACTTCCGGTAGAACCTGAGGTAGGAACGATCAAATGATCATTGGAATCGGTCCAGTCCAAAAAAAAACGTCCCATCTCACGTTCATGTTCCTGGCCATTCTTGATCAGGTCGTACCCTTTTTCACCTAGGTCGTTATAGCGAAGGGAATCACCATTTAATTTAAACTCGCTGTGTATTATTTTATTGACTGCTCGCATCCTCATTTTTCGCTAGAAATAGGCTTTTCCCGATAATTTTTCCGGTCAAGCGTTCCTTCCAATTTGTCCATCCATATTTTTTTGAAAAAATGAACAATAGTATGGGGTAAATTACCAAGACTGGTATAAATACATCCCATCCAAGGCTAGGTTCCGAGACATCCTTAAAAATGGAATTTGTTTGAAACGCGGTCCAATCTGCGGTTACCAACAGGGCCGCTACTAGGTTATTCGCCGCATGAAACCCCAATGAAAGTTCTAGACCTTCATCCATTAAGGTCAATATTCCCAAAAAGAATCCCGTGCCAATATAATAGACCATAATACCATATCCCAATTTACCCACTTCTGGATTGGCGGCGTGCATTATACCAAAGAGTACCGACGTTAGGATCAAGGGTACCCAACGGGTCTTGGTCATGATCCCCAAACCTTGCAATAAATGTCCCCTAAACAGATATTCTTCAAAACTGGTTTGTAAGGGCACGAGTACGACGGCCATGATCAGTAAAATCAAAAAAGGAACAGGTTTAAAGTTAAGCACATAATCATCCGGGGAAATCACAATATCGATTCCCAATAACAATGCTGTGAGTCCGCCCCATAGCCCGAATGAAAACAGGACGCGCTTCCAATCAATGCTTTTTCTTGAGGTGGTCAATGAAGTAATGGATTGTCCATGTACGAGGTACACCCATCCCAAAATGGCAAAAAACCCAAAGACCAAAGGGCCGATAGCCAAAATAAAGAAAACATTAAGCCCAATTTTATCTATCATGTTTTGCATCATGACATCAATATCCACCGGAGAATTGATCGTCATGATATAGTTGACGATCATCATGCCGGAAAACAATAGAATCGGCACCCAATACTTCCAGATACCAATATTTCCTTTATACCCTTGTTCTATATACATAAATCCTTGATTAAACTTGAGTTCCAGCCTACCTCATTATCGCTGTAAATATATCCATTTTTAACCCTTAAAGGGGAAGAAATATTATTCGTGAACAAACTACCGGTACCAAGACCCTGTGGCATTTTGGTATTAAGCGTGAAGGTCCACTGTGCGATTGCGTTCAGCCCGATATTGCTTTCCAATGCACTTGTTATCCACCAACCAATATCAAATTCCTCAGCGACTGAGATCCATTCCTCACTGCCTTTATAACCCCCAACTAAACTTGGCTTCAATATAATGTATTGAGGCCGGATCGTTTTTAATAGGTGTCTTTTTTTTGATATATCAAAAACCCCAATTAATTCCTCGTCCAACGCAATGGGTAAAGGGGTAGTCATACATAACTTCTTCATTTCAAGAATATTCCCCTGTTTTATAGGCTGTTCAATGGAGTGGAGACCAAATGCTGCCAGGCTACTGAGTTTATCCAAGGCATTGTTAGGGTCGAAAGCGCCATTTGCGTCGACCCGAAGTTCTATATCCTCATTAGAATACTTTTTACGTATGGTTTCCAATACCAAAAGTTCATCCTTAAAATCAATGGCCCCAATCTTCATTTTTATGCACCTAAAACCCGCTTCCAATTGTTGTTGAATCTGGTCTAACATAAAGCCCTTATCCCCCATCCATATGAGTCCGTTTATGGGAATCTGGGCTTTATTATCCACAAATGCGGAAGGAAATAGCCTAAAGGGATCAGTGGAACCTAAAGATCGAAAAGCTTGCTCAAGACCGAATTGAATACTTGGAAATTCCCGAAGATCGTCCAAAAGATCAAGTTGGTCATTTTCAATGGCCGAACAGCATAGCTTAAGTTGTCTTTCATAGGATGGAACATCATCAATACTAAGACCTTTGAACATTCCGCATTCCCCGATACCTATTTTCCCTTTCTCCTCTAGTATCAGAAACCAAGTATCCTTCTGTCTAAGAATTCCTCGTGAGGTGCCACTAGGTCTTTTAAAATCAAGGGTATACTTTTTTATGGATGCTTTCATTTATTTAAACGGGATCCTCTGGTCCCTAAGGATCGATAAGTTACAATAAGCGTTATTTTATAGGAGTGTTAGCTTAAAATTAATTAAAGTAGCAACGAATCCCCAATGGGCAAAAGATGTAATTCCTTATTCGCTTTCTTGAATTTTTCCACGGCCTGTTCATGATCTATCTCGATATAGCCAAAGGTATCATAATGGTATCCGAGAATCGTATTACAGGCAACGAAATCCGAAGCCAAAATGGCGTCATCAATACCCATGGTAAAATTGTCACCAATTGGTAAAATCGCTAAATCCAGCGCAGTTGAGAGGGGAATAAGCTTCATGTCCATGGTAAGAGCCGTATCCCCGGCAATATATATATGTTTTTCCTCAGCACTAAGTATAAATCCTCCAGGTTGCCCACCATAGGAACCATCTGCGAATGACGACGTATGTATTGCATTGACATATTTGAGAGTACCAAATTCAAATTTCCAGTTTCCACCATGATTCATGGGATGCACGGTAATTCCCTTATTTTGATAATGGGTCGCTATTTCATAATTGCTCACAACGGTCGCTGCCGATGCCTTCGCAATTTCCTCAACGTCCAAAACATGATCTTGATGCGCATGTGTGACCAGGATATAATCAGGATGGAGTTCCTTTACCTTGATCTTTTTCGAAGCAAGGTCGTTTCCGCTAATAAAGGGATCTACTAAAATAATCGAGTTGTTGGCTTCAATTAAAAGGGAAGCATGGCCTAGGAATGTGATTTTCATCTTTGAAGTAGTTTATACCCCAAATTTATTTAAAATTGAACCAAAATCGAACTCCTTCGGAAGTTTTATCAATGTTCAGATTGGTTTGTAGCTGATTGGCCAATCGATTCATAAGGCGAATTCCCATGGAGGAATTGGCGCGTTCATCTGTATCTTCGGGTAAACCTATACCATTATCTGTATACTCGAAAAAGCCTTCACTGCCATTCTGTTTGCGAATATGAATATATATCTTTCCGTTTTCCTCATTATGTGGAAAGGCATATTTAAAGGAGTTTGAAACCAATTCATTGAGCATTAAACCAAATGGGATGGC
>Ga0316189_10002951_pt1 | contig 16586 bp, 11 predicted proteins | sample LowCovwburrow_MG_FD_204930 | JGI IMG/M metagenome (GOLD analysis project Ga0316189, IMG submission 204930) | Coastal sediment microbial communities from Maine, United States - Lowes Cove worm burrow | ecosystem: Environmental > Aquatic > Marine > Coastal > Sediment | place: USA: Maine... | reverse complement strand
GCGACCTGGTCCTCGACACCGTGCACAAGACCATTCGAAGCCTGTCTTTGCCGGCGTCTATCTCCAATACCGAGATCCGAACCACGGGATTGAACGAATGGGGCATTGCAGTCGGCGCCGCGACGCTAGTCTTGCAAGGCGCACTCGACACACCGACTCTGTTTCCGACCCAATCACGAGAAGTCGCGTGAGCCGCAAGATCAATACCTTTTGCGCATTCGCCTTCATCCTGGCGAACGGTCCGCTCGAAACGGGTTGTGGATCGTCCGACGAAATTGTGAGTCCTCCCGCGCGCTGGGTTCTCACCATGTCGGACGACTTCGATGGTGCAGAAGGCACGCCGCCGGACGCAACAATGTGGACCTACGATGTCGGCGGAGATGGCTGGGGCAACGGTCAGCTCGAGTTCAATACCGACCGCGTCGAAAACGTTTCGCTCGACGGTCAGGGACACCTGCAGATTGTGGCCCTTGAGGAATCCTACATGGGCAACGACTACACCTCGGGCCGGATCAAGACCCAGGTCTTCGTTTGCGACGACGACGACAAAAAGTGCGGGTTTGATCAGAAGTACGGTCGCTTCGAGGCGCGCATCCAGCTGCCCGAGGGCCAAGGCCTCTGGCCTGCGTTCTGGATGCTTGGCGCGAATGTCGACGAGGTCCCTTGGCCCGGGTGCGGTGAGATCGACGTCATGGAGTATCAAGGGCAACGGCCGAAGCGTGTATTCGGCACCCTTCACGGGCCGGGCTACTCGGGCGGCGAATCGATCTCGGGCGACTTCGAGCTAGATGGAGACGAGACCTTCGCCGACGATTTCCATGTCTTTGCGGTGGATTGGGATCCGGGTCGGATCGTGTTCTCCGTCGACGGTGAGGTCTATCATAGCGTCAACAGCTCGTCGGTTCCGGGCGACTGGGTCTTTGATCACGAGTTCTTCGTGATCCTGAATCTCGCGGTCGGGGGTACCTTGGGCGGCCCGGTAGGCCCGGATACGGTCTTCCCAGCGGAGGTGCTGGTCGACTATGTCCGCGTCTTCGAGCGTGCCCAGTGAGTGCCTCGGCCGGGAAGCACTACGAGACCGCGCCCGAAGATCGCATCTCGTTGCCCCACAAGCTGATCTACGGCTTAGGCGGTTTCACAAACAATCTCCTGGCCGCCGCGAGTGGCGGCATGTTGATCGTGTTGAATCTTGGGCTGGGCATGAGCCCCTGGCTCGTGGGCCTCCTCGGCGCGCTCCCGCGGCTTACAGACGCCTTTACCGACCCCTTGATGGGCTACATCTCCGACCACACGCGGTCGAAGTGGGGACGGCGACGGCCGTATATCTTTTGGGGCGCCATTGCAGCAGGCCTGACCTTCGCCCTGCTTTGGCAGCTGCCCGAGGGGCGAAGCGAGAGCTTCTATTTCTGGTTGTTTCTCGCTGTCTCGGTGATTTTCTACCTCGCGTACACGGTCTTCGCGACGCCTTGGGTCGCACTCGGGTTCGAGCTGACGCCCGACTACCACGAACGCACACGCCTGATGGGTGTGCAGAACTTTTTCAGCCAACTCGCATACGTCATCTCTCCTTGGTTCCTACTCTTCATGCAGTACGAGTTGTTCTTCGACGACATGGTCAGCGGCGCCGCTGGGCTTGCGATCGTGATCGGCGTCCTGACAGTTGGCATTGGCATTCTGCCGGCGATCTTCTTGAAGGAGCCCTACCGCGCCGACGCGATGGCCCACCTCTACGAACCCGCCCGAACCGACAGACAGCAACGGAAAACCGAGAGGAACCCTCTCGTTGCCAGCATGCTCGACTTCTTCAAAGGCTTCGTCGCAACCCTCCGCTTCCGGCCGTTTTTGAAACTGTGCGCCGCGACCTTCTTGGTGTTCAACGGCTTCATGTTGATCTCCTCATTTCAGTTCTACGTCATCATCTACTATGTGTTTGGGGGCGATAAGGTCTTGGGCGCGGAGTACGTCGGTTACTCGGGCACCCTATCGGCGGTCGGCACCTTCGTCGTCATCGTGTTCATCACTTGGCTCGCCACCAAGATCGGTAAACGCCGTGCGTTCTTCGCGGCAACCGGGGTCTCCATCGTTGGCTATGGTCTCAAGTGGTGGTGCTATGATCCAGAGATCCCATGGCTTCTCCTTCTACCTGCGCCCTTGATGGCGTTCGGCCTCGGCGGACTCTTCACCTTGATGGGGTCCATGATCGCCGACGTGGTCGACCTCGATGAGCTCGATACGAACGAGCGTCGAGAGGGGATGTTTGGCTCCATCTACTGGTGGGTGGTCAAGCTCGGAATGGCTGCGGCGCTCGCCGGCGGAGGCTTCCTGCTCGAGGCAACCGGATTCGACGTAGCGCTCGAAGGGGCCCAGACCGACGCGACACTCCTTTTGATGCGTTTGTTCGATATCTTGGTGCCGATGATCTCCTCGGCGGTCGCCATTTGGATCGTCGCCTCCTACGAAATCACCGAAGAAAAGGCTCACGAGGTTCGGACTGAGCTCGAGCGGAGGCGCGGCGTCATTTCAAGCAGCGACGTGGAGCGCGCATCGACTTATCCATGAAACCTACAGAAGGATTAGCCGCTCTCGCGATTACAGTTGCCGGATGCCACCCCGTGTCGGGCAAAGTCCATCCCCCGAGCTCCGTGGAGCTCGGGCGGCAGCCGCCAACTGCTTTGGTCGCTGGAGAAGTCATGGCGGTTGCGTATTCAGGGTTTCGTGAAGGCCAGTATCCGGATCGCGGCGACGGCGCCGTGAATCCGAGCTCCGACGAGATTCTCGAGGACCTCAAACTTCTGGCCAGCCACAATTTCAATTTGATTCGCCTCTATGATTCCGGCGAGAACTCGCTGCTAACCATCCGGCTGATCAGGCAGCACCGGCTCCCGATCAAAGTGATGTTGGGTATCTGGCTGGAGGCCGAGTTCAGCAATCATGAGGGTTGCCCCTGGTTGGATGAGCCGATACCGGACAGTGAGCTGGCCGCCAACACCCGGAGAAATGCCGCCGAGCTGCGACGCGGCATCAAGCTTGCGCAGGAGTTTGAAGACGTCGTGGTCGCTATCAATGTCGGCAATGAAGCGCTCGTCGATTGGAACGATCACATGGTGCCAGTGAACAAGGTGATCGCCTACGTTCGGCTGGTGAAGGCCGCCATCGACCAGCCCGTCACCGTCGCAGAGAACTACGCATGGTGGATAAGTGACGGCGCCGCGCTGGCGGCTGTGGTCGATTTTCTTGGCGTCCATACCTATCCCGAGTGGGAAGGAAAGACCATCGACGAGGCGCTTGCCTACACGATTGAGAATATTGAGGGTGTGCGCGCCGCGCTGCCTGACAAACCCCTCGCAATTCTCGAAGCCGGTTGGGCCACCGTCGCGATCGAGTTTGGCGATCGGGCGAATGAGGCGGCCCAGGCGCGTTACTATCTCGAGCTGGAGAAATGGGCGCACGACACGAATACGACCGTCTTCTTCTTCGAGGCGTTCGACGAGCCATGGAAGGGCGATCCGGGTGCTCCCCTTGGGGCCGAAAAGCACTGGGGTCTCTTCAACGTTGATCGGACCCCAAAGCAGTTGCTTCAGGAGCTTCCGGACGCCAACCCCGAGCCGCGCTGAAGGTCGATCGATGCGCGGCGCTTCACTCGACGAGTACCAGCGAACCAAAGAGTCCGGCGTCTATCCAGCCGCGGTCTTTGTTCTCCCCCGCCGCAGATTCAGAGCCGATGAAGTTCTCGCGCAACTCGCTGCCATCGTTGTCACACCAGGCGATCATCAGCCCCATCACTTTGCCAGCGGATAGTTTCACCGGCACGTTCTTGTCTGAGCCGTCCACGTACTTGTCCGTGTAGACGTCGATCGCCAGCTCCCAGACGATCTTGTTGCCCTGCTGTTGCCAACGGCTCTGCACGTGATCGGAGTAGCTGTGCGGCAACTTGTCGGTGCCGATGTCGATGGCCTGATTGTCGAGCGACATGTGGTAGGCGAAGGCGTTGTGGTTGTATTGGTGATTGCCGCCCGAGTGGTCCTCGTCGAGGAAGATCTCCAGGCAGTCATCGTCCCAATACTGGACTAGCGGGTCGCGGTGGCTGTCGAACAAAATGTCGTCAACGAGCTCGCCGAGGATGTAGATCTTCTCGGCAGTCCACACCACCTTGAAGCGCCCACGGAAGTCCTCTGCCGAATACTTGGGGCCGAGCCAGCGATGCTTCAGCTCCTGCCAGCGTGCTCGCTGCCAGATGGCTTCGTCGGCGACGCCGTCCACGGTGAGCGCACGCTGCGCTTTGGGAGCGCGGTACTCGCTGCGTCCCGGATCGTGACTGGGCCGTTTGGCCGTAGCGATCGCTGGCGCAAGCGGTAAGGCGACTGCGATCACGAAACAAAGGGTCGCTCTCACGCTAGGCATACTTCAGGTTGCCATCCTTGTCCCAGAGCCCCCAGTAAGCGCCGACGTCGCCCTCATCGCCGATCTTCCAGGATTCGTCGAACGACGAGAAATAAAAGATCTCCACGCCCTCCTCGTGCGCCCACTGGTAAGTTCTGATGAAGTACTCGAGCGCATTGTCATAAGAGGGTATCGCCGCGCCGAAAGGAGACCCGACGGTCGGCCACCCGGTCTCGCTGATGATGACTTTCTTGCCATCGGCTACGTTCAGCGCCCGTCGATACATCTCTTTCATGTACAACAGAGCATACTCTGCGGGGCAGCTCTCCCAGAAGGGATAACAATTGACCAGCAGCGTATCGCAGGCACCCGCCACGCGAGGATGATTCTCGAACAGGAAATAGGCATCGACAGTGCCCACGGGGACACCGGGCACGGCGGCCTTCGCGCGCTGAATGTAATCGATCAGCTGGTCCTCGGTCAGGTCTTCGCGCAGCATGACTTCGTTGCCGACCGCAAGGATGTCGGCATGCCCTGCACGGGCGATCTCGATTCCATTGCGCAGCTGAGTTTCGTTGGCATCGAGGTCCTCCGATAACCCTACCCCGACCATGGCCTTGAGGCCGTTCTCATGCGCGATGCGTGGCGTTTGTTCGTGGCCCTCGATGCACGAGAAACTCCGGATCCAGTGCGTATAGGGCTGAATGATGCCGAGCCGCTGGCGGATCTGGTGCTCGCTGACTTCGGCCCCGGGAGACTGACCCTCGAGGTAAGGGCTGAATGACATTCCATGGATCTGGTGTCGCAGGATGGCCTGGAGCAGCTCGATCTTCTCCGCGCGCGACATCTGGGAGAAATCCGTACCCAGGAGCCCCGGGAATCCTGGCACTTTGTAACCGATCGTCGGAGCGATACGGCGGCGCTCGACCGGGAGCTCACGGGAAAATGATTGTTGCGTTCTCTCGACACGATCTATCCACCTAGACGCGCACCACGCGCCACCCCGCGAGCCTAGCACGATCGAAGAGTCAACCTGGCCCGCTAACTCGTTGGTAGACCGTCACTGTTTCCAGCTTGAAAAAAATCTCGAGTCGAGGGCGCTTTCTGAGGATTCAAGGGCAGCGCAGCTGTGAGAGCGCTATGAACCCCCCATGGCCGGCTCCATCTCTTCCGATCCGCCCGCTGAGCTCGATGAGGCGCTCCGAGTGGACGTCCGCGTTCTCGGAGACCTCCTCGGTGAGGTCCTGAGACAGCAGGCAGGGCCGGATGTGTACGAGACGGTCGAGCGCATCCGCGAGCAAGGCAAGGTGCTACGGGAACCACATGCCAGCGATCGGGACCCGGCGCTCGAGGAGCTTTTCGCGATCGTCACGGCGCTCCCGACCGAGACTGTGGGCGAAGTCGTTCGGGCTTTTTCTCTCTTTCTCACGCTTGCAAACACCGCGGAGCAAAGACACAAGGTGCGCGAGAGGCGAACCGCGCAAATGCGCGCGGCTCGAGGGCACGCCGTTGAACCTCGAGCTGATTCCTACAGCGACACGATTGCAAGGATGATCGCCGCGGGCATCGACCCTGCACGCGTGTACGAGGCTGCCAGCGCGCAGCATGTCGAGTTCGTGCTCACCGCGCATCCGACTCAGGTGATCCGGCGTACGCTCCTCCAGCGATACAATCGCATCGCGGATGCGCTTCGGGATGGCGATCGAAAAGACCTCACCCCGGACGAGCAGGACGCCGTGCGGTCACGGCTTCGAAGAGAGATATCGACGGTCTGGCATACCGACGAGCTGCATCGAAGCCGCCCGACCCCGACCGACGAAGTGCGCGGCGGGCTCGCGGTCTTAGAACAATCACTCTGGCATGCGGTGCCCAGCTTCTTACGGCGTCTCGATACTGCGCTTCGGTCGCAGACCGGACACGCCCTTCCCATCGACGCGAGCCCCATTCGGTTTGGTTCCTGGATCGGCGGAGATCGCGACGGGAACCCCAACGTCACCGCGAGGGTGACTCGCGAGGCGGTCTTCTTGTGCCGTTGGACCGCGGCCAAGCTCCTCCACGACGAAGTCGATGCCCTCTGCCAGGAGCTCTCAATGGACACGGCGAGCGATGCGCTCCGCGAGCGGGCCGGCACCGACCGAGAGCCCTACCGCGCCCTCCTTCGTAGAGAACGCTCTGCGCTTTCCGCCGAGCTGCGCCGCATCGAGGATGAGCTGGACGCCTTGCAGTCGGACGGAGCTGACCTGCCCCGACTCGGTTCGCCCGCCGGCGCCACACGGTCGTTGATCGACGCGCTCATGCTCACGCGTAGCTCCCTCGAAGAGACCGGGCAGCATGTCGTTGCGGATGGCCGACTTCTCGATCTGATTCGGCGGGTCCACTGCTTCGGCTCGCACATGGTGCGGCTCGACATTCGCCAGGAGGCCTCCCGTCACACGGAGGTCCTCGACGCGCTGACTCGACATCTGGAGCTCGGAGCGTACAGCGACTGGGACGAAGCGGAGCGCCAGAAGTTTCTCATCGCCGAGCTTGGTTCGAAGCGACCCCTCATTCCTGAAGACATGCCCGCCTCGGATGAGGTCCAAGAGGTCCTTGACACGTTCCGCATGCTCTCGAGCCTGCCGCGGGATTCGCTCGGCGCCTATGTGATTTCGATGGCCCGTCAGCCAAGTGACGTGCTGGCGGTCGAGCTTTTGCAAAAGGAGGCGCGAATCGCCGAGCCGTTGCGTGTTGTCCCGCTTTTCGAAACGATAGCGGACCTGCAGGCTTCCCGGGAAGTCATGGCGAACCTCCTGGACCTGCCTTGGTACCGAGCTCGCATTGGCGGCAGGCTCGAGGTCATGATCGGCTACTCCGACTCGTCCAAGGATGGGGGCAGACTAGCCTCGGCTTGGGAGCTTTACCAAGCGCAAGAACGACTCGTCGAACTCTGTCGTTCGCAAGCTGTCCATCTCACTCTTTTTCACGGGCGCGGAGGGAGCATCGGGCGGGGCGGCGGGCCGACCCATCTCGCCATCCGCTCGCAGCCGGCCGGATCCATCGACGGCGCCCTCCGAGTGACCGAGCAAGGGGAGATGATTCAGTGGAAGTTTGGGACACCCGATATCGCCGTGCGCAGTCTCGAGCTCTACTCGACGGCCACATTGGAGGCGACACTTACCCCACCTGCGGCCCCTAGTCCTGCGTTTCGGACGCGAATGGACGCGTTGGCCGAGCGGGCGATGGCGGCCTACCGCGAGGTAACACGCCAGAGTCGATTCGTTCCATACTTCCGCGTCGCGACGCCTGGGATCGAGCTCGGGTCGCTTCAGATCGGATCGCGCCCTGCCCGGCGTAAGGCAGGCGACGGGCTGTCCAGCCTGCGGGCGATTCCCTGGATCTTCGCGTGGACCCAGACCCGGTTGCTTCTTCCTGCGTGGCTCGGCATCGAGACCGCCTTCCAAGAAGCGGCCGACGACGGCGGGCTTGCCGAACTGCGTGAAATGGCCGCGAACTGGCCCTTCTTTCAGTCGACGCTCTCACTCTTGGAGCTCGCTCTCGCCAAGGCCGACGAACGGATCGCGGCGCGATACGACGCCTTGCTCACTCCTGCAGAGCTCGCTGGGGTGGGTGAGGGACTGCGCGCGCGACTCAAGCAAATGAGGTCCATCTTGCTCCATGTGCTCGACCAAGAAGAGCTGCTCGAAGCCGATCCCACGCTTCGGCGCTCTCTTCAGCTTCGGCGCGCCTATCTCGACCCCATCAACTTGATTCAAGCGGAGTTGCTGCGGCGCCAGCGAAATGCCGACGACGTGCAGCTTCAGGACGCTCTGCTGGCCACGGTTAACGGCATCGCGGCGGGGCTCAAGAACACGGGCTGAACAGATGGGTTTACTCAAAACAACCGCGCAAGCGCTCCTCTTGTCATCGACCTGCCTGGTGCTGTGGCCCTTGGCCGCCTCGGCGAAAGCCATCCCGGTGGAACTGCGCCAAACGGAGCAGGGCTGGCAATTGCTGCGTGGCGGTAAGCCGTACTTCATCCGTGGCGCCGGCGGGGATGGCTCGCTCGAACTGCTGGCGGCGGCGGGCGCGAACTCGGTGCGGACATGGGGCGCAGATGACATCGACGCGCGTCTCGACGCGGCGCACGCTCTCGGCCTGTCGGTGACGGTAGGCATCTGGCTGGGCCACGAACGCCACGGGTTCGACTACCGCGACGAGGCCCAGGTGCGCAAGCAGCTCGAAGCGGCCCGCCAGACCGTGCTCCGCTACAAGGATCATCCGGCGGTCCTCCTTTGGGGGATCGGTAACGAGATGGAGGGCTTCGGCGAAGGCGACAATCCGGTTATCTGGAAGGCGGTCAACGACATCGCCGCGATGGTGAAGAAGCTCGACCCGTTCCACCCGACGATGACCGTCACGGCCGAGCTCGGTGGCGGACGCATCGACGGCGTGCAGAAGCTCTGCCCGGCGATCGACATTCATGGCATCAACAGTTACGGCGGTGCACCGTCCGTAGCCGAGCGCTACCGCGCCGGCGGCGCGACCAAGCCCTATGTGCTCACCGAGTTCGGACCGCTGGGCGTGTGGGAGATCCCCAAGAACGACTGGGGCGCGCCCGTCGAGCCGACGAGCACGGAGAAGGCGGCGTTTTACCGGCGCAGCTACGAGAGCGGCGTAATCGGCGCTCCGGGTCTCGCCCTCGGTTCGTACGTCTTCAACTGGGGCTTCAAGATGGAGGCCACCCCGACCTGGTACGGTATGTTCCTCGCGGACGGCGCCCGGCTCGGCGCGGTCGATGTCATGACCCAGCTCTGGTCCGGCAGCCCCCCGAAGAACCTTGCGCCCACGGTGGAGCCATTGGTCATCGAGGGTGAACCGCAGTTGGACCCGGGTGACGAGGTACGCGTGCGTGCCGTCATTGCCGATCCCGAAGGTGGTGCGATCCGCGTGCGTTGGGTGATGCACCGTGAGTCCGGTGAATACGCGACCGGCGGCGACTTCCGGCCCGTGCCGCCCGAGGTGGAAGGCGCGGTCCTCGAGGGTCAGGCCCATGGCGCACGGCTGCGCATGCCGAGGGAGCCGGGGCCGTATCGGCTGTTCCTCTACGCCTATGATGCCGCGGGCCGTGCGGCGACCGCGAACGTGCCGCTGCTGGTGAAAGGTGAGGTGCGCACGCCCATGCCGTTTTACGTCTACCGGGACGGTCTCGAGGGCATGCCCTGGGCTCCCTCCGGCTGGATGGGCGCGACCGAGTTGCTGACCCTGGACGGCGACCATGCTGGGAACCCCCATGAAGGCAAAGCCTGCATCAAGATGCGCTTCGTCGGCGAGGTCGGCACCTGGGTCGGCGTCGCCTGGCAGCACCCCGCCAACAACTGGGGCGACCAAGACGGCGGCTACGATCTCAGCGGGGCGACGCACCTGGAGCTGTGGGCCCGCGGAGAGTATGGTGTCGAAAAGATCAGCATCGGTGTGGGTCTCCTCGGCCAGGACAAGGCGCACCCCGATTCAGCCAAGACCACGGTCGAGGACATTCGTCTCAAGAAGGATTGGCAGCGCTACCGCATCCGCCTGAAGAAGCTCGACCTGTCGAGCATCAAGACGGGCTTCGTCGTGACCCTCAGCGGTCGGAGGCCAGATGCTACCATCTACCTCGACAGCATCCGCTTCGTCCGGAAGTAAGGCTGTCGGAACAGGTTACTCAGTGGCCCACCAATTGGCCTTCGAGCTCCTCGAGGCTCTTGCCCTTCGTCTCCGGCAACAGGCGCATCACGATGATGAGGCCGACAATCGCGAACAGGCCGTAGATCAGGAACGTGACACTGTTGCCCAAATTCTGAAGCTCCCAGGGAAAGATGAGCTGCACGGAAAAGCTGACCGCGGAGTTGATGAGCCCGACGAAGGATATCGCGAGCCCACGAACGCGGTTCGGAAAGAGCTCCGAGAACAGCACCCACATCACCGGACCTAGAGAAATTGCAAAGCTCGCGACGAAGCCCAGAATGCCGCCGAGGATGATCTTCGGGTTCATGTGGATTGCCGCGCTGACTAGCGCCGACTGATGGTTCTGGAATGTCTCGCCGCCAACGGCGGCCACGACGGCTTGCCGGAAGTCGATGTCGCTGTCGTAGGTCTGATCGAGTATGGGCTGGAGCGCATCTCTGCTTATCTCCGGCGGCAGCGCGACGACGGCGTCGCTCGTGAGCGTGTAGGTTGCGGAACCAAAACCGTAGGACAGGAGCAGCATGCACACCGCGATGCCGGCTAGTCCGACGCCTAGCAGCGGACGCCGGCCGAGACGATCAATGAACAGTATCGCGAGAACGGTGAAAACCAGGTTCACGAGGCCTACCAGCACGGCCTGCATGAAGGACGCATCCGTGCCAACGCCGGACTGCTCGAATATCATCGGCGCATAGAAGAACACGGAGTTGATTCCGGTAATCTGCTGAAGAACCGCAACTGAGACGCCGATTGCCAGAACCAGTCTCATCGCGGGTCGGAACAGCTCACTCAGTGCGGCACGTTCGGTATTCTGCTCGGCGTGCAGCGATGCTTTCACGGCCCTGATGTCCGCCTGCGCCTGAACGCTGTCACTCACCTTTTCGAGCACGCGCCGCGCGTCATCGTCCTGGCCGTTCATCAGCAGCCAGCGAGGGCTCTCGGGCACCGCGAACAAAGCGAGGAAATAGAACATCGCCGGTAGCGTTTCGACTCCGAGCATCCAGCGCCAGTTCCATTCGCCAAGGCGAAGTGCTTCCGCCCATGCAAGGTCCGACTGCCCGAAGCGAAGAATCAGGTAATTCGTGAAGAATGCGGCGGATATGCCGATCACGATATTGAGCTGGTTGAACGACACCATGCGGCCACGCATCGCGGCCGGCGCAATCTCCGCAATGTACATAGGCGCAATGATCAGCGCAGCGCCTACCCCAAAACCACCGAGCATGCGCGCGGCGACCAAGGTCAGGAAACTGGGCGCCACCGCAGAGGCCACTGCCGAAACTGCAAACAGCAGGGCCGCAATCTCGAGGACCGGGCGCCTCCCCAGGCGATCGCTAAGCGGGCCCGACACCATCATGGCCAAGGTCGCCGTGAGCGTCAGCGACGCGACAGACCAGCCCAGCTCGATCTTGCTGAGATTGAACTCCGGCTCGATGAAGGTCACGACGCCGGAAATCACCGACGCGTCGAAGCCCATCAGGAAGCCGCCGAGCGCGACCGTGAGCGCGACTCTGATCGTGTAACGCATAGATGCTCGCGCACCAGTCTACATCCGCGGTGCCGATCCAGATTAGCCCGCTGACTCGCTAGCCAGTGCCTTACGGCCTATTCAGTGGTGAGAACGACGTTATCGTAGAAGTTCCCGGAGGGTTCGAAGTTCGTTGCGTTGGTTGTGAAACCATACTGCAGGATCTGGCCTACCTGTGCAGAGCGCAGGCCGGATTCTCATGTGGTTCCGACTATGGCGTCGGCGTGAACGTGATGATCGTGTTGTCGTAGATGTTCGTCGACGGCTCGCCTTGCTCCGCGAGCGTCTGGAAGCCGATCTGCAGGAGCTTGCCCGACGCAGCCGCCGTGATGTCGAGCGAGATCGAGAAGCCGTCCCAGTCGTCCGGAAGGTTTGTCGTATCTACCGTCACCACACCGCCCGGAATCGGCTGGAAGCCGGCGTCCTGGTCCAGCACCTTGATGAACGCCTGCGCGGTCGTGTTGCCACCGAGGCCGAACTCTCCGGGGTCTTTCTTGCCCTCGAAGAAGAAGGTCACAGTCTGGCCGACACGATCCGCGGGGATGCCAGCGGGGAGAGCGAACGGTTCACGGAAGACGAGGGCCTCAACCGAGTCGAAGCCGTCCGTTCCGTCTGTGTCCTTGTGTCCGTCACTGGTTCCGCAGCAGTTGTAGTCGTTGAACACGATGAGCTGCTGCTCGCCCTGCGCCGGTCCACCCTGACCCTGGATGATTGCCGAGTAGAAGAGGTTGCCCGGGTCGGACGACGCGTTGGGCGCAGGGAATGTTCCGAAGTTGCTTTGGAATTCACCGACGCCATTGAACAGATTCCCGGTCGCCAACCATCCGTCGCCAGACAGCGCGTCACTGGCATCGAAAACGAGCGACTCGAAGTTCTGGTTGTAGAAATCCGTCGGAGGATTTGGAACGCACTCGCCACCGCTGCAGGTGCCGGCTCCGCCGTCACACTCGTTGGTGTTGTTCGATGTCCCGCAGGTTCCCGCGTCACACACCGCATCTGTACACTCGTTGCCGTCGCCCGGGCAGTCCCCGTCCACCGCGCATTCTGGGTTCGGCTCGCAGACGCCTGCGTTGCAGGTGCCCGTGTCGTTTTCGCACGCATTGCTGTTGTTCGATGTCCCGCAGGTTCCCGCGTCACACACCGCATCTGTACACTCGTTGCCGTCGCCCGGGCAGTCCCCGTCCACCGCGCATTCTGCGTCCGGCACGCAGATGTTTTCGTCGTTGCAGACATCGCCCGTGTCGCAGTCTTCGTCCCCGTTGCACTCGTTGCACTCGAGAGCCGCAAGCACGGCACATTGCGCCTCGTCGGCGGGCTCACCTTCGAGACAAATCAGAAGCGTCTTCCTGCAGGCCTCCCTGGCGTCGTCGTCCGTCAGACAGATGCCTTCGTCGCAGAAGAGGGCGTCTCGGCACTCGCCGGCGAAACAGACTTCGCTTGTGTCACACTCATCATTGGTTGCGCACCCTGGCGCGCCGCCGGTACCGCCGACGCCACCTTCACCGCCCGCACCCCCGTCGCCGCCCGCACCCCCGTCGCCGCCCGCACCCCCGTCGCCGCCGGTACCCCCGTCGCCGCCGGAGCCGCCCGTACCGCCGTCACCGTCGACGCAGGTGATCGAGGTGAACGTCCAGTTGGCCATGTCGCAGACCTCGTCGTTGTCGGTGACGCTGATCGTGATCGTGTGCTCGCCGACCTCTTCACAGAGGTAGGTCGTCGAGGAGGCGGTCTCGTCGTCGAACGACCCGCCGGTTCCCGTCCACTCATAGCTGATTTCGTTGCCATCCGCGTCTTCGGCTTCCGCAGACAGTGTGATGACGTTTCCAACCGAGGTCTCCAAAGGCGAGGCCGTGGCCTTGAGGAGCTCCGCGCAAATGTTGAACTCGCCGTTGACGCGGACTGCACCAAGCCGTTGCGGGCGCTTGCAGTTGAGCATCACGGTCAGCTCGGTGACCTCGCCCACCTCGACGTTGAAGTTCTCCGAGCCCTTACACGTGGTGCCGTCATCCGCCGTCGCGCTCAGCATGACCGTGTAGTCCTCGTCGCCCGGTGGCAGGCCGAACACTTCCACCGATGCGGTGGAGCCGGGGGCGCTTACGTCGATCTCGCCCGACATGTCCATGTCGTTGCCGAAGATTCGCCAATCGACTTTGTCGATCACGGTGCCGTCACCGATAACGAGATCGAGCGACAGGGAGCCGGTTTCGCCTTGCCCGCCTGTGTCGGTCGCGCCGACGCAGCCGAGGGCGCCGAGCGCGCCAGCGAGGAGGAAGATGATCCAGCGCGAAGGGTGGGAACCAAACATGGTGCGGCCTCCAGAAGGGGTGGTTTCGAAAACGGGAAGACGACGTTACCACCGTCTCAGGATGATCCACAAGCATCTTTGGCCGATCCGAAACCCCATCACGTCAGTTTCGACAGCCCCCCACGAACGCGGGCCCTCAGGCGCATGACGCGCTGCGGCGATGGTCACGATTTGTTGGGTGCCTATTCACATACCGGCGCCGCCTGACGAGAACTCGGCGGCCCGCGATCAGTGAGCGATGATCTCAGCCTATGAGCTCAGGAAGCCCGGTTGTCGCAGGCCATCGCAACGACATGGAATCACTTCGAGACATCAAACAAGTCGGGCAGGAAACCCGCGGGGCAGCGCTCTGAAATTTCAAGGGCGCCGGAACCGCAGATAGTAATTCTCTATCAAGAGCTCGATCTCGGACTCGAAGATGAACCCCGCTTGCTCGACTTCTGCAATGACAGTGGCCTTGTCGGCACGGACGTGTCTGAGGACCCCGGGGCTTGAGTGCCCGTCCTCCCGCTTCATGTCGACCAGCACCAGCGCAGCACCCGACCGCAACGTCTGAAAAAGGGAATGCATGTAGGCCTGGGGGTATTCGACGTGATGGTAGGTGTCGCACATGAACGCTAGGTCGAGAGAGAGGGGCTTCAGTCCGGTCGCCCTCTCCTCTCCTTGGACGACGACGACGTTGGTCAGGCCGTCCGCGCTTACCCGCGCGCGAATCCGCTCGAGAAACTCTGGCACGATGTCCACGGCGAACACAGTGCCCCGCTTCCCTACCCACTCGGCCATCTCGGACGTGAGCACCCCTGTGCCTGCACCGATGTCCGCAACGACCATCCCACGCCGAAGGCCCATCGCGGCAACGATATCGTGCCGACGCTGAACAATTTCGCGACTCTCTGCTTCCAGAATCTTGGCGTACGTATCTGGCCCGTCCGGGAGGAAGTAGGGATCATTGATGCCTGGTCGAACGCTGGCCTCGTCGAGCACCGGGACCGCCGGCTCGCTCGAATGGGCCGCGCAGCCCAGCGCACCGATCACGGCGAGGCACGGAATCCAATGTCGGAGGGGAGGCAACCTCATCACAAATCGACTGACGCTTGGACCAAAGCGCCCTCACTTGAGTTGGCGAGAAAGCCAGGATGTCACGAAACACGCTGAGTCGCTTGGCCGATAGTCGTGCTTCTCGTTACTCGACGCTGAGACCCGCATCCGGCGATGCCGAGCACGGCGCGGCCACCAGCTTGGCGCGCGAACGAGGCCGTCGGCGTGCCGGCACGTTGTCCATGAGGTTGCTGGAGGAAGCTCAGAACGAGGGACTAGAAGCGGTCTTCGTTTTGGGTAGGGATCCCCGGATGGAGCGGAGCTTTGGGCTTCGAAGAGCCCGATCGCGCGGAGTTGCCTGCCGAGTGGCAAGGCGGCTACGACATGAGCCGTCCATCCCGCGCCTTCATCAAGTACATAGATAATAGTGGTAAGTGCACTGACCGAGAGTAGTACTGTCACTTCCACTGACGCCAGTCACTCCCCGCCTGACGCGTTGCGCCCCCTCACGGCACCGAGCAAAGAGAAAGGCACGTGCGCAGATTGAATTGGTACAGATTCAAGACCTCGTTCATCGGGTTGAAACGATTGGCAACGTTGCCCGAAGAGGACAAGCAAGCCTGCATCGACGCGTACAGATTCTTCCAACGAATGCAGGCTGGTGAGAAGACCAAAACTGAGGACGAGACCCAAGCGGTCGCGGATTACTACAAGGTCTTGAACAACATGTTGTCGATCTTCGACGTGGAAAAGCTCTACATCCCCCCACAGCTGGACGAATCGGAGGGCTTGTATGGGAACCAGTTGTTGATCGAACAATTTGTGCTGAGCGAGCTGAATCTCGAGAACCCCGCAAAGTCCCATCTATTGGATATGGGCTGCGGAAGAGGAAGAATTTCGTATCACTTCGCCACGCTGACCGGTGGTCAGGTATCCGGCTACAACATCGATTCGAATCAGATTGAAAGCGCGATCGACTGGGCCACGGAATGTCAGATGAGCGATCGGCTCCACTTCAAAGTTGGCAATCATCATGAGCCGCTCGAGTACGAATCGGGCACCTTCGATGGATGCTATTCATTCGGGGCCGTTTGGCCCTTCTTCAAGAAGGAGGAGCTGGATGATCACGCGAGAGAAATGTACCGCGTATTGAAACCCGGAGCGCGATACGCTTGCTCTGAGTATTTGCTGACCCCTCATTTTGATTGGAACAATGAAGAACATGTGACGCTTCACAAAATCTTCCTGCCGACGCTCGCGGCTACCCACTCGATGTATCCGGCCGACGTCTGTGCCGCATTGGAGAGAGCGGGATTCAAGATCTTCACTTCCGCACCTTCGAAAGGCGCAGCCTGGCCGCTATGCGAGCAGAAGCGCGACCTGGTCACTGGGGGTCGAAGAGTCGTTAGAGCCCTCGAGGCGATTCGCGTCTTGCCTCCATGGGTCGAAGAGTCGCTTGATCTACTTCAAAAAGGTGGCGAAGCTTGGACGGCTGCAGAGAAAGCCAAAATTGCGGATTTGAACTGGAGAATCGTCGCAGAGAAACCGCTTGCTTGATCGACAGGTCGGTTCGGCAACCGATTCGCTGCATCAGTCAATCGCGAACACCACGGGGTTAGGCTTCCAGAAGAC
>Ga0316189_10002950_pt1 | contig 16587 bp, 14 predicted proteins | sample LowCovwburrow_MG_FD_204930 | JGI IMG/M metagenome (GOLD analysis project Ga0316189, IMG submission 204930) | Coastal sediment microbial communities from Maine, United States - Lowes Cove worm burrow | ecosystem: Environmental > Aquatic > Marine > Coastal > Sediment | place: USA: Maine... | reverse complement strand
GATCGACATTCGCGCTCCGAGCGCAGAGCAGCGCTCCACCATGATCCGCCCTGTGGTGCGGCTTCGTGACAACGCGCGCTACATCGTCGCGTTTCGCAATGTTCAAAACGAGAGCGCTGAAGAGATCGAGCCATCGGCCGGCTTCGCCGCTCTGCGAGATGGATCGTCGAGTGACGAAGAATCCATCGAGGCCCGACGAGACCTCTACGAAGACATCTTCACGAACCTCGAGACCGCCGGTTGGTCCAGGAGCGACATTCAGATCGCCTGGGACTTCAACACCGCGAGCGACCAGAACAACACGGAATGGTTGATTCACATGCGCGACACCGCATTCGACCTCGTTGCGGACGGAATCGAGTACACCATCGATAGCATCGAATCCGACACCGACGGCGGGGCCATCGACCCAAGCAACATTGCCTTCCGCGTCTTCGGCACGTTCCGAGCGCCGAACTTCATGACGACCGTCGACCCGGGATCGTTCCTCGTCTTCGGAAACGACGGCCTGCCTGCGGTCAACCCCGATACACCGTGGATGGACGTGCCTTTCGAGATCTTGATTCCCCAGAGCGCCAAGACAGAAGGGCCGGCTGCGATCGTCGAGTATGGCCATGGCCTTCTCGGCACGAAGGAGCAGATCCAATCGTCGCATTTCCGCTCGTTCATGAATGAGTACAACTACACCTTCTGCGCGACCGACTTGATCGGCATGTCGGACTCGGACGAGGTGGCGATCGGCCTCGCGCTGGCGACGGGCAACGTCTCATTACTTAAGACGATGTTCGATCGCCTCCACCAGGGCTTCCTCAACTACACGCTCCTACTGCGCATGATGAAGACCACCTTCGCCGAAGACGAGACACTCGGGCAGTACATCAAGGGCGACGAGGCCTACTACTACGGCATCAGCCAGGGCGGCATCATGGGCGCGGTCTTGATGGCCGTTAGCCCGGACGTAGAGCGCGGCGCGCTCGGTGTCATGGGGCAGCCCTACAGCTTCTTGTTGTTCCGAAGTGTCGACTTCAACCAGTTCCTCGAGATCATCAAGACCCAGTATCCGGACTTCCGCGAGCAGCAGTTCCTCATCGCGCTCTTCCAGATGCTCTGGGACCGCGCCGAGCCGAACGGGTACACGCATCACGTCCGCGAGAACCCGCTGCCGGGTACGAATACGAAGGAAGTGCTGACGCGCGTCGCCATTGGCGATCACCAGGTCACGACGTACGCGGGTCACCTGATGGCGCGGACGCTCAAGGCGCCGCACCTGACGACGGGACTTCGGAGCATTTGGGGCCTCGATCCGGTCACGTCGACCACGGATGGAAGCTTCTACACCGAGTATGACTTCGATGTACCGGGAGAACCCTTCTGCAATGTCCCGCAATGGCTCTGCGGCGACCCGCACGAATTTCCTCGACGGCGTGAAGCCGCACGGAAACAGCTGGACGAGTTCCTACGCGGCGGCACAGGCACGAACCACTGCGGTCCCGGCGATTCAGACGAGTTCCAGGCAATCGCCGAGGGCGTGTGTAGCTACCCCGAGCTGAGCGGCTGCGAGAACGACGAAACCGAAGAGGACACGGAGGCGCTGTGCGTGGCAGGGGCCAACCCGCCTCTGGATTGAGCCAGTGCACCGGAAGAAAAAGACCTGGCTCGCCATCAACCTCCTTGGTGGTTTGGCCGTGCTCGGCAGTTACGTCCACGGGCTCGCCACGCACCCCGAAACGCGTAACGGGCTCTGGGGGAGCATTCCCCCGGAGCTTCAAGCCGTCTACAACGTCACGATGTGGCTCGCGGCCGGGGGCTACTTCTTCTTCTCCTACTACTTCGTCGTGCGAACCGATGCCGACGAGGTTCGCTTCGGCCGCTTCGGCTTCGGCCTCATCAACGGCCTCTACGCGCTGGTCATGGTGACCTCGGCCTTGTGGATGCCGCTGACCTTCGCGTACTTCGAACAGCAGACGCCGGGCATCTGGCTCGCGGTCCGTGTCGACTTGCTCGGTGTGGCCGTCGGCTCGATCGGCCTGATGATCGCCCTGTTCACGATGAGGCCACGCGCGGAAGGCCTGGCCGGCGTGCTCGCCCTGCTAGGCCTTCTACTGTTCGCGCTGCAGACCGCGTTCCTAGACCCGCTGGTCTGGCCGCAGTTCTTCTAGGCCGTCGCTAGGCCTTCTTCGGGAACCAGGGGACGAGCCCGCTGACGCGCTTCATGTGATCCGCGTACTCGGGGCGGCGCTCGCAGCTTCGCTGATCCATCCAAGGAATCGAGACACCCAGGAACATCGCGCTCATCGCAATAGGCCCGGCGATGGTCCATACGTAGCCCGTGTCCGCGGCGAGCCCGAAGAAGTAGAGCCCCCACCAAAAGGAGAGCTCCCCGAAGTAGTTCGGGTGCCGTGAGTAGGCCCAGAGCCCTGTATTGATGATCTGACCGGGCTTCTTGATCTTGGCGAAGGCAACGAGTTGCTGGTCGGCCACCGTCTCGATGGTGATGGCACCGGCGGTGACGACGAGTGCGACAGCATCGATCCACGAAAGGGCGTTGGTACCCTGCGACAACGCCACCCAAGCGCCGCTCAATGCAGCGAGCACCTCGACCGTGGGAAACAAGTGAATGCCCATGAGATCCGAGAAGAACCATACCTTCGGCGCCCGGTCGCGCATGATCTCGTAACGCCAATCGGTGTGATGGAGCCCAGGCCAGCTACGCGCCCAGTTGTACGTCAGGCGAATGCCCCACCAGGTCACGAGGAACAGGACCGCGCCTGCACGAATCGGGTGAACACCCTCTTCGGCGTGAAACACCCAGTAGAAGACGATCACGATAGGCGCGACCGACCAGTACGCGTCGTACATGCTCGAGCACTTGAGACCGCGCGAGAACGCGAAGACCACGAAGGTGGCGGCCACATCCGCGATGGCCGCCTTCCAAAACGTATTGAGGTCTTCAGGAACGAAGAGCAGGGTCACCGCGGCGACGGCAAACGCGAGCAGATAGCAGCCAGCGACCCAGGCAAGGGATGCGCGGCGACTCCATCGAGGCGCGGTCATCGGGACGCGTTCAGCCGCTCAGGTTCTGATTCGCGAAGTCCCAGTTGACGAGCGAATCGAGAAACACCTTGATGTAGTTGGGGCGCGCGTTTCGGTAGTCGATGTAGTACGCGTGCTCCCAGACGTCGATCGTGAGAAGCGGCTTGGCGCTCGTCGTGATCGGGGTCTCGGCGTTGCCGGTCTTCTTGATGGCGAGCTTGTCGCCCTCGGCAACGAGCCAGGCCCAGCCAGAGCCGAACTGCGTGCCAGCGGCTCCCGAGAACTCCTCGCGAAACTTGTCGTAGCTGCCGAAGCTTGCGTTGATCGCATCGGCGATTGCACCGCTGGGAGCACCGCCACCGGCGGGCTTCATGCTGTTCCAGTAGAACGTGTGGTTCCAGACCTGGGCGGCGTTGTTGAAGGTCGCCCCACCCTCACGGATGATGTCGACGAGCGACTTGCTCGCGAGGTCGGTGCCTTCGATCGCGGCGTTGAGCTTGCTCACGTAGCCCGCATGATGCTTGCCGTAGTGGTACTCGATGGTCTCGGCGCTGATGTGGGGCGCGAGGGCATCCTGGGCCCACGGAAGTGCTGGCAGTTCGATCGCCATGTTGTGTCTCTCCGTAATCTGGTTACGACCCGGGCTCCGGGTCGGCCACCCGGTCGAAGGGCAGCGGGGCGCAAGCCTAGAATCGCGGCCTGCGATACGCAAGCCTTAGTGCCGTGTCTGGACTTGTCCAGGCTCAGCCGGCGAGCGGAGGCGGGTCGAGCGGGGGGTTCTCCGGACCGTCCATCTCGATGACGTGGGCGGTCCCATCGAGCACTGCCCAATTGGGGCCTGGGATCTCGGCTCGTTGCTCCTCCTCGAGGCCCTCGATGTAGTACCAATCCGACTGCACCTTCTCGGGGCGGACGTCCAAGACGAGGTACCCGCGATCCGTGACGTTCGCGAAGTAGATGTGGGGGCTGCTTCGGATGAATCCCTCGATGAGGCTCGGCGGCAGCTCTCCGGGCGACGTCACACCGGGCGCGACGAACTCGACAGCCACCGCCCCCGTGCCCGTCTCCGCGTCGTAGCTGCCGTCGCCCACGGTCACGTCCATCGCCCAGGATGTGTGCACGTCACCGGTCACTACGACTACGTTCGAGAGCCCGTTGTCGCGAAGACGTTCAAGCAGTCGGGTTCGGCCGACCGGGTAGCCGTTCCACTGGTCGGTGTTCGCGTAGGCGCCCTCGAAGTTCCACAGACTCATGACGACCTGATTCCCGAGGATCTTCCACGTCGCGGTGCTGGAGCTGAGCTGCTCGACGAGCCAGGCCTCCTGCGTCTCGCTGATGATGTTCTCCGGGGCATTCGGATCGTCGGGGGCGATGAGCGAACCGCTCGCCTGCTGCTCGCGTCCCTCGATGCGCGTGTCGAGCATGATGACGTCTGCCAAGTCTCCGTACTTCAGCGCGCGATAGAGCTGGCGTCCCTGGTTCTCGCGAATCGGGATCCATTCGAAGAAGGCTTGTCGGGCCGCTGCGACGCGGTCTTCCCAGGGGCCTTCCGTCTCGGGATCGTGATTCTCGGCCCCGCCCATCCACGAGTTGTTCGCGGTCTCGTGGTCGTCCCATACGACGATGAACGGGTGCTGGCGGTGGCACTCCTGCAAGTCGGGGTCGGTCCGATACAGACCCAAGCGAGTCCGGTAGTCCGAGAGCGTGACCGTTTCGTTCGGTGGCTCGAGAAGCCTTAGCTGCTCTTCCTCGCGCGGGTATCTTCCGTTGCCGTACTCATAGAAGTAGTCGCCGAGGTGGAGCACCGCATCGAGGTCTTCGCGCGAGGCCATGTGGCGAAAGGAGTGGAAGTAGCCGAAGCCATAATTCGCACAGGAGCAGACGCCGAAGCGGAGCTGCTCAGTCGGCTCCCCACTGGTCGGCGCCAAGCGCGTGCGCCCAACGGGGCTCTGTCGGCCCTGATTGAAGAAGCGGTAGTAGTAGTTCCTTCCCCAGACGAGCTCCGTGACGTCGACCTTTATCGTGTAGTCGCTCTCGGCCTGTGCCGTGACCGTCCCCTGCGCGACCCGCATCTCGAACGCCTCGTCGAGCGCGACCTCCCACCAGACTTCCATGGGGTCCTGCGAACTCGACTGCTTGAGTTCGGCAGCGGCGGGCTGCGCCTCTTGGTCCAAAGCGACGCGGGTCCAAATGATCACCGCCTCGGGCAAGGGATCGCCGCTGGCAACGCCGTGCTGAAAGATGGTCTGCGGGCCAGGCTCTCCTTCCCAGCTGTACTCGGGCAGCTCTGGCAGCGGAGTGGATCCGCTATCGCTGCTGCCGCACCCGGTGTTGAGGAGGAGTGGTGTCAGACCCGCTGCTCCCATCCCCTTGAGAATCTCTCGACGACTGAAACCCATTTGCTTCTTCTCTCCGGGGACGGAGCCTATTCTCGTGGAGGCGAAAGTGCTACTGTTTAGCCCCGAACGAGGAGCGACATGCCGAGCCAAGCAAAGTACTTGATCACCGATCCAGACCGCCGCGACTTTCTTCGAAAGAGCTTCGCGGGGATGGGCTGGATGATGGCCGGCACCACGCTGAGCCAATGCACGAGCGACAGTGGCGACGGCGGCGCGACGATGAGCAACATCGCGAATCTAGGGCCCTTACTCGCTCCGGACGAGAACGGCCTGCGCCTGCCGGAAGGTTTCACGAGCCGCATCATCGCGCGCTCCGGAACGATGGTCGGGGACTCCGGCTACGTCTGGCACAATGCCCCCGATGGTGCTGCTGTCTTCGCGAGCGACGACGATGGTTACATCTATGTGTCGAACTCAGAAACCGTCGCCGGGCTTGGCGGTGGGGCGAGCGCGGTGCGCTTCGCGGCTGACGGAAGCATCGTGGATGCGTACCGGATCCTCGACGGCACCAGCCTCAACTGTGCGGGCGGCTGGACGCCCTGGGGAACTTGGCTGTCCTGCGAAGAATCACTCATTGGGCGAGTGTACGAGTGCGATCCGCTCGGCATGCGTGACGCGATCGTCCGCCCGGCGATGGGGGTCTTCCAGCACGAGGCCGTCGCCATCGACGAGGCCAATCGCCACGCGTACATGACCGAAGACCTGCCGGACGGCCGCTTCTACCGCTTCGCATACGAAACGGCGGGCGACCTCGGCTCCGGCGAGCTTCAGGTCGCCGAGGTGACCGGCGGCGGCGCGGAAGGCCCGGTCGAGTGGCGCACGGTCGCTGATCCGAGCGGCGAAAGCGTGGCGACTCGGCTTCAGGTGCCATCGAGCACGGCATTCGCGGGCGGCGAAGGCATCTGGTTCCATGAGCGAGTCGTGTATTTCTCGACCAAGGGCGACAATCGTATCTGGAGCTACGAGACCGACACCGCCGTGCTGTCGATCATCTACGACGCGGCCACATCGAGCACGCCGATCCTCACCGGCGTCGACAACATCACCGTCTCGCCCAGTGGCGACATTCTGGTCGCCGAAGATGGCGGCGACATGCAGATCGTGGCCATCACGCCTGACGGGGCACTTCTGCCCATCTTGCAAGTGACGGGACAGAACCTCTCCGAGATCACTGGCCCTGCATTCGACCCGACGCTGCAACGGCTCTACTTCAGCTCGCAGCGTGGTGAAGCAGGATCCAATCCGCTCGGCGAAAGCGGCATCACCTACGAGGTGAGCGGCCCCTTCTTCGTTTGAGCTCAGCCGAACGCTCGCACGACTAGGGCGAACACGCCCACGCTTGCGCCCGCGAACGAGGCGGCGTCAATGAGCATCGAGCCGCGCTCCTGTGCTCGCATCCACCTGAGAAGCGGCCACGCGAGAACGACGATGGCAAGCTGCCCGAGCTCTACGCCGACGTTGAAGCCGAAGAGCGCTTGAACGAGCTCGGCGCGGGGAAGCTCTTGTTCGAGCAAGACCCCCGAGAAGCCAAGGCCGTGCACGAAGCCGAAGAGGCATGCGACGACCCAGCGGAGGCGTTCGGCACCTCCGAGCGTTCGAAGAAGAGCGAAGTAGCACCCGGTGAAGACCATGACGCCCCAGAAGGCCGGCAGACCGGCGAACGTCGCGGCTGCGCCGAAGAGCGCGAGGGCGAGCAAGATGACGAGCGGACCTCCCCGAACGCGCTCCATGTCAGCGTTCTCGAGGGCGACGATCAGAATCGACGCGGCGATGGTCGCCTCGACCGCGCGGACATTCGGGACGACGAAGCCGAGCGCCGCCGCAGCGAGAGTGACGCTATGACCGACGGTGAAACCGGTGATGAGGACCGCCACATCGCGAGCGCGGCTCGCCACGACGATCAGGAGAAACAGAAACGCGAGGTGATCCCATCCAGTCAGGATGTGCTCCACGCCCAGACGTACGTACGCGCCGATGCCACGGGCACCGCTCGAGGCACTGGTCGGTGCGACGGCGGCGACCGGAGCGGCGGGCGAAAGGACCAGGTCCACCACGGGAGTCCCAAGTACGCTCGCGAAGTGAACGTGATTCGTCAGGGACGTGAACAGCCGACTGTGCAGGTTCCTCGGCGCACCGTCACAGCTCACGCGCCACTCGACGCGGAACCAACCCTGCTCCGCAGGCAGCCATACCTCGCTCGCGGGCTTCGCCACGCAGGGCCCCGACTCCGTGTCGAGGTAGAGGTGCTCTTGGAGGTACGAAAGCACCTGCTCCCGCTCGAAAGGCGCGTCTCGCTCGCCCAGGGTGCCCGGAAGGCTCGTGAGCTCGAGCCAACGCACCTTCGCTTCGACGACCGCGCCATCTGCCACGAGCGTCCACTTGGAATAGGACACGCTCTTCTGGTGCGCGGCGGCGGATGCCGGGACGAGGAGGCCGACAAGCACGGCCAGCTGGCCGATCCGCATCAGTCGAGCTCCACGACGATGCTCGTCCTCTGCCGCGCAAGCTCGAGGAAGTCACGAACCGCGAGCTCGCCGCGACGCCTGAGATAGGCGGCTTCGACCGCCTCCCGCGCTTCCTCGAATGACGCGACGTCGCCACCGCGCCTCTCGACGAGTTGCACGGTGTAGGCTCCGTCGCCCGCCGCAAGTGACTCGCCGACGTTCAGTCCGACGACTTGCTGGGCGACACTTGGTCCGAGTCGTTGAGCGATCTCCTTTTCGAGGAGGAAACCGTCCGGGAGCGGGACGGCCGCCCCTTCGACGGCAAGTCGATACTGAGCGGCGCGCTCGAAACGGAATTGCTCGGCTGCATAGAACTCGCGAAGCTCTCGTTCGCTTGCGCCGCTGGCGTCGTCTTCGGCACGCCTCACGAGGAAATCGATCATCGCGCTTGCGAGCTGGTTTCGCATCTGCGGGTCCCGCTCATGTAGGCCGAGCTCGATCGCACGGTCGATCAACAGCTCCTGGTCGATCAGGCGGTCGAGGATTCGCTCTCGATCCCCTTCGCGGAGTGTCCCGGCCTTGCGATCGCCAGCGACGGCTTCGAGGGCACGCTCATAGGACTCCCGAGCGATTGGTCGATCGCCGACCCAAGCGACCGCGTCATCCACGGGCTGCGGCACGTCGGGAACGCGCACCATGTAGAACACGGCGAGCACCGCTCCCGCGAGCATCCCCCCGGCCAGCAGCCAGGGCCGCATCATGGCGCGGCGCCAGCCTTCAGGAAGATCGGGGACGACCAGGCACGCTCCTCGGCGTCGACCAAGCAGTCGTCCTCATTCGAAGTGCGGAAGTTGCCGTAACAGGGCTCGCACTCGCCCTCTTGGCAGCGAAGCCCACCCGCGTTCACGGTCGGCGTCGGCTCCTGAATCGCGCGCACATAGTAGAGAAGATCACGGCCGAGCGCATCGTACTCGGGGTCTTCGAACTCCGCGACGCAGAGTTCTGGCCCTTCGGGACAGGGAAGTGTCAGCCAAGGGTCTTGGATGAGATCACCAACGGCTTCGGCTTCTTCGCGCTGACGAAGGATTCGGATGACCTCGATGCGAGTGATGCGACGACGCCGGTCTCCGGGGTGGTAACATTCACCCGCACAGATGTCCTGAATGCGATCCTCGCCGAGCGCCTGGATTACATCCGGGGGACAGCCGGGCTTCTGCTCGAACGACCCGGCCGCGCGGACCTCGAACTTCGGCGTGCCCTTGAGCGGCAGCTCGCTGCCCATCGGCAGGGGGCCATCGGGTCCGTTCTTCAAGTCGAACCAGAGCAGGATTCGGTCACCGGATGTGCCGTAGACGTTTCGCGACTCGAGCGCTTCCCAGATCGCCTCGCGGGTTCGCTCGGGCGCATGCACCGCGACGAGGCCGCCCGTGATGAAGAAGGAGGCCTGGCGCTCCATCCACATGAGCTCGAAGGGAGGCCGCTCCATCAGGCCGTCGATGGTGTGCGTCACGGACTCGGGCTCGGGCTGGCCTCGGTCGCCGAACATCGAAGCTCGCCAGGACTCGCTCGGGGCGCCTCGCGCTTCGGTCATGCGAAGGCGACCGAACTCCTTGTAGCCGGTACCCGGTCGCGCAGTGTGGTTGTCGCTCGAAGCAATGAAACCCATCGTCGAGTGGCGGGGCTCCTCGGGGTTTTCGAAGTCCGCCTTGGCCAGCATGTACTGCACCGAGCCGGCAGGCCGATACTGATAGGCGGGGAGATAGCAATCGGTGCACTGGCCGCAGTCCTCCCAGTCCGGCACGTCTTCGCCAGGGAGGGTGACGTGACCTGCGAGGCCAACGCGCGCGTAGTCTGCGCGTGCCTTCTCGACCCGTGCCTCGCAAAGCTCCGACTCAGGGTCGTCGCATCGGTCACGAATGATCTCGCCGGCTCGCCAACAGCAAGCTTGATAGCCATCGACTGGCTCCGGGCACTCGAGCCCGTCTTCCGTGACCACGGCCGAGCGGAAATCTCGATACTCCTCGGAGTTTCCGTGACCCGAGAACACCTCGACGAGGCGCTGCAGCTCTGCGTCATCGAGGTCGGCGCGAAGCTGCTTGTCCCAAGTGTAGCCAAGGGGCGTATAGAAGCCCCAGGTCGTCCCGTGGGGAATGACCAGCGTGTCGAGGTCCCAGTCGCGGAGCTTGCGAAAGAGCACGTCAGGGCTCGCTGCCCGCTCGCGGCAGTCTGCGGGCAGGTCCGTGCTGTCCACCCCCTCGGGGCATACGGGATAGCGGCCGTTCTCTCGAATGTGGCGTGCGAAATCGAGATAGCCCTGCTGCTCCGGGAACGCCCGGATCGGGATCGTGAGCAAGGGCCATAGGGCGCTGAGCTTCGAAAATGCGCGCGTGGTGATGCCTGGAGCTGCGATGGGCCGGGCAGGAAGTTGGTCGTCTGTGTCGTACTTGAACAGCACGTTCTTGTGACCGAAGTGCTTCTCGGGTGTGAGGCCGACCTGCGTCCATTCAAAGCCGGTGAAGGCGATGACATCGGGCTGAGCAGTCCCCTGAGCCACGGCATTGCACTGCCGCACCGAATCGCGCGTCATCTGCCAAGTGCGCGGATTGAGAGCCTCCGCGTGGTCGGTCAGCGCGTAGAAGTCGAGCTGAGAGCAGAAGCGCGCGAAGTCGCAGGCATCGGCGGGCGGGTGAACGCCCTCCCCGCCCATCAGAGGAAGACTCCACATGAAGGCGTCGACCGAGAGCGTGGTGTGAACATGCAGGTCGCCAAAGAGGATGCGATTGGCGCCGGGGGCTGCGCGCTCTTGACCGGCAGCGCGAGCGGAGACGTGGTGCGCGGCGAGCGGCTGCTCCACGACCTGGCCGTCAAACTGCTCGCTTGCCCCCCCGTAGACGAGCCAAAAAGCCAAGACGAGAAGCACCAAGCCGAGAACGACGGAAAGACAGCCCTTTTTCCACCAAGCCACGCGGGCGCAAGCATAGGTCGGGATGCCGGGGTGTCCAGATGAGGAAAGACGCCCCGCGGCTCAAGGATGAAACGACGGATGAACCGAGTCTCGGGGCCGCTCTACGGGCTGTGTCCGGACGCGATAAGCGAGCTCAATCGATGGGCGGGCGTCCTCGACGCCGTAGCCCCGGCCCGCGAGGATGTCTTGATACACCGTCGTGTGGAGGTCCTTGAAACCGCTGGAGAACTCGATCTCCTCGCCATCCATGAGGACTGAGCGATAGGCGAAGCCGCCATCATCCCGCACGTGGTCTGGAAGGTGATTCTCGTCGACCGAGAGGAACCAGCGCACATGTGCGTGCTCGAGCTCCATGATCCCGCTCACACGCTCGGGCTCCCGGGCATGGACCTCGAGGTGGGAGGCGTCCCCGAAGAGCCAGAGCATCATGTCGAACAGGTGAATGCCGATGTTCATCGCGAGCCCGCCGGACTTGTCGTCGGAGCCCTTCCAGGAGTGATGGTACCAGCGCCCACGCCGCGTGATGTAGGTGAGCAGAACGTCCTTCTTTTTGGCAGGGGGGTTCTCTCGAAGCTGCTCGCGAAGCTTGATCAGGGCGGGCAGATGCCGGAGCTGCAAGACCGTGTGGATACGGGCACGGTGCTCGAGCTCGAGCGCCTGGAGCTGATCGAGGTTCCACGGGTTGATGACGAGAGGCTTCTCGCAGATCGCGTTCGCCTCGAGACGGAGGGCGAGCCGAACGTGGGCATCGTGGAGATAGTTGGGAGAGCAGATGCTGACATAGTTGACGGCGTTGGCGGCCCCCTCCCGTCGGCGCTTCTCGAGGAAGCGATCGAAGCGCTCGAACTCGGTGAAGAAGGCGGAATCGGGAAAATAGCTGTCCATGACCCCGACCGAGTCATGGGGATCGCAGGCCGCGATGAGCCGGTTGCCGGTGTCCCGGATTGCGGCCAGATGCCGGGGGGCCACGAAGCCTCCTACCCCCAGAAGCGCGAAATTGGCCATGGGCTCAGGTATCATGGGGGCATTGGTTTTTCAAAATCACCGGCCAAGGGTGCGGGGGTTTGGAGGCGCGCGATCAAGCGTGCTACCGACCTCCCCGTGGAGTCGGGACGATGTCGATGAGTAAAGACGGAGCCGCAGTTCCCCGAGTGGCACACGTGACCACGGTCGACCTCTCGCTCCGTTACTTGCTGCTGAATCAGCTCGAACGCATCCGAGACGAGGGGTACGACGTCGTCGGCATCAGCGCGACGGGTCCCGATGTAGCCGTGGTCGAAGCGCGCGGAATACCGCACTTCGCGGTGCCCATGACTCGACGCTTCACCCCGCTGGCCGATTTGCGAGCCCTGTGGGCACTTACCCGGCTCATGCGGCGGGAGGGCTTCGACATCGTGCACACGCATACGCCGAAGGCCGGACTGCTAGGTCAGCTCGCCGCGAGGCTGAGCGGAGTGCCCGTGGTGGTCAACACGCTGCACGGATTCTACTTCCACGAAGGAACGAAGCCCGTTCCGAGGCAGTTCTACATCTGGATGGAACGAATCGCCGCCCGGTGCTCCGACGTGATCCTCTCGCAGAACCGGGAAGACATGGCAACGGCGACCAAAGAACAGATCGCAGACCCCGAGCTCCTCAAGTGGCTCGGCAATGGAATCGACATCGCCCGATTTGATCGGGGAGCACTAGCAAGCGGGGCGCTCGATGCCTTGCGCGACGAGTTCGACCTCGACAAAAACGCCCCGGTCGTGGGTTTCGTTGGGCGACTCGTCGAAGAGAAGGGAATTCTCGACCTGCTCGAGGCGGCACGATCGGTAGTCGCCGAGATTCCCAATGCTCAGTTCTTGATGATCGGCCCCTACGACGAAGAGAAGCCGGATGCGCTGCGACCCGACGTGGCCGAACGATACGGCGTCGCGGGACAATGCCGCTTCGCAGGCATGAGGCAGGACATGCCCGAGCTCTACGCCCTGATGGACGTGCTGGTTCTACCCTCCTACCGAGAAGGGTTTCCGCGAGCCCCGATGGAGGCCGCGGCGATGAGCGTGCCCTGCGTAGTGACCGACATTCGTGGCTGTCGCGAAGCCGTCGAGCACGGGGTGAATGGGCTCTTGTTCCCGGCAGGCGATTCCGACGCGCTCGCGCGCGCGCTGGTCGAGCTCCTCGAGGACCCGGAGCGGCGAGCCAAGATGGGCGCGGCTGGTCGCGTCATGGCGGAGGAACGCTTTGACGAGCAGAAGGTCTTCGACCGAGTCCTAGTCGAATACGAGAGGCTTCTCCATTGAGCTTCTATCGGCGAATCGGAAAGCGCGCACTCGACCTGAGTCTCACGGTCCCTGCGTTGCTCGTCCTTGCTCCGGTCGGGGCCGCGGTAGGAGCCTTGGCACGAATGAAGCTCGGCGCCCCGGTCCTGTTCCGTCAGGACCGACCCGGGCGCGACGACGAGATCTTCGAGCTGATCAAGTTCCGAACGATGTCGACTGAACGCGACTCGACCGGGGAGTTGCTGCCCGATGATCGGCGCCTCACGTCTTTCGGAAAGGCACTCCGAGGCGCGAGCCTGGACGAGCTACCGACGCTTTGGAACGTGGTCCGCGGAGACATGAGCCTGGTCGGGCCGCGGCCCCTGCTCGTTCAGTACCTCGACCGCTACACGCCGGAGCAACGGCGACGCCACGAAGTACGGCCCGGGATTACGGGATGGGCGCAGATCAACGGCAGAAACGCGCTGACCTGGGACGAGAAGTTCGACTTCGACCTCTGGTACGTCGAAAACGTCTCGCTTCGCACCGATCTCGCGATACTTTTGCGAACGATTGCACAGGTGCTGGGACAAAGCGGCATCTCCGCAGAAGGGCATGCGACGATGCCGGAGTTCATGGGAAGTGATGATGAGTCTACCGAGTGACGTCATCGTCGTCGGCGCGGGAGGTCACGCGAAGGTCGTGATTGCGACGGTTCGGGCAGCCGGTGGCGACGTAGCCAGCGTTCTCGACGACGACCAGAGCCGATGGGGGCAGCAGATCCTTGGCGTGACGATTGAAGGTCCGATCTCGGCGAGCGCGATCGCGAACCGCTCTGCCGTCATCGCAATCGGAAGCAACCAGGCGCGTCGCGATCTGGCCGCTCGTCTGCAGGCGATGTGGATCACTGCTTGCCATCCAAGCGCCATCGTTCATCCGTCGGCATCTCTCGGACCCGGGACGGTCGTGTTTGCGGGCGTTGTTGTCCAACCCGACGCAAGCATTGGCGCGCACGCAATTCTCAACACAGCTTCAAGCGTGGACCACGATTGCATCATCGGCGACTTCGTTCATGTCGGTCCCGGCGTGCGAATGTGTGGGGGGGTTAAGGTCGACGAGGGAACTCTCTTGGGGGTCGGCTCCAAAGTGGCCCCCAATGTCGAGATCGGCTCCTGGTCGACGGCAGGCGCCGGGGCCGTCTGCGTGATCGACGTCCCGAGTCACACCACGGTGGTGGGCGTCCCGGCGCGGTCCATCGAGGCGGACGCATGAGCGACCGGATCTACCTCTCGCCCCCCGACATGAGCGCCGCCGAGCGGGAGGCGCTGCTGAGGGCGTTCGATTCGAACTGGATTGCGCCGCTCGGGCCGGAGGTTGACGCGTTCGAGCGCGATCTGGCTGCGCGCGTGGGAGTCGCCGACGCTGCGGCTCTCAGCAGCGGAACGGCCGCCCTGCACTTGGCGCTCGTTCTCTTGGAGGTCGGTGCTGGCGACGAGGTTTGGACTTCGACGCTAACATTCGCTGCGACGGCGAATGCGATTCGCTACGTGGGCGCGACCCCCGTCTTCATCGATAGCGAGCGCGAAACCTGGAACATGGACCCGGAGCTGTTGTCGGAAGCGTTACGGGAAGCGGCCGCAACGGGGGAGCTGCCGAAGGCGGTCATCGTGGTGGATCTCTACGGGCAATGCGCCGACTACCGTCGAATTCTTGCCGCCTGCAGCGAGTATGAAGTCCCCGTCGTCGAAGACGCGGCCGAGGCACTCGGTGCAACCTATCGGGAGGAGGCCGCGGGGTCATTCGGTGTCATCAGCACCCTCTCCTTCAACGGCAACAAGATCATGACGACGAGCGGCGGCGGAGCCCTGGTTGCGGACGATCCCGACCTAGTGGCGCGGGCGCGATACTTGGCTTCTCAAGCAAGAAAACCGACGCCGCACTATGAACATGATGAAGTCGGATACAATTATCGTCTGAGTAATCTCCTCGCGGCACTAGGCCGCGCGCAACTCGGAAGACTCGACCAGCTCATCGAGGCACGGCGCCGGATCAATCAGGCTTATCGCCAAGCTCTGGGTGCTCTCGAGGGTCTAGAGTTTCTCCCTGAGGCCGCGCACCAGCGTTCCAACTGCTGGCTGACGTGCGTCTTGGTCAATGAGGACAAACTCGGCGTGGGGCCCGAGCAGATCCGCGAGCACCTCGAGAAACACAACATCGAGGCGCGCCCCGTGTGGAAGCCGATGCATCTACAGCCTGCGTATCGCGAGTACAGAACTGTAGGCGGCGCCGTGGCAAGTGACCTCTACCGCACGGGCCTGTGCCTGCCGAGCGGCTCGACACTGGGACCGGATTCGCAGCGACGGGTCATTGATCGGTTCTGCGAGGTCGCCGGGACTCCGTCGCGGGGGACTTCGTGAGCGGCGCCTGCCTCCGTCTCTGTCTTGCCGGCGCCTGACTTGTCTGGCAAGCGTAGCTCATGCCGACATGCCACGCGTGCGCATCGTCCGCCTTCGAACGGCTGCTGTCCGATCCGAGTCGAAGCCTCGAAGTGAACAGGTGTGCGTCGTGCGGCTTCGTGTATCTCGAAAGCTGGCGCGAAAGCCTGTCGGCGGCCGACCTACTCTACGACTACTACTCCAACATCGACGAAGAGGATTTAGCGCGCCGTCACTCAGGCGAGAACCGAGCCCGACAACTACAACTTCTCAAGGGGTTCGAACGTCACATACGAGGCCGGAGGCTATTGGACGTAGGTTGTGGCGACGGCCAGTTCTTAGAGACTGCGCGCGACCAAGGGTGGGATGCATTAGGAATCGACCTGTCAGACGCTGCAATTCGCCTTTGTCGGCACAGAGGACTGAACGCCTCTTGCACGGACTTCTTCTCCGAGGCGCTCGACGGGCAGCATTTTGATGTGATCGTGATGTCTGAGCTCATCGAGCACGTGCCCAATCCGCAGCGCTTCATCGAGAGGGCGGCTCTACTCCTGGACCGGGGCGGAGTACTGTACCTGACGACACCGAACTTCGGCTCCCTCGCCCGACGTGCACTGGGGGAGAACTGGTCGGTCCTCCATCCCGAACACATCGGCTACTTCGAGCGAGCCACGCTTCGGGACCTGGCTTGCCGCCGGGTTGGACTCCGCGAGCTGAAGATCGAGGCGAACAACGTTGCGCCGTCCACACTGCTCGCTTGGCTAAAACGTCGGCGACGCCGAAGCCCCGTCAATGTTGCCGAGCAACACCGGGAGATGCGCCAAGGTCTCGACCAACAAGTGCGACGATCCATTCACGCAAGCCCAGCCCTTCTCGGCTTGAAAGAGGTCTTGAATCGGGTCGTATCGCGCGCGGGTCTGGGAGACACGCTAGTTGCTTGGCTTCAGAAGCCCTGAGACGACCTCAAGCTCAAGGCGCCGGATCGTAGCCGAGACAGGCGTGAATGTAGTCGATGCCAATGAGGGTGGTCGTAGGGCCGGTCGCCTCGATGGTCAGGCTGTGGATCGG
>Ga0316189_10002949_pt1 | contig 16591 bp, 14 predicted proteins | sample LowCovwburrow_MG_FD_204930 | JGI IMG/M metagenome (GOLD analysis project Ga0316189, IMG submission 204930) | Coastal sediment microbial communities from Maine, United States - Lowes Cove worm burrow | ecosystem: Environmental > Aquatic > Marine > Coastal > Sediment | place: USA: Maine... | reverse complement strand
AAACGCATTTGCCGCAGGACTTTATTGACGCGATTAATGAAGCTGATACGGCGGTCGCCAAGACGCCGACGGGCGATACCCTGATGATGCAGGCGCTCGAGATACCGGATATGCCAGAACCCGAGCCCGCTCCAGAACCCGAACCTGCCCCAGAGCCCGAGCCTGCTCCAGAACCCGAACCTGCCCCAGAGCCCGAGCCTGCCCCAGAGCCCGAGCCTGCTCCTGCTTCAGAGCCAGAACCTGCCCCAGAAGCCGAGCCTGCGCCCGTGCCAAAACTCGAGGTCGCTGTAGAAGATATTCCAGAATGGGAACGTGACCCAACGCTGGCCGAGCTGCGTCCCGATTTTGACGCCTTGGAACAGGCAATGTCAGAGAACATCGAGGTCGAGGCCGACGCCCCGGTACTTCCGGTGGTTGAAGAATTGCCGCAAGCTCCGACCGAAGCAGAAGATATTCCAGAACTGTCTCTGGATACGGGAGAAATGCCCGAAATCACCCTGGATGCTGCTATCAAGGACAGTATCGACAGCATTCCCCCGTCAGCTCCCGAGGCCTTCACCACTGTTGGCGGACCAGAGGAAGCATTACCCGAGCTCCCTGCCGCCGCAGCGCCGAAAGAGAAGCCTCCGCAAAAGGCTGATGCCGAACTCGAGAAAATAGCCGAGGACCTGGCGCGTGCAAAAACGATTGAAGACGTAGATGATCGCATGGCTGAAACCCTTTTCGGCGAAGAGATCAACCTGGTTGCTGCGCAGGTGATTGCCAACCCACCCAAAGAAAATTCGGCAAACGAAGACCTCGAAATTGAGGACCAACAGGAGCCGGCCGTGCAAATGGCAGCAACGTTTGCGGAGGTTAACGGCGTCGCGTCTGAAGAGGTCTCGATGGAGACGTCATCAGCCGAAGGCGGCCTGGACCTGTCCGCCTCACAACGCCTCAAAACACTGCACGCCCTGAATGCGGAAGCTCGATTTGCGGAAGCAGGCATGCGGCAACAAAGCAGACCAGCGCCACAAAGAGAACCTGCAGCAGCACCGCCGGAACCTATGGAGCCGATAGAAAACCAGATGACGTCCATGACACAGACACTGCAGGCACTGAGCATGGCAGACGTGGAAAGCCGAATTGACGAAGACGAGGACGACTCCGGCAAGAGCAAAAAGGGCTTTTTCAGCCGCTTCCGCAAGGGATAACATAATGCGCCGCTTGCTGCGTGCAGATATTTTTTGAGAGACTGTTCGACCGCTGTGCCGCGCGGTTCAGCAGAAACAAGGAAAGCCTGCAGTGAGTAACGTTAAGACCGGCCCAGACGCATGGCGTTACATCCTGCGCGCTGAGGCAAAAACCAGATCCGCCGAGAGTTACCTGCCACTGGTTCTGAGTACCGCAGGTGCTCTGGGAATCCTCCCTTTCGCAGTAATACGCTTCATGAATGGCGAATGGCTAATGGCCGCCATAGACGCGATTGTGGTTGTCGGGCTGGTCGTTCTCGGAACGTATGTCTACAAGACGCGCAGAGTAACTTTCGCAAACTACGCAATCTCTGCGCTGTGTGTTGGCGGGGCACTCTCAACTATTTATGTCAGTGGTCCACAGCAGGTCTTCTGGGTGTACCCGGCCCTCATGGCGGTTTTCTATCTGCTGCGGCCAGGTGAAGCGGTCATCGCTGCGCTGCTGATGATCGCCGCTATCATTCCGGTGATGCTGCCACTGGACGACTATTTACGTACAACGACGGTAATGATTACGATCGTTGTCATGAGCGCATTTGCGTATGCGTTCGCTTCGATCACCAATCGTCAGCGTGACAAATTGCTGCAATTGGCGACTCGTGATCCGCTTACCGGCGTGGGTAACCGCAGGGCGCTGGAAAACAAACTGTTTGACGCGGTCAACATCTTCAAGCGATCGAAGGCGCCAGTCTCAATGTTGCTAATCGATCTGGATCACTTCAAGAGAGTGAACGACCGGCACGGCCATGCGGCAGGCGACCAGATCCTGCGCAGCATCACCGAGATCATAAACCTGCGCATTCGCATCACCGACAGCCTGTATCGAATTGGTGGCGAAGAGTTCGTCGTCATCCTCGACGGCCAGGACTTGCACAAGGCGGCGCATCTGGCAGAACAGCTGCGCACGCTGATAGAAGCCAATGAGCTTGTGCCAGACTCCTCTGTCACCATCTCTGTCGGCGTGGCCGAGCTGAAAAGCGGCGAAACCGGTCGCGACTGGACGCATCGCGCAGACGAGGCCCTTTACCGTGCGAAGCGCTCCGGGCGCAACGCCATGAGTATTGCCGACTAGTCCTCGAGCTCGGCGATAGCCTTCAACCGTGCGGCCTCGAATTCGTCGCCCACGTTCCAGGTTGGCATATCATCCGCATTGGCAATCGCAAGTCCCGTCCAGTAGCCCAGCAACGCATCTTCCACTGCACCAACGAACGTCCAGCTATCGTCATATTCGTCACTCGGCTGATGATAGTTGTGCTCTGTGAAGTGATCGATCTGGGCCTTGCCCCAGCCCTCCGGCTTATCAACAAAGCTGGTGCCCGGATCCAGGTAGGCCGCCGGCACGCCGATTTTCGCGAAACTGAATTGATCGGAGCGATAAAAGTAGCCGCGATCGACAAACTGGTCCGGCTGCACCGTCCTGCCCTGCTCGTCGGCAAACGACGTCACCAGCTCATCAATGGATGACTTGCCAAAACCGATAAACGTGACATCGTGCGTGTGACCCCAGATATTGCCGCCGTCAAAGTTCATATTCGCGGCGATTCTTCCGGCAGGAAATGTTGGATTTGCCGCATAGTACTTGGAGCCCAGCAGGCCCTGCTCTTCTGCGCCTACCAGCGCAACAAGAACGCTGCGTCGCGGCGCCTCCTGCAGATCACTGATTGCTCCGGCAATCGCAAGCACGATCGCGACGCCCGTTGCATTGTCATAGGCACCGTTGTAAATCGCATCGCCGTCATCATTGGACGTACCGATACCCAGATGATCGTGGTGCGCTGTGTAGATCACGACCTCGTCTTTCAACTCAGGGTCACTGCCGGGAATCAGGCCCAGCACGTTGGCGGTTTGCACCTTTGTAATCTCGACGTCCATGCCAACCGAGGTTTTGATGCCCAGTGGCACAGGCTTGAAATCACGGTTATAAGCCGCCTCGTAGAGTGTCTCGAGATCATGTCCCGACGTTGCGATCAGCTTGCGAGCCGCATCTTCGGTTATCCAGCCCTCCACTACGTTGCGTGGCTCATCCCCGGCCGGCAACTGGAACTGTGGGCCCGTACCCGACGTCTGCAAAACCTGGAACGGATAACCGGCGGATGGCGTCGTATGGATTATCAGCACGCCTGCCGCACCCAGCTTCGCGGCCATTTCGTACTTGTAGTCCCAACGGCCGTACCAGAGCCGCCGCTCGCCGGCGAACAGGTCTGGATCCCAGTCGGGATCATTGTTCATGATGATCAGCAGCTTGCCACTGACATCGACGCCCTTGTAGTCGTCCCAGTCAAACTCAGGCGCCTGGATTCCGTAGCCGACGAAGACCACTTCCGCATCCTCGATGCTGGCGCGATCCTCCTGGATTCCGCTACCCACAATGAAATCGTCCCACTGTTTCAGCGTCAAGCTGTTGCCGTCGGCATCAAAGGTCCAGGATGGCGGCTGCTTGGTGTCGACTCCGACCAGGTCAAACGGCTGCTCGAAGCTGCCATTCGCGCCGCCCGGCTGCAGTCCCATGTCAGCCATTTGTGCTGCGAGATAATCTCGTGCCATTTTGTCGCCACGACTGCCCGGTCCGCGGCCTTCATAGCGGTCATCCGAGATCTCCTTGACGATCATGCGCATGTATTCGCCGTCGATATTGACGCTTGATGTCTCATCGCTGGTCGCCGGGGCCTCGTCTACAACCTGCTCAGACTTGCCGCAAGCCACGAGAATTGATGCGGCAGCGAGCGCCGCGATGTGCAAAGAGTTGTTCAAGATTGTTCCTTTCGACTTGGGTCTAGCTGAAAATTTCCGACAAGAAATCCGTCATGGCGTTCCATGAACGGGTGTCCGCAACAGGACTGTATACGGTACCGCTATCGGGTGCGTTCGCCTGCGGATTGGTGAAGGCGTGCATGGTGTTTCCGTAGCCATGCACCTGCCAATCGGCTCCCATCGAAGTCAATTCCTTGGCCAGGGCCACAACCTGCTCCGGTGTCGCCATAGGATCGTCCCAGCCATGCAACGCCAGGATCTTTGCGCTGATCGAATTGCCGGCCGTATTAGCCGGTGCATTGAAGAGGCCATGAAAACTGACGACGCCAGCGATATCCGCACCGGTTCTCGCAAGATCCAGCACACACAGCCCGCCAAAACAGAAACCAATTGCACCAATCTTGTCGCTGTCGACTTCAGGTTGTTGTCTCAGTGTCTCGACGGCCGCAAGCAAGCGGCGCTGCAGCGCCGGTCGATCATCGAGCAGCGGCTGCATCAGGGCCGCGTTCTCATCCGGCGACTGACCTCGCTTGCCCTTGCCGTAGACGTCGATTGCGAAGCCCACATAGCCAAGCTCGGCGAGCTTGCGGGCTTTGCCATCCTCGAAATCACCGCGGCCACCCCACGCGTGTGACACGAGCACACCGGGACGCGCCGAATCTGCATCGCTGTCCCAGGCTAGCAGCGCCTCGCAGACGATATCGTCAACAACATATTCGAGAATACGGGTCTCTACGTTCAAGACGCACCTCCAGACAGGTATGGGAACTAGTTGCTGCGAATGACGAAGACTTCGAAACGGCCCTTCGGACCTATATACCACGAGGCAACGGTGCTGGTTATGCCGACGAGGATGGCGCCGAAAACAGCGGACCAGAAACCTGCGACCGAGAAATTATCCAGCAATGACGCCACCAGGCCGAACATCGCTGCGTTCAGCACAAACAGGAACAAACCAAGCGTTACGACCGTGAGCGGGAACGTAAGCACGAGCGCGATGGGCCTTACGACCGCATTAACGATACCCAGCAGGATCGCGGCCAGGAAGAACGTGCCAGTGCCGTTGATAGTGACGCCGGGAAGGAGCTTTGAGGCCACGAACAGCCCGAGCATGATGATCAATGTACGTAATAGGATTCCTTGCATTCGGTCATTATAAACCGAATTCAGCAGGACGTGCATCGGGCTTGACCAGATGCAGCTGCACATCACTGATGGCTCGCTCACGAAACGCCGCCTCGCAGTAGCACAGGTAGAACTGCCACATACGGACAAAACTCGACGAGAACCCCAGCGAGCGAACCTCATCGACGCATTCGAAGAACCTGTCGTGCCAGTGGCGCAGCGTCGTCGCATAGTGCGCGCCGATATCTTCACAATTAAAAATGCGTAAATCGGTTGTCCGGGTCATCGTATCCGCCATTGCCGTGATTGATGTGAGGCAACCTCCGGGAAAGATATAGCGCTTGATGAAGTCGACGTTCTTCTTGTAGCTCTCGTAGCGGCCGTCATCGATAGTGATAGCTTGCAGCAGCATCTCTCCATCGGGTTTTAGCAACTCAGCACACTTGCCGAAGTACTGCTCGTGAAACTCGTGGCCGACCGCCTCGATCATCTCGATGGATACCAGCTTGTCGTAGCGCCCGTCCAGATCGCGATAGTCTTTGAACAACACCTCTACACGATCGGCCAGCCCGGCATCACGAACGCGTTGCGTTGCAAGCTCAAATTGTTCGCGCGAAATCGTCGTTGTCGTGACTTTGCAGCCATATTGCCCGGCCGCGTGCAGCGCGAATCCGCCCCAACCTGTGCCAATTTCCATTACGTGGTCGTCGGGCTGCAAGTCGAGCCGCTTGCAGATCCGATCCAGCTTCGCGACAGACGCGTCTTTTAGTGGCGTGTCAGGCGTCTCATAGAAAGCAGCCGAGTACATCATCGTGTCGTCCAGCCAGAGGCTGTAGAACTCGTTACCGAGATCGTAGTGCGCCGCAATATTGCGCCTGCTTCCCTTGCGCGAGTTGCGATTTATCCAGTTGAGTCCTTTGCGTACTTGCCTCTTGAGCAGAGCGCTGCCTGAGTCCAGGCCTTCCAGCACGTGACGATTCTGCAACAGGATTCTGATGAGTGCCTGCAAGTCTGTACAGCGCCACTCGCCGCGCATATATGACTCTGCCGAACCTACCGAGCCACCGAACGCAATGTCACTATAAAACGCCGGGTCGTTAACCGTGATACTCACCTGCAAGTCGCTGTCGGCGCTCACGGATCCGAAGCGCAGTCGACTATCACCGTCAAGGACCTCTATCTGCCCTGTCTCGAGTCGCTCAAGATTCGATAACAGTTGTTTCTGCGCGAACCGCTCCAGCCAGTTGGCTCTGCGGCGAGAACTTGGATAATCGTCGAGGTCAATTGATGCAATCTTCATAAACGTCAGGCCGTCACTTCTTTTTTCTTGTTGGGGTGCGGGTAGAACGGGCAACCCTTAATCCAGAGTCGCAGCGCTTCATAATATATCGCAGCAACAACCTTCATGGTCATGAGCGGAAACACGGTCAGCACTCTCGCAAGTGCCGAGCCGGAAATTTCCGTGCGCTGCAAAGCCAAGGAGGCATGGAATGTACGTTTGCCGCTTGAGGAATTTGCCATGAACACCGTCAGGCGATCCCTCGGTAATGTGAAGCACCAGTCGTAGCTCTCGTCCATTTCCATGAACGGCGAAACATGCATTTTCTTTTTCGGCTGGAAGCGAAAACTGTGCCCGGCGGCGAGATTTTCGGATGCAGGTAACACGTAAGTATCCTGCTCTCCCCATGGCGTGTTGTTGACTTCCGCAACAATGGTCTCAACGCTTTCGCCTCGTTCGTCAAAGCAAAAATAAAAGCTCACGGGATTGAAGCAATAGCCGAAATAGCTGAGATTGGTCAGCAGCCGTATTGGTCCGCCTGGGCGCTGCCCCGTTTGCTTCTCAACGAGATCGCGAACCGATTCGGCCAACGGTTGGTCGTGGGCTCCAAGGTGATGCTCACGACGGAATCTCGCAAGAGCCCGGCGCTTACTCGACCAAAGCCAGCGTCCCTCAAATACGGTATCCAACTCATCCAGATCGAGGTACATGAGGAACAAGTCATAGCCGAAGCTGTGTTGCGCCGGACGACGCCGCGAGTGCTTAACCCGCCCTTCGTAGATGCAGCTCTCCATTTGCGAGCCTCTCCTCAAAGTGTTTGACGGCATCGAGTGCACTAACCACGCCATCCTCATGAAACCCGTTACGCCAGTAGGCGCCACAGTAGAATGTTCGATGCTCGTTGATCTCAGCCTGTCGCTGCTGCGCCGCCACCGATTCCAGTGTGTACATCGGATGCTCGTACTGGATGCGCTTGATCACTTTTGTCGGGTCTATCGCCGCCGTGTTGTTCAGCGTTACAAAATATTGCGTGTCAGATTGCAATGACTGCAGCAGATTCATGTGATACGTGACGGCCGCGTGATCGCGAGTCGCATCCGCAACGTGGTAATTCCACGCCGCCCAGGCTTTGCTGCGGCGCGGCATGATGTTCTCATCCGTGTGCAGCACGGCTTCGTTATCCTGGTACTCAATAGCACCGAGCACCTGCTGCTCCGTCGCCGTCGGATCTGACAGCATGGCGAGCGCCTGGTCGCTGTGAGTCGCAATAAACACAGCATCGAAGCGATCGATGTCGCCGTTAGCCGCAACGATCTCGACGCCGTCCGCGTGCCTGCGTACCGAACGAACCGGCGTACTCAACCTGATACGGTCCTTATGCCCCGCTACCAGCTTTCGCACGTACTCTTGCGACCCGCCTTTGATAACCCGCCATTGCGGCCGGTCTTTCAATTGCAGCAGGCCGTGATTGTCGAAAAAGCGCACGAGGAACCTGAGCGGCATGTCCGGTACGGTGCCGGGTTCGGCAGACCAGATAGCGGCCGCCATTGGCACAAGATAGTGATCAATAAACTGCTGTCCATAGTCTTCATCGGACAGGTACTTGCCGATGGCCTCGTTACCGCGCGCAGCCACAGCCAAAGGCGCCTCACGATTAAAGCGCAGGATATCCTTGATCATGCGGTAGAAAGACGGGCGCAGCAGATTGCTGCGCTGCGCAAACATGGCGTTTAGCCCTGAGCCGCAATACTCCAGCCCCGATGTCTCTGCCTGTACACTGAAACTCATGTTACTTGGCTGCGACTGCTGGCCAATTCCATCAAGCATCTCGATGAAATTCGGATAGGTCTTGTCGTTAAACACAATGAAGCCGGTGTCGACAGACAATTCCCTGCCGTTGTCATCCACGGTCACCGTATTGGTGTGCCCGCCGACGTAGTCTGCAGCTTCGTAGACCGTGATGTCATACGCGTCACGCAAACGGTATGCCGCCGTATTTCCAGCGATACCGGTGCCGATTATTGCTACGCGCGTCATTGTTGATGCGGCACTTTGATGACTTTCGCCACATCGTAGCCGAGCTCTCCAACGATGCCGAGCAGACGCTCGTACTCAGCGTCCGGAAGATTCGGTGAACGGGTCATGATCCAGACATAGTCGCGCTTTTGTCTGCCTATGATCGTCTGCGAATAATCTTCGTTGAGGTATACGATCCGGTAGTCGGCCTTGATGGGCCAGACGAAACGCATGCCCCAGATCGCGTTGCCGGTGCCTTCCTTGACGAACCCTTTCGGCGTGTAGGTCTTTTCCTTGCCCTCAAAACTGTCCTTGTTGAAGGTAAAGGTGGTCGCGATCGTGCCGTCGTCATTCAGCGCGTAGTTCTCGACGGCGTTGTGGACACCCTTCTCGAGAAACGTCGGAATGTTGCCGACAACATACCAATCGCCCATAAAGCGCTCGAGATCGACATTGTCGACAGTTTTCATTTCCTGGCCTCCCGATGCACAAGCAGTCAGCATGACGGTGCATGCCAGCGTAAACAGCGTTCTAATTTGTTTTTTCATATCAAAGTAACTCGTAGCGAATAGTCCGGCCGCCCTTAGCCAGAGACTCAAGGGCAAGCCACTCATTGTCTATCGAATACCACACTTTCAACTCCATGCCGCGTGCTTCAACGCTGTACAACCTCGCTGGCGTCAACTCGCCACGCGCCTGGATTTGTTGCTGACCAAGCTCTTCGACGGTGACATCGAGATATTCACCGGACTGCGGATTCAGAAGCTTCTGTTGCTCCAGGAAACTCGGATTCCAGTAGGCGAAGGACATCACACATTGCGGTAGCTCCGTCGCCATCTCTTCAGTTTCCAGAAGGAATCGCCCATCCGCTCTTTCGCCAGACACCGCAAAGCGCTTGCCATTCGAGTCTGTCGTCGAATCGATCTCCTGAAGACACCCATCGACCCAGCGCTCGGTGTTGTTATGCCGATAGCGAAATGCGTTGATGAATAGAAAGCGCACGTCGAAACTGGCTTCACTAAACACTTCTTCGGCGGTGCCTGTGTCCGTGACGCGAATCGTGTGATAGCCGATCTCGGAGTCATCGAGGAACACCGCAAAACTCCAGTTACGGCTGGTCTCCTGACTGGCAGAGAGACTTCCAGCTACCAGCAATAACAGCGGGAACAAATACTTCATTTCGGTCTCCCTGGAAAAAACGCGTTGGTTGATTCTATGTACTGAGCATATTTCGGTCGGCGGTCAGTAATTGTCTTCTCGAGCATTGCCACGCCGGAAACCTTAAGAAGCAGGAATGACATCAGCAGTGGCGAAATAATCGTCCACCATCCGCCGCCGGCAAGAGCAAACAAGTAGAAACCCCACCAGATACAAAAGTCACCAAAGTAGTTCGGGTGCCTCGTAAATCTCCAAAGCCCCTTATCCATGACCTTGCCCTTGTTGGCCGGATCACTCTTGAAGCGCGATAGCTGGTAATCACCGCCTGCCTCGAATACAAATCCGATCAGCCATAACGACGCACCCATGACGTCCAGAATGCCGAGCGCCGATGTGTCGGTTATCGCCCACAGCAATGGCAACGATATGAACCATGCGAGCAAGCCCTGCAAGCCAAACACGATGTAGATGCTCTTAAACGCAAATCCCGGGTTGTTGTTCTCGCGGATCTTCTGGTACCGATAGTCCTCTTCGGTACCCCAGTTGCGCGCCGTGATGTAGACGGATAAACGCAGTGCCCAGATGACGACGAGCGACAGAACCAGAACACCCTTCGCGCTTAGCGTTGCCGGCGGCCAGGCGTACACCACGGCTGCGACGACGAAAAACAGCGACCACAGGCTGTCCACGAAACTCACGTCTCTTGTCGCCAGGCTGACTACCCACGCCGCAACAGCGACCGCGAGGATAACGAACAGCGCCAGCAACAACGGGCTCATTTCGCCAATTCCATGCCGTTAAAGCGGTCGGCCAGCAGCGTCAGTGCTGGCATCATCAACGCCCAGCCGATCGCGAGTGCTGCAATTGCAGCCGTCTCGTTGGTAAATTCCATGCCGCCGAGCTTCTGCCCCGCGACGTACGACATAGGACCAGCAACGAAGCCCATAACAGCCGCAAGCGCCGGCCGATCCTTGAGCCACTTCAGCGACACATTCAGCGTCGTCGCAAACAGCATCCACATGGCCACAATCCAGTATGGCGCCATGAAGTCAGCTACCAGGCCGGATGGGTATGTCACCCAGCCAGCGGCTACCAGCACACTGTCGAAGACAGCGCCGAGGACGCCGCAAAGCAAAATGAGGCTGAACTCAGCTTTCGGCTTGGGCGCGTAAGCGAGGTGCAATAAAACCGCGATCATGACCGCGACCGGGCCGAGCCAGGGCATTTGTTTAGCGCCGCCAATGACGGATGAAAACCAGCCAATTTGAAAGGCCGCAAAGTTGATTAGCAAGTGCATCTTATTGATCCGCCTTATTGAAGAGGTAGTGACTGACAAACCACTCATTGCCACCGTTGGCACGGAACAGTTCTTCGCATGCCATGAAAAACATGCGCCAGCGCATGAACCAGCGATCCGCATCCGACTCGCCATATGTCGACGCCAGCACCGGCAGGATCTCGGCTTTTCTGGCATCGGAATTTTCCAACCATGCACGGCAAGTTTTCGCGTAGTGATTGCCGTTCCAGCGCCACTGGCTGGCGATCTGCAGATGCTCTGGAAACTGCAGCGGTAACTCAGCGCTCGGCATGATGCCACCAGAGAAAAAGTGCCGGCTCATCCAGTCGCTCGGGCCCTTGTCAATGAATTCGTATGGCGTCGTGCGATGCGTGAAGATATGCATGAAGAACTTGCCGTCCGGCTCAAGCCAGCTGCTGACCCGACGGAACAGTTCGCGGTAGTTACGCATGTGCTCGAACATTTCCACCGAGACAATACGGTCATAGATGCCAGGCGCCTCGAAGTCGTTCATGTCACAGACAATCACGTTGAGATTCTCTATGCCCCGATCTCGTGCGGTCGCAGTAATGAAATCGTGCTGCGACTGCGAGTTCGATACGGAAGTGACGCTCGCGGCGGGAAAGTGCTCGGCGATCCAGAGCGATACAGAACCCCAGCCACAACCGAGATCAAGCACATTCATGCCGTCTTCGATTCCAGCACGCCGAACCGTCAGATCCAGCGCGGCAGCTTCTGCCTCATCGAGGTTCGCAACGTCGCCGCCCCAGTGGCAGCAGCTGTACTTGCGATGCTGGCCCAGTGCCAGCTGGAAGAACTCCGCCGGAACTTCGTAGTGCTGCTCATTCGCGAGATCCGGAACCAGCGCGATCGGCGAGCTGTCCATCATCACGACAAAGTCGCGAAGAGTTGCGGCAGCAACCTCAACATCGCCAGCTTTGATTTCCTTGAGCTTGCGATCCAGCAAGCGCCTGATCCCGGTTCGAATCACCGAGTCAGGGACCAAACCTGCTTCTGTCCAGCTTATTGCTGAGTTTGCTACGCCCATGAGGGTCTCCCGTTGATCATGGGATGGACTATACGAGGCACCTCGGACGCCAACAATGTGCTTACGGGCTTTGTTACATACACTTACATCCAGACATGTTTTGGTAGAAAGCACTAATACGCTGCAATCTGCTAAAATCGCGCCCGGCACGTCCCCGTAGCTCAGTCGGATAGAGCATCAGATTCCTAATCTGAGGGTCAGAGGTTCGAATCCTCTCGGGGACGCCATCTAGCCTGGCAAGGCCTCACCTGGCGTAATTCCCGCCGTTTCCAGTCTCTTAACGACGCTTTGCAGCTGCGACTCGTATTGGCGCCAGTTGCCTATAGACCTCGTATGCACGCCCTCCCTGACCTGGACAGCACTAGCCGTCGTGGCTGGGCTCGTGTCTTTGTCAAAATCGAGGCAGCGAGCGTCCCAGCTCAAGCCGCAGTGCTCCAGCAGATCGCGAATTACGGGTTCCGGGTCGGTGACCAGCGACTCATACTGCACGGCATGAATGACGCTCGGCATAGCGTCTTGCCAGTGCCGCACCAGCGCCCGGTACTCTATGTAGTACTCGGTAAGCTCATCGAGATCGTAGGAAAACGGATAGACGCCCTCAAACAGGGTTTTGTAAACGGCGTAGATCGTGTCCATTGGATTACGCTGCAGAAGAATGATCTTCGCCTTCGGCAACGCTCGTTTTATCAGACCCGCATACAGGAAGTTCAGCGGTAACTTGTCGGTAAAATGTGCTGTCTTGCCAGTCGCGGGACGTGTGCTTTCTATGTAGCGCCTGCCCAGCTCCTCGAAGTCGATCATCGTGCTGAGCTGAACGGCATCCGGCTCCTGCTGCGAAAGCTCTGCACTGCGCTCTCGCGAGAGATCCATCAGGATCGTCGCGAAATTCTGTAACTCGCCGGCAGACTTGACCGCCGGATGACTACCGAGAATGCGATCAACCAGCGTTGTGCCAGTACGCGGCATGCCAATAATAAAAATCGGCTCAGCACTGACGTGCCCCGTGTCAGCGACGTTCACTACGTCTGCCGTGTAACACTCCCGTATACGACGCAGAGTTTGCAGATCGCGCTGTGGCGTGTACTTCATGACACTGCGCCTCAGGCTGGTGGCTGTCTGCAAAGCATGAAACGACTGATCATGATCGCCGATATCCTCAAGCTCCTTCGCGATTGCAAAATTCAGCCGCAACCGCGAGCGGTTGGTAGTGGCCGCGCGCAATGCTTGTTGCAGGCTTTCAATGTTGTTGCTCTCGGCCGTTTGTGTACGCAGGCCGGAGCGCAGCAGGTAGGCATCTGCATCCTCGGGATTCAACTCAATTGCGAGTTCGAGCGATGCCGCGGCATCCTCCAGCCGACCGCAATATCGCTGCACAGCTGCAAGGTTATAGTGATGAGATGCGGTCTCCGGCTGCAACTCGGCAGCACGCTTGTAGTGCGTCAGAGCCCGTTCGTTCTGACCGAGTCGCGACAACAACAAGCCCATCGCCGATGCCTGCTGTGGCAGTCGAAACTCAACAGCCGCGAGCTCGTCTGCAACAGCCGCGGCGATACCGTCTTCTCCGGCGGCTATCGCACAGTTGATTTTCTGTAGCAGCAGATCGTGATTGCCCGGCGCCAGCAACAGCGCCCGGTCGACGGCTTGCAGCGCTACACCCGGCTCGCCGATGCGCAGCCCCAGTTCGATGGCGGTAGCCCACCCGGGCAAATAGTCCGGAAAGCGCTTGTTCAGCTCATCGCAACAAATCGCCGCCTCGCGAAATCGTTCCGCCTGCATATGCTGCCGCAGCTCTGTCTCCAGGGCTTGGGCATCAAGAAGGTTTTCAGTCGTCATGGACGCTAGCGTGACACAACGGGCGCAAACAAAAAACCGGGCCGAAGCCCGGTTTTCCGCGGCCTGGGAGAATACTCAGAAGTTGTATTTCAGAGCGAGACCTATGGTGCGCGGCGTTGCGAGGTACTGCCGCTGGTTATTACCGTAGTAATTCTCGAATATTGACGTATCCGTGCTCATATAAGCGCTCGGGTAGCTGCCGGTCACCGCCTGTTCGTCACCGATGTTCTTGATGAACAGCGCGGCTGACCAGTTGTCACTACCCAGCGTTGCAGAGGCGTTCCAGAGCGAAAAGCCCGGGAACTCATCCTGAATCGTCGTATCGGTGACCGAGTTGATGGAATCCGACTGGTAGTAGCCGCTGATCCTGGTGGTCAGGTTCAGGCCGCCCGACAACTCAAGCGAATGCTGCAGAGCCGCTGTCGCCGTGTTCTCTGCGGTACCCGGCAGGCGGTGCCCCTTTTCGGACAGCAGCGCGCCACTTTGCGGCTGGTACAAGTCAGCCGCCAGCTCTGCTTTCACGTGACCGAAGCCGAGGCTCAGCTCCAGGTTATCGGTAAGCAGAATCTGCGCTTCAGCCTCGATACCCGTGGTTTCCGCTGCCTCGCCGTTCTGCGCCATGAAGAAGCCCCACCACGCCGTCGCGGTATTGAGCTGCGGGTCCTGCCAGTCGATGTAGTAGATGTCGGCAGAGTAACGAACTCTGTCTGTCGTTCCCTTTAAGCCGACCTCGTAGTTGATGACGGTGTCAGCTTTGTAGGACTCGACCGTCTCCGGATTCAGTTCTGCAAAGAAGCCTGTGGTCGGTATCGCGTTGGAGCCACCACGCCTGAAGCCTTCGGAGATCGTGCCATAGGCCATGGTCTGGTCGTTGATGTCGTAGGCAACATTAAGTTTGAACTGAACATCGTCTTCTTGTTGCGTTGGAAACTCCTCGTATGGCACCACAACGCCCTCGAACAACGGGAAGTCCAGCGCCGAGTTGTTCTTCAACTCGTTATCGAACCAACGCGCGCCTGCCGTGATATGCCATTTTTCAGTCGCGTGCCAGGTCACCTCGCCGTAGACCGACAGGTCAGTAAACTGTTCTTTACGGTCGTAATAGAAGTCGATCTCGCTAAGCGGCAGCCCGATGACCCACCATTGGCCGCCGGCCTCGCAACTCACCGGGTCTGCAAAACATGCCTGCGCGTACTCATCCAGCCCGAGAATGTAGCTGAAGTTGAAAACGTCGCGGTCCTGGTCCATGTAGTACACGCCAGCCGTCCAGTCGATGTTGCTGTCTGAGGCGTTAGATACAAGACGGAATTCCTGCACCAGCGCCGACTCATCGAAGCCCGCATTAACGTGCGCGACAGGACGCGGCACACCGGTGTACAGGTAATAGAACCAGTCGCGGCCTGTTACCCAGAGGCTGGTGTTATCACGCCAGCCCTCGCCCTTGTGATCGTAGCTCGAGGTGCTGGAGGTGAGCGTCGCAAAGCCCAGGTCCCACTCGACATCGAGGCTGATCAATGTCGCTTCGCGAGTGGATGGCTCCAGCATTGTGGAACCACTCTGATCTTTGCCGTTGTAGAGGTTGCCGTCGTAGTCGCCGCCCAGTGAGATGGTGCGACGCGCACCAATGTCGTCTTCCTGCCATTGGTAATTCAGCTGTATGTCGAGAGTATCCGTCGGTGTGAATCGTGCGGACGCCCTGGCGTACTTGATATCGACGTCATCAACGTCCGACTGCGACGTGTAGCAGGAGCCGTTGAACAGCACCTCGTCATTCGTCAGGCTCGGGTCTTTGACGCTGACGCACTGCCCCGCGTCGTTCTCAACCACCGGTTTGCCGTCCTGCAACTGATACAGGTTCGGCAGGTCGATGACACCGTCATTCTGCACCGTGCCAGCAGACACTCTGAAGGCCATCGACTCGCTTAGCGGAATATTGACCATGGCGTCAGCGCTGACATTGTTGCCGTCCGAATGCTCGGTCTGACCGTAGGTGAGACCGACAGACGCGTCGAATTCACTCGGGTCGGGCTTGTTCATGATGTATTTGACGGTACCGCCCAACGCGCTTGAACCGTAAAGTGTGCCCTGCGGCCCCCTGAGCACCTCAACTCGCTGGATGTCTTTCAACAGAAAGTTGGCAAACAGCGGCGTGTTATCAACGTAAGTGGCAACCGTCGCCGCTGCGGACAGCGGGATATCGCCGTTAACGCCGTTATCGACGTTGACGCCTCGAATAACGAGGCTGTTGACGTGTCCGGCATTGCGATAACCGCGGTCAATCACCGACACACCGGAAATCGTGCGCATCAGTTCCGCGGTGTCGACCATGTTGTTATCTTCGATGGTGCTGCCCTGCACCGCCGAGATGTTGTATGGAATATCCTGGATGCTCTGTTCGCGTCTCGAGGCTGTTACGACGATTTCCTCTAGCACGCCATCGTCAGCCCCGGCGGACTGTGCAACGACGACAGGCGAGGTACTCGCCAGTGCGCCGCCGATAGCAATCACCAGCGGCTTTTTCGTAAACATCATGGTCGTTTTCATGGTCTGCATTTCCCCTGCCCTAAACGGTGTGTGTTTGGCCCAAACTTAGCCGACGTCGCTGGACCACCGTAGTGCCAGATACGCACATATTAATGGTCCAGTTACTCATTCATCCCTGCTCATCCTGCTGCGCCAGGCGCAACGGCCCCAGCGTTTTCAACGCTTCGGACGCGTAGCCATCGCGGTACGGCGGGAACTCCACCTCGCTGTCGCGAAAACTCTTCAACGGCTGTCCGAGATTGTTCCAGCCATTCGTCCGAACATCATGTAAATAATCAAGATTTATCTTTATCGGTATGATTTCTCTA
>Ga0316189_10002948_pt1 | contig 16593 bp, 11 predicted proteins | sample LowCovwburrow_MG_FD_204930 | JGI IMG/M metagenome (GOLD analysis project Ga0316189, IMG submission 204930) | Coastal sediment microbial communities from Maine, United States - Lowes Cove worm burrow | ecosystem: Environmental > Aquatic > Marine > Coastal > Sediment | place: USA: Maine... | reverse complement strand
TGGCAGCGATGAAGACGAAGTCGAAGTCGATAAAAACGCTGTTGTTTCTGAATCCGCTTCAGAGCCGGAGTTCGAGGACAGTTTTTTCGGTCTGGAGGATGAGTCGGGCGGCGTGGCTGAGACAGCCGCAGCAGTTGATGAGGATGATTCCGAAGATGAATTCGCCTTATCGCTTGACGGTGAAGATGTTGGAGAGGATGAATTATCAGAATTTTCCTTTGGCAGCGATGAAGACGAAGTCGATAAAAACGCTGTTGTTTCTGAATCCGCTTCAGAGCCGGAGTCCGAGGACAGCTTTTTCGGTCTGGAGGAAGAGTCGGACGGCGTGGCTGAGACTGCCGCCGTCGTTGATGAGGACGATTCGGAAGACGAATTTGCCTTATCGCTTGATGGTGAAGGCGCCGATGATGAATTATCAGAATTTTCCTTTGACAGCGATGATGACGAAGTTGAAGTCGATGAACGCGCTGTTGACGCTGAATCCGCTTCAGAGTTAGAGTCCGAGGACAGCTTCTTCGGTCTGGACGAGGAATCAGGCGGTGAGGTTGAGACATCCGCAGCGGTTGAAGAGGACGCTTCCGAAGACGAGTTTGCCTTGTCGCTTGACGGTGAAGAGTCCGGTGCTGATGAATTATCAGAATTTTCCTTTGACAGCGATGATGACGAAGTTGAAGTCGATGAACGCGCTGTTGACGCTGAATCCGCTTCAGAGCCGGAGTCCGAGGACAGCTTTTTCGGTCTGGAGGAAGAGTCGGACGGCGTGGCTGAGACTGCCGCCGTCGTTGATGAGGACGATTCGGAAGACGAATTCGCCTTATCGCTTGATGGTGAAGGCACCGATGATGAGTTATCAGAATTTTCCTTTGGCAGCGATGAAGACGAAGTCGAAGTCGATAAAAACGCTGTTGTTTCTGAATCCGTTTCAGAGCCGGAGTCCGAAGACAGCTTTTTCGGTCTGGAGGATGAGTCGGACGGCGTGGCTGAGACAGCCGCAGCAGTTGATGAGGACGATTCCGAAGACGAATTCGCCTTATCGCTTGATGGTGAAGGCGCCGATGATGAATTATCAGAATTTTCCTTTGACAGCGATGATGACGAAGTTGAAGTCGATGAACGCGCTGTTGACGCTGAATCCGTTTCAGAGCCGGAGTTCGAGGACAGCTTCTTCGGTCTGGAGGAAGAGTCGGACGGCGTGGCTGAGACAGCCGCAGCAGTTGATGAGGACGATTCCGAAGAGGAATTCGCCTTATCGCTTGATGGTGAAGGCGCCGATGACGAAGAGTTATCGGAGTTTTCGTTTGCTGCCGACGATGATGAGGAAAGCACTGTTACCGCTGGCCCCGCTTCAGAATTAGAGTCCGAGGACAGCTTCTTTGGTCTGGAGGAGGAATCAGGCGGTGAGGTTGAGACATCCGCAGCGGTTGAAGAGGACGCTTCCGAAGACGAGTTTGCCTTGTCGCTTGACGGTGAAGAGTCCGGTGCTGATGAATTATCCGAGTTTTCCTTTGGCAGCGATGAAGACGAAGTCGAAGTCGATAAAAACGCTGTTGTTTCTGAATCCGCTTCAGAGCCGGAGTTCGAGGACAGTTTTTTCGGTCTGGAGGATGAGTCGGGCGGCGTGGCTGAGACTGCCGCCGTCGTTGATGAGGACGATTCCGAAGATGAGTTTGCCTTATCACTTGATGGTGAAGACAGCGATGACGAAGAGTTATCTGAGTTTTCCTTTGGCAGCGGTGATGACGAAGTTGAAGTCGATGAAAACGTTGTCGTTTCTGAATCCGCTTCAGAATTAGAGACCGAGGACAGCTTCTTCGGGCTGGACGAGGAAGCTGAGGACGAATCTGAAGAGCTTGTTCTGACACTGGATGATGAAGAAGTCCAAGGGAGTGAGCCGGGCATTGAAGAACCGGAAGAGGATGATGTTGATCTGAACCTTGATGCGGATCTGTTGGAAACCGAGACAGTTTCAGGCCGTACTGCTGAAATCATCACGGAAGCAGAGGCTTTTGCTGAAGCAACTCCGGGCGAGGCTGGCGAGTTCTTGCTTGATCAGGAACTTGAGCAGGAGCATGAGGTCGAAGAAGAGCGAAGAGAAAACGAGTTCTTGTTGACTGAAGATGCTGTAGAAGGAGATTTCGGGAAGATTATAGACACGGAATCCGCTTCTTTCTTGGAGAGCGAGGAAGAAGGAGAGCAGCTCGTGGATGATGAAGACACAGAAGATGTTGCACCTCTTTTCGATGTTGCGCCTTTTGTTGCTGCCGCCACGGCGGTTTCCTCTGCCCCATCTCTTGATAATATACGATCTGTCAATGCATTAGCAGGAGCTGCAAAAAGGAGCGAAGGAACCCCGCAGCAAATAATGATTCTTGATCTCCTGGAGTCAGTAACCGCTCTTATCGGGCAAAAGTCTGAGTTGGATACCGATGATCAGGTTGTGGTCCAAGAGCTGGCAGCCGGGCTTGAACTTGCAGCTGAGGATCCGTTTGAGCTCACTGCTTTGGTGCATCATTACACGGTTTGGCAGCAGGACTTTTTTCGTCGGGTTATGGCTAGCAAAGAAGAGCAGCCCCTTCAGTCTGTGACTTCTGCGGTGCCTGTTATTTCTGATTCTATCAGCAATGAGGACGCAGTCCATCAGGTTCAGGAGGGTTTCTCTCAGCTCCGGGAGGCCATGATGGAGGAATTCAACCAGCTGAGAAAAGAACTGCTAAAAGGATAATTCGAGAATATGTTCGATTTTCTGCAAGGGACTCTTTCATCACTCGGCAGAAAGTACACCATGGCCTTAACCGGCTTTCTACTGGGTGTCTTTCTGCTGACCCATGCAGCGGGCAATAGTTTTATTTTTTTGGGTAAAGTCGCTTTTAATGCCTATGCTGAGCAGCTGCATTCGTTAGGTCCGCTGGTTCCTCTGGCAGAGCTTCTTCTGCTCATTATCTTTCTGACCCATATTTTTATAGGTATCAGGCTCTTCCTTAAGAACCAGGATGCTACTGGCAGCAGGTACGCAGTGAAGAGTTCATCAGGTGGAGAAACCTGGGGCTCTCGTACCATGCCGTGGACCGGGCTGACTATCCTCGCTTTTCTCTTTCTTCATCTTTTCAATGTCCGCTTTGTTGATCAAACCCTGCCTATTGCAAATATCGTAGAGCAGACTCTGGCTCATCCCCTTTATACCCTCTTCTATCTCTTCGGCATAACGGCCTTGACGTTGCATATCAGTCATGGCTTTTGGTCGTTATTGCAGACTTGGGGTGTTCATCACCCACGCTATAACGCCCTGATTCGAGGTGGGGCCTGTTTGCTGGCAGTTCTCATCTGTATGGTTTTCATAGGGGTTGTTGTGGTTTTATGGTGTGGGAACTGAGCCCCTCCTTTTTGAGTAACAACGCCAAAATTTAAGCCGATAGTTTCGCTCAGCCTTAAATCGTTATTCCTCTTATCGAATGAACTCAGCATGAGTTATATCTTGACAGTATAGGAGTTTTCATTTTTTCATATTGAAATAACTCATATTTTTATGAATTGGGTGTTCGCTGCTCCAAATCGTGAGTATACCGGGGACTCAAAATCCGCCCGCAGGGCACTAAGTCCAAAAGATAAGAAACGCCTCGTTTCCGTTAAGCGTTTTTAACATATAGCAATACAGCACTCCCATGCATCTCAATCCCAATATCCCTCCCGGCCCCTTACGCGAAAAATGGGACAACTGCCGCTTCAGTAATACATTGGTGAGCCCGACAAACCGGCGCAAGTACGAGATCATTGTGGTGGGTACCGGCTTGGCCGGAGCCTCGGCGGCGGCCTCGCTGGCTGAACTCGGCTATAATGTCAAATCCTTCTGCATTCAGGATAGTCCCCGTCGCGCCCACTCGATTGCAGCGCAAGGGGGGATCAACGCAGCCAAGAATTACCAGAATGACAGCGACTCTGTCTTTCGTCTGTTCTACGATACCATCAAAGGTGGGGATTTTAGGTCCCGCGAGGCCAATGTGTATCGCCTCGCTCAGATTTCCAACGCCATCATCGATCACTGTGCAGCCCAAGGCGTACCCTTTGCCCGTGAATACGGCGGCACCCTGGCCAACCGTTCCTTTGGCGGAGCCCAGGTCTCACGCACCTTTTACGCCCGTGGTCAGACCGGTCAGCAGCTGTTGCTCGGGGCTTACTCTTCTTTAATGCGTCAAGTTGCATCAGGTAAGGTCACCATCTATCCGCGTAGGGAAATGATGGACGTGGTTGTGGTTGACGGGCAGGCACGGGGCATCATTGTCCGCAACCTGCTCACCGGCGAGTTGGAGAGATACTCGGCCAACGCGGTGGTTCTGGCCACAGGCGGCTACGGAAATGCCTTTTATCTGTCCACCAATGCAATGGCTAGTAATGTGACAGCGGCTTGGCGGGCCCATAAACGAGGAGCCGGCTTTGCCAACCCATGTTTTGTCCAGATTCATCCTACCTGCATCCCGGTACATGGTGATTATCAGTCCAAGTTGACCCTGATGAGCGAGAGCCTGCGTAATGATGGCCGGGTCTGGGTGCCGAAGAACAGGGACGATCGTCGCAGCCCTGCTGATATCCCGGAGGCAGAGCGTGATTATTACCTGGAACGAAAATATCCCGGCTTCGGTAATCTGGTTCCCCGAGACGTGGCTTCGCGCAATGCCAAGGAGGTCTGTGATCAAGGGCAGGGGGTGGGGGAGACCGGCCAAGCTGTGTATCTGGATTTTGCCGAGGCTGTTGAGCGGGACGGCGCGGAAACCATTCTGAAGAAGTACGGCAATCTTTTCCAGATGTACGAACGAATCACTGCGGCTGATCCGGCCAAGGAGCCGATGATGATCTACCCGGCAGTGCATTATACTATGGGCGGCCTGTGGGTGGATTATCAGTTGCAGTCGACCTTGGATGGTCTGTTCGTCATTGGCGAGGCCAACTTCTCTGACCACGGGGCCAATCGGCTCGGGGCCAGTGCCCTCATGCAGGGCTTGGCAGACGGGTATTTCATTCTGCCCGCTACCCTGGGGAACTATCTGGCTAAGGCTGGTTCGGATCGCCCGACGGTTGAGTCTCCGGATTTTATTGCGACAGAGGAGGAGGTCACGGCACGGGTCGCTCGGCTCTTACGTAATCGAGATTGGAAAAAGTCCGGTACCCAGCCGGTGGATTATTATCACCGTAAGCTTGGTGTTCTGCTCTGGGATCATTGCGGCATGGCTCGTAATGAGGAAGGGTTAACTAAGGCCCTTGCTGAGATCCCGGCTATTCGGGAGGAGTTCTACGCCAATGTGTACGTGCCCGGCACCGGGCAGGAGCTGAACCAGTCGCTGGAACGAGCCGGTCGGGTGGCGGACTTTCTCGAATTCGCTGAAGTTATGGTTCTGGATGCCCTGGAACGGAAGGAGTCCTGCGGCTGTCATCTGCGGGAGGAAAGTCAGACCGAGGAGCATGAGGCCAAGCGGGATGATGCTCAGTATTCGCATGTAACGGTCTGGGAGCATAGAGGGGTTGGACAGCCTCCTCTCCTGCATCAGGAACCGCTTCAGTTCGAGGCGGTTACGCCTTCGCAGCGGAGTTATAAGTAAAAAAGAGGATTCAGGATGACCCCATCGTATAATCATTCCTATCTCGCTTACAGGATTGCCAAGGTGTTGGATCAGAACGAGAAATATAATCTGCACATTGCAATGACATTGGATATCAGTGGGACTGATTATGTTACTGATATTGCTCTATATAAGAAAGAAAAAATTGATTTCCTTCATGATAAGGTCAAGGCGGACAAGCCCCCGCTTCTGTTGGTCGAGATATTGTTGCCGAAACAGGCAGTTCATGAAATCACTGAAAAGTTCGAAGTTTATTTGCAGGCCGGAGTGCAATCCTGCTGGCTTGTGATCCCGCCGACCAAGACCATTGTTCTGTTTCAGGATATTCAGCGTCCTCTCTCTTGCTCAAGCGGGCGGTTCACTGATCCGGTTATTGAACTTGAGGTTGCGGTTGAGGATATTTTTTCGTGATCAATAAGTAAAGGGAGATACATGTGAAGATGGGGCAAGTGGAAGTTGTTGTTTTGACTGTTATTTTATTGGCAGTAACATCGGTTTGGGCAGAGGTGCAGAGCGTCTACTTTCTGCATAGCACGAAGTCCCAGAATGTGCTGAAACTGGACTGTGATGAGGAACGTACTGGCACTGCCTCACCTGTCTATACCTGCTATGATAACAACGGCAAAGAGCTGAGAATCAAGCCCGGCCCTGAATGGCAGTTGGTGGAATTGAGCCCGGCCTGTTTGCTCAATACGGTGACCGATATAGTTGATAATTCCTGTGCTGGAGTTGTCAAGCCGGGAAAACAGCCCATGCTGTATATCTGTCAGCAAGACAAGGAGATCTTCCAGGTTTCAAAACAATGGGAACCGCTTCCTGTTGATGACGCACGTTGCGGTTCCCGAAAGACCGATGTCGTTGAGCTGATTCGCGGTGACAGCTCAACGGCCCGCCCTTCCCAAATCTCATGGAGCATAGGCAATGCCGGAAAGGAATAACCCCTTTTCCTGGACCGGTCTGCTTGATATCAGTGCAATCACAGGGCTGATCGCGGCTCTGCTCTATACAGCAGGCTGGTCGTATGCCTACCACTACTTTGCTCATTTTCAGATCGGCCTGCTCGGAATTACCATTCAGCGGGAATACTTTTTTATGTACGGCTTCCAGGTCTTCAAGGCTCATCCATTTTGGATATTGCTCTGCCTGGGTAGCTGTGCGGGCCTGTATTTTTTTGCCCGCTTTCTTTGGCAGCGGGTGCAAAACAGGACTGTGGATCAAGGAGTAACGTGGTTTTCCCGATTACGGGTTCTGGGACTCTTTGGCGGGCCGTTTTGCCTCTTGCTTTTGTTTATCTGCTGCTCTTGGCTCGGTGCGGCAACAGGCAAGGCAGCCTTTGAGCGGGAAAAGGCCGGAGGTTTCTCTCATTATCCCCGAATTAAGATCTGGAAAGAGGGCGAACCGGATGCCAAGGCTAAAGAATGGGCCAAGGGCTGTTACCAGCTTTTGCTGCGGGACAAGGATAATTTGTATATTTTTTTGGCGGCGGGAAATACTGACTGGATGTCTACGGATATTGTTCCGACTAGGTTGGTGGATACGGTGCGAGTGATGCCTTTTGGTAGGGATATCAAAGGGTGTCGTTGAAGGGCCTTGTGGACCGCCTTGAAACGGAACGGATGAAATTGGTAATGGGGCGTTTGAAGCGGGCTGGAGAGATAAACAGATTGCCCGGAGGGTGAAGGGGATGAAAGGCATTATAAGAATTTCGTTGTTGGTTGTGCTGTTGATTAGTGGGGTGACAGGGCCTGTTTTGGGGCAGAAAGATACTGCGGAGTGGCACTGGTACCAGTTGAGTGAAAAAGCCAAGGCTGCCCTTGCCAGAGGCGATTATCGTCAGGGAAGTTTTTATGCTAAAGGAGCTTATGATTATGCTCTTGAGCATTTTAGAGAAAAAAATCCATTTATACTTTACACTTCATTTAATAATTTAGCTAGATTACATGCGGCGCAAGGACGTTGGGGTGAAGCCGAAAAATTATATAGAAAAGCTCTTGAATTTGGTGAAAAAGCATTTGGACGTAAGCACGAGTTTACCTTAGTTTCAATTAACGGCTTGGCTGTGGTGTGCAAGTCTACATGGCAGTACAGGGAAGCAGAAAAACTCCTTGATGAAGCTCTACAGATGCGCAAGGAAATTTTTGGATTGGAACATGAGCACACTTTGAATTCTATGAATAATCTCGGGAATTTGTATCGAAAATTAGGGCGATATGAAGAAGCCGGACAATTTTTTAATAAAGTGCTTAAATTGCGTAAGAAAATTATGGGACCAAACCACCCAGCCACCTTGGTTTCTATGAATAACTTATCCTTGTTATATTACGAACAAGGTAGGTATCCTGAAGCTGAGTCACTTTTTGAAGAGACACTTCAATTACGTGAAGCAACTCTTGGGAAAGCGCATCCTGATACTATAACTTCGATGAGTAATTTGGCGGGGCTATATGAGGCTCAAGGTCGCTATGACGAAGCAGAATCGTTGTATAACAAAGCAGCTCTACTGAGTTCAGCAGTGATAGGACTCAGACATCCTGATACATTAGACCGCATTAATATGTTGGCTGCATTGTATCAACATCAGGGCCTTTACGACGAAGCGGAACTGCTTCTTAAAAAAGTCCTTGAGTATAAAGAGGATGTTTTGGAGAGCGAACACCCAGCAACATTGGGAAGTATTAGCAGGTTAGCTTCACTGTATCATGAGCAGGGGCGTTACAGTGAATCAGAATCATTATATAATAAGGTTATTCGGATCAGAAAAGAAGTACAGAGGTATGGACATCCAGATACTATAGCTACAATACATGGCTTGGCGTCATTATACAAGTCTCAAGGACGATACGGAGAAGCGGAGTCGTTATATAAAGATGCCGACAGGGAGATCAGGAAAATAAAGGGAAACAAACACCCTGACTATTTAGCGCTGTCTCTTAATTTGGCGATACTGTATGAAGCTCAAGGTCGTCATAGCGAGGCGGCAGGCTTGTGTAAAGAGACTGTCCAGACCATGAAAGAGGTACTTGGAGACCAACATCCAAATACCCTTAAGGCAACTAATAGCTTAGGAACATTCTATTGCCATATAGGACTATACGATGAGGCCGAAAAGATATTTAGAGAAAATCTTCGGCACAAAAAAAAGGCTCTGGGGCGCAACCACCCATCCATTCTAAGAACCCTCAATAATTTATCTTTCACAAAAGTATTACAAGGCCGCTATAGTGAAGCGGAGCAATTGTATAACGATTTAATCCAGAGCAGAAAGGAGGTGTTAGGGAGTCAACACCCGGATACTGTTCGTTCTGTTAATAGTTTGGCCTCGTTGTATTACGTTCAGGGCCGCTACAGCGAGGCAGAGCCGTTATATAAGCAGTCTCTCCAGTTTAGCGAAAAAATGCTAGGCAAGGAGCACCCAGATACGCTTTCGATGCAGATAAAGTATATTTATCTGCTGGTCAGTACAAATCGTTTCGCTCTTGCCTTGCACTTGCTAAAAGATCAGGAGAGCCACCTGTTATCCCGTTCTTTTCAAGAACTTTATACCAGCTCCAGCGAAAAGGTGCGGCGGCTGTATCTGCAATCAATAAGCGAATTTCAAAATATTGCTCTTTCATTAGCCAGCCAGCAACCAGAGAAAGAGTATCAGCAATTTGCTGCGGAGGTCATGCTTCGTTGGAAACAGGTCTATGCTGATGAAAGCCGCGTTCAGCACCAATTGCTTACGTTCAATAATGATGAAGAATCAAAAAAGATCAATAAAAAAATCAGCGCATCGCAGAAAAAATTGAGCCAAGCTTTGCGGCAGCAGGAGGAAAAGTTAGATATCTCGGAACTGATCGAAAAAGCGAATCAGGATGAGACGGCTCTGCTGGCCTTAGCGCGGCACTTGCGAACTGACCTTGAGGTAACAAATTTGACGCTTGATGATGTGTTGTCTGCTTTGCCGCAAGACAGCGGCCTGATTGAATACTGGCTGTTTCAACCTGTTGACTTTAAAACTGGAAAGCTAGGAGAGTATCACGTTGCTGCCTTGCTCCTACTCGCGGACCCGAAGGCAGAACAGTCCTTCTTGGTCCATGACGTTGGATCGCTGGAAGAACTTACACAACAGTTTGCATGGGGGAGTGGTGCCCTGTACACTTGGCTCCTCGATTTTTTTGATAAACAGATCAAGAAGCTGGATCAGCTTTATATTGCCCCGGACGATGTACTCAGCCTCCTCTCCTTCGCCTCCCTCCGTCTACCCGATGGTCGATTCCTCGCCGAACGCCAACAAATCAACCGCCTGCAAACCGGTCGCGATTTGCTGGAGGATAAGGAGAACGTTCCCTCAGGTAAAGGAATGGTGGCAGTCGGCGGTGTAAACTATGGCCCTCAGCCCAAGACAGCGGAACAAATAGACCTGGACCAGATCGCAACTCGCTTTAAAGGTGCTACCCGCCAACTTGAGAACGGCTTTGCTTACCTGTCTGAAAGTAGACGGGAGGCGCAGAATATTTTTGACAAATATAAAAGTACTCCCAAGGGGACGCGATTCATCGGCGATGATGCCAGCGAATATAATCTCAAGCACCTGAAACAACCACCCCGCATCCTCCACCTTTCCACCCACGGCTTCTACCTCACCGATGATAAAAATGAATTGGCAGACGAAGCACCGCTTCTGCTTTCCGGCCTAGCCTTAGCCGGGGCCAATAACGGCCTGCAAGGCAAGCTGGATGAACACGGCGACGACGGCCTGCTCTACAGCCTGGAAGTGTTGGGCCTTAACCTGCAAGGCACGGAACTGGTTTCGCTCTCCGCCTGCGACACGGGCAAAGGGGTGGTAGATTATTCTGAGGGCGTGTATGGCCTTGTCCGAGCTTTCCGTACTGCCGGGGCAAAGAACGTTCTTATGACCTTGACTCCGGTCGAAGATAAAGCGTCCAAAGATTTCATGGAAAAATTCTACGACCACTGTCTTGCGGAAAACCTCAGCCCTTCTCGGGCTCTGCATAAAACCCGGCTGGATTTCATCCGTAACGGCAGACCAGTGAAAGATTGGTCTCCTTATGTTATGGTTGGTCGGTAGAAAACCATCTTCTATCGGTTATAATTAAAATGTCCCGAAAAAGGAGAACTCCTGTGAACACAAAATTGATTCTGCATTTGGATGACAGTCTGATTGAATCAGCCAAAGAATATTCCGCAAGAACCGGCAGGTCAGTGTCCAGCATCGTGTCTGATTTCTTTCAAATGCTGAAAAATAGCAATGCGGAAAAGGAGCCACAGCTTCCGCCGACCGTAGCGTCTCTCAAGGGCGTGTTAAAAGGAAGCGGTATACAACAGGGAGACTATAAAAAATATCTGGAAGAGAAGTATTTATGAAAGTCCTCTTTGATACCAACGTCATCCTGGATGTGCTGCTGGACAGAGAGCCCTTCTCAAGAGATGCCGCCATCCTTCTGGCAAAAGTGGAGCAGACAGAAATAGTCGGTTTCGCCTGTGCAACCACAATAACAACCATCCATTATCTCAGCACAAAAATACTTGATCCAGAAGCCGCTTCCCGTCATATTCAGTCGCTGCTTTCTCTGTTTGCCATAGCACCTGTCAACCGGCTGGTTCTTGAAAATGCCTTTGCCGCCGGATTTAAAGATTTTGAAGATGCGGTTCTTCACGAAGCGGCTGTCCATGCGGGAGTACAGCATATTGTCACGAGAAATATCAAGGATTTTAAAAAGGCATCCTTGCCTGTCCATGAACCGGGAGAATTTCTCGGTATCTTGGAGTTATTAAAAAAGACAGAATGATTTTCGGCGGTGCGGTCGCCATATATGTTGCTGGGATGATAAAACCGCAAGGAAATAACTATGCGTTTCTTAGATGTAAAAACCGATTTCGCCTTTAAAAAGGTCTTCGGCAGTGAGCAGTCAAAAAATGTGCTGATAAGCTTCCTCAATGCGATCATTGATTTCGGTGAAGAGCGAGTCACCGATTTAACTATCGTTGATCCCTATCAGATTCCTTTGCTTAAAGGAATGAAGGACAGCTATGTGGATGTTAAGGCGGTTCTCTCTAATCAGAGCAAGGTCATTGTGGAGATGCAGGTGCTCAATGTGGAGGGGTTTGAGAAAAGAGTGCTTTATAATGCGGCAAAGCTCTATTCCACGCAGCTGAAAAAGTCCGGGAAGTATACAACATTGGAGCCGATTATCGCCCTGACTCTGACGGATTTCGAGATGTTTCCTGAATTTGCCAAGACGATTTCCTATTGGAATCTTCGGGAGCGTGAAGTTCTGCTTCAATACAGCAATGATATTGAACTGATCTTTGCGGAGCTGCCTAAGTTCACCAAAACAGAAGCGGAACTTTCCTCAATTACGGAGAAATGGCTCTACTTTGTTAAGCATGCAGGGGAGATGGAGTTTGTGCCGGAATCGTTCACCGAGCCCCAGCTCCTTGAAGCCTTTGATATTGCCAATACCGCCGGGTTGAGCGAGGAGGAATTGGATCTCCAATTCAAACGGCAGGATTTTATTGCCATGCAGCAGGGCGCATTGGAAAAGGCTGCTAAAGATGGACTAGCCCAAGGTATTGAGCAGGGTATCGAACAAGGTATCGAACAGGGGCTTGAACAAGGGCTTGAACAGGGAAAATTGGAGACTGCCCGAAATATGTTGCGCGATCAGCTGCCTGTGTCGACGATCTGTAAATATACCGGGCTCGACAGCGAGATAATTGAGCAGCTGCGGCAGAGAAATGAAGAATAATTGCAGGCAAGGAAACAAGGCAATGGTGGCAAAGAAGATATCCATCACAGTAAAGATTTGGCGACAGGCAAATGAAACCGCAAAAGGGTGCCTGGAAACCTATGCTCTGAAGGAAATCAGCACAGATATGTCTTTCCTGGAGATGCTGGATGTCCTGAACGAGCAGCTGACGCTGGAAGGAAAAGAACCTGTGGTCTTTGACCATGATTGTCGGGAAGGAATCTGTGGTACGTGCGGAGCCGTGGTTGACGGGATCGCGCATGGGCCGGAACAGGGAACGACTCTTTGTCAGCTGCATATGCGTCATTTTAAGGACGGACAGGTGATTTGTATTGAGCCTTTCCGCGCCAAGGCCTTTCCCCTGGTAAAAGACTTGATGGTGGATCGTTCCGCTTTTGATCGAATCATTCAGGCAGGCGGTTTTGTCTCGATTAATGCAGGGTCTGCCCCGGATGCCAATACGGTCGCGGTGCCCCAGCAGCAGGCAGAGCAGGCGATGGATGCGGCAGCCTGTATCGGGTGCGGGGCCTGCGTTGCCTCTTGTCCCAATGCGGCAGCCATGCTTTTTACCTCGGCCAAAATATCGCAACTGGCCCTTATGCCCCAAGGGCGACCGGAACGGAAACGTCGGGCCTTGTCCATGGTAGAGGCTATGGATAAGGAGGGATTCGGTTCGTGCAGTAATCATCGGGAATGCGAGCAGGTCTGTCCCAAGGGGATCTCTATTCGTCATATTGCCCGAATGAATCGGGAGTACCTTGCAGCGACCTTATTTGGCGAGTAAACTGAGTAAAGTGAAATCGGCAAGAGGTGCAGAAAGTAGGAGCTGACCGGATAACAAGCAGAAAAAACGAGCGGGAAGAAGCGAGTAAACGAAGCACGCATGAAAAAATCAATAGGTATAGACCTCGGGACCACCAATTCTGTTGTTGCCGTCAAAAAGGTAAGCACAGAGGTTCTCAAGAACGCAGAGGGTGAATACATCACACCATCCTGCGTGATGGTGAAAAAGCGCCTGATGCGCAAGCCGGAATTTATTGTCGGTCGTGATGCTCTGGAGTGGCTGCGTCAGGAACCGGAACATACCATAACAGCGGTTAAGCGACTCATCGGTCGTGATTTTCACGAAAAGGAGGTGCAGGAGCTGATCAGCAGACAAAGCCTGCCGTATCAGCTTTCCACGCATTCACGGGGATCAGCCAATAGTCTTGCCGTTCAGATCGGAGGCAGAGAGTTTACGCCGGAGGAGATTTCCGCCAAGATCCTGGCCAAGCTGAAAGCGGATGCTGAAGCCGCACTGGGCGACGAGGTTGATGCCGCAGTTATCACTGTGCCGGCCTATTTTAATGATAAACAGAAACACGGGACCAGGACTGCCGCTGCCTTGGCCGGACTCAAGGTGCGTCGTCTCCTTCCAGAGCCTACAGCTGCGGCTATTTCTTTCGGGGTGGATAAAATATCCGGCGATGACGGGCGAACCGTGCTGGTTTTTGACTTTGGCGGCGGTACCCTGGATCTCTCCATTCTCACCATCAGCGGCGGTCGGATCATCGAGATGGGCAAAGGCGGTGATATGTGGCTGGGCGGTGAAGATATTGATCAGCTGCTGATCGACTATGTCTTGGAGGAGACCGCAAAGGAAGAGGGAATAAAAGATATCCGTGCCCTGATTGCTCAGCAGAAGCCAGCTCGGAAAAATAAGTTCCTTGCTGAACTGAAGACTGCTGTGGAAAAGGCCAAGATTGCTTTGAGCGACCAAGAGGAGACCTGTATTGAAATCCTCGGTGTTCTGCTGGATCAGGACGGTGATCCTCTTGATGTTGAGGTGGAACTGCCACGCACTCGTTTTGATGTCATGATGACTCCCTTGCTGGAATCTATGTTGGGGCTGGTCCGAGGCGTGATTGCTGATGTCCATTTTACCGAAGATTTGATTGATAATGTGTTGCTTGTTGGGGGGAGCTCTCGTATCCCCTGTGTTATCAATTCCTTGCAGGAAGAGTTTGGTCAGGATAAAGTGCTGCTGCATGAGCGGCCCATGCTCGCGGTTGCTGAAGGGGCAGCCATCCTCAGTCATCGTCTTGCAGATACGGTTGAATGCCCCCAATGTACCAGAAATACGGCGCAGAATGTCACTGCCTGTTCGCATTGCGGTTTTGATCTGGAGGGGCATACGGTAGAACACGGGGTTGTTGAGATCGTGCATGCTGCTGCCCATGATTATTATATCAAGCTGGAGAATGATCAGCGTTTTCTGATGGTGGAGAAAAATACCCCCTTGCCCTGTTCCTGTACAGAGATTTTCCAACTGGTTGATGCAGAGCAGAAGCTGGTGCATATGAAGTTTTATAATGTGGTCAACAGGAAAGAGCAAGGGATCGGAGATCTTTGGCTGGGGATTGATCAGGACAAAGAACAGGGAGAAGACGGGAAAGTAGAGAAAGTAGAGAAAGTAGAGAAGGGAGAGGATGAGGAGGAAGAGGTGATTCGGAAGCCTGTGATGCCTTCCCGGATTGAAATCACCTTGGATATTGATGAAAATAACCTCGTCTCTGTTAATGCAGCTCTGCTGAATTATCCTGATGTGGCTCTTTCAAGAACCCTGTCTCGGGGCAAGGCAGATGAGAAACTGTTTCTTGAACTTGAACAGGCCCTCTCTGATGCTGATAAAGAGCAGTATTCAACCTATACGGTTATAGATTTACAGAACCGAGCACAAAGCATCATCGGATTCATTAACGGGGTTGTTGATCCGAAAAACGATACTGTGGACGAGAAACGATATGAGCAGGCCCGTAAGCAGATTAATAAGGCGATCAAGATTGCGGCAAATGAAGAGGCTCCCCTGACACAACTCTACTACGCTGAAAGTATGCTGGATGATTACGCCGTGTTGATTGAGCCGAGAGTGCAGGAACAGCTTGAGGAAAAGATAGAAAAACTGCGGCAGATTGATGAGAACGGCTCCTACGAGGAGACCATGCGGGCATCTGCTGCCCTTTCTGCGGCCTTGGATGATAAAAGGCTTGCTCAGGTCAACACCCTGATGCAGATAGAAAACGCCAGTGAAATCTGCTTTAAAACAGATCCGGGCAAGGCAAAAAAATTTCTGCGGGTCATTTCGGAGGTCTTGGAGGCTGCTGAAAAACAGGATGGTTCTGTGGAGGAGAAGCTGGATGCTATTCTGCCGGAGGTGGACGAGGTTCTGGAAAATTATGCCATGAGTACTCAGAAAATTTATAGGGATATTCGAAAATAATGTCTGAGCAGCTAACCTGTCCTGTCTGTGAACGACCGGGGGTGCCTCCCCATAGCAAGAAATGCCCGCAATGCGATGCGGATTTGACCTGTTTTCAGGCTTTGGATACTCTGGCTGAGCAACAGAAGCTGTCAGCAGCTGAGGGACTGGCAGTACCTGCGAAAATGGCAGGGAAGGAAGGGCGGGCAAGCAATCGCCGTGCTGTCCTCCTCCTTTTACTGCTCCTTGTCCTTCTTGCATCGATTTTTTTCTTTTTTTCCTTAAAGGCAAAGAAACGTTTGCACGACCTGAATCAACGGGTGGTCGCCTTAAAGACTGATCTCAAGAGAGCAGAGCGGAAAAGTGGTCATATCGAAAAGGTGGTGTGCGTTTTGCCTGCCTCTGAGAAGATTGGTTCTGTCGAAGAAGATACCTTTGAAGAGGATGATCCGCTTATATATGAAGAGGATAAGGTGAAGGAGAAGGCGAAGAAGACCTCATTCAACATATCCAAATCATCCAATTTATCCGAGTCATCCAAAGGCGGTGGGACAGAGAAAGCAGTTGTCGCCTCTGCTGCAATAAAAGGAGAGGGTGCTGGGCAGGGGGCAGCAGTCAGCGATAGTGCGGAGAGTGTACCAATCGTCGTCGCAGAGGTGAAGTTCAAGAAAAAAGAACTTGATCGGTCCTCTGAAGATGCGCCCGCAAAGGCCGAGAAGCCTCAAGTCGTCAAGCCCTCACCCCTGCTGCCCGAAGAAAGATGGTCGGAAAGAACTTTTTTGTACCTGATCAAGGAAACCGATACCTTATGGGATCTTGCCGAACGTTTTTACGGTGACGGCAAGTATTATCCCGTGATCATGGAACAGAATCCAGGCCTTGTTATCAGTAATATCCATGATGAAGAAATCCTCCGTCTTTTTAATGAACGCACCGTGCTGGAGGATATTTATAAACGCCGGATAGAATGGCGAGACGGGCTGGTGCTGTGGAA
>Ga0316189_10002947_pt1 | contig 16596 bp, 9 predicted proteins | sample LowCovwburrow_MG_FD_204930 | JGI IMG/M metagenome (GOLD analysis project Ga0316189, IMG submission 204930) | Coastal sediment microbial communities from Maine, United States - Lowes Cove worm burrow | ecosystem: Environmental > Aquatic > Marine > Coastal > Sediment | place: USA: Maine... | reverse complement strand
GTTGGCGGGACACCAGCGACGAAGGCGAACGCTACCGCTTCGGGCACGAGAGCCAGGGCCACGGTCAGGCCCGAAAGGATGTCGTCTTTTATGGTACCGGGCGTGCTGCCGGGGGCGGGAAGGGGGGGGTGCTGCGTGCTCATGAACTCCAGACCAATCCTAGAGCGCACTGAGCGCCCCAGGTCCGAGGGGGGCGGACCCTACACGGCGCGACCCTGCCCTGCCACCGTCAATTCGCGGAACGGGTCGCAAACAGAGTGCGCATCTGCGTATGCGAGCGCCATCGCGGAAGGCGCGGACGATGACCTGAACCTAGAGCTCGCCGGCGACCGTCCCCGGGCGAGGCGAAGCCCGATTTGCCGCGCCCGCGTGGACCATCGATGATGGTGGTCATGTCTGCCTCCGACGCCCTCTGCGTGCGCAGCCTCGGCCCCGACCTCCACATCGTCGAGGGCCCGACCGTCTCCTTCTACGGCGCGCCCTATCCGACGCGTATGGTCGTCGTCCGCCTCCCGGACGGGGGGCTCTGGGTGTGGTCGCCGGTCGCCCTCGACGCCGCGGTTCGGGCGTGGATCGACGGGCTCGGCCCGGTCGCCCACCTGGTCAGCCCGAACAAGATCCACCACCTCTCGCTCGGCCCGTGGAAGGAGGCCTACCCGAACGCGCGCCTCCACGCCTCGCCTGGCCTTCGCAAGCGGCGCCCGGAGCTAGCCTTCGACGCGGAGCTCGGCGATGCGCCCGATCCCGCCTGGACCGACGTGATCGATCAGTGCGTCTTCGCCGGCAGCGTTGTGCTCGAGGAGGTCGTCTTCTTCCACCGGCCGACGGCGACCCTGATCGTCGCCGATCTGATCGAGAACTTCGGCGCCGAGACCCTGGGCGGATGGTTTGGCGGCCTCGCCCGGATCGCCGGGATCGTCGCCCCCGACGGCATGGCCCCGCTGGACTTCCGCCTCTCGTTCATCCGCCGCGGGCGCGCCCGCGCCTCGTTCGACCGGGTCGTCGCCTGGGAGCCCCGAAATATCGTCATGGCCCACGGTGAGATCGTGATCGACGGCGGCGTCGCGGCGCTCCGCCACCATTTTCGCTGGCTCGCCGGCAGCGGTAGTGGCAGCGGCTAGCTCCGTCGGGATAGACGCGCCGACGTGGCCCGGCTGCACGCCTCCCTGGCGACCACTCCTAGCGCGGCTGCACGCCCTCGATGGTCCAGCGCGACGGAGTCAGGAGCCGCGCAGGAGCTCCGACAGGGCGACAATCTGGCAGCCCGTGGCGCGCAGCCAGGCCTCGACCGAATCGCCATTCGCCTGATGAAAGCCCGCCTGGAGGCGACCTGGTCCGGCTGCGCGGCTGTCCGCGGCGGCCTTCTCCAGCTGATCGCAGAGTCGCCAGGCTGCGGTGATCCCTGGCATCGGCGTCTCCTCGATCGCGGCCTGCAACGCCTTCACGAGTGGGGAGCGCTCGGGTGCGAGCCAGAACACACGAGACCGATGCGGGGACGCCTCCGGCAGCGGATCGACGAGGGTCATCGGCAGGTCCGCGGGGCGGCCCAGGGCGATCCACTCCTGGGAGAGGTCGAGAGCCGGGGCGATCTTGCGCGTCGGCGGACCGACGAGCTCGAGCTGCACCACCGTCCCCGCGGCGAGGTCATCGAGGCTCACGTCGAGCCAATGCTCGCTGGGGCCGATGCCCGCACCGGCGAACACGAGGCCCTCGGGGTTGTGGTAGAGGCTAAAGCGCTGGTTGGCCCGGCTGCTGCGGTCGATGACGAAGATCCCGTAGCCCACGTGCGCGAGTGGGTAGCGCTCCCGCGAGTTGGTGACGTGGCTCCTGAGCTGCAAGGTCTGTAGAGGCGTGCCATTGGCGGATCTCGCCTTGAAGAACGAGAGGGAATTGAGGAGCGACTCGATGGGAGCGACGAGGCAGCCCCTGCCGCGCAGGAAGCCGAACACGGCGTCCGGGTCCCCCGTATGGAGGGCGGAGCTCGTCGTCATCGTGCAGCGACCGCCCTTGGGCACGTTGTGTGGCGCGAGCAATTCGGTCGCACAAAAGGTGCGCCTGGCCAGGCGACCCATCATTTCGGCGAGACGCACGCCATCTTGCAGGTCTGCGGCGGGCAGCTCGGCTGTCGGGAGCGTGTCGAAAAGCTCGGTGATGATGGTCGAATTCGCGTCTTCGAGGAGGAAGAGCCCGGAGCGGAGCGGACTGGTGTCGGGCAGCTCCTCGGTGAACGCGGGCGGGAGGTCGGCGACGCGATAGACGATGAGCCGCGGTCCGGCGAGGAGCGAGGAGATCTCCGCCGGAGCGCATTGGGACGCGCGACCTACGCGCGTGATGTCAAAGCTCGGGAAGAGCCGAGGAAGGATCGCCTGGAGTCGGCCCTCCGCCTCCTCGACCGATCGCTGATAGTCCCGCGAGTAGAGGAACATCGACTGCCAGTAGGAGAAGCCGCGCGCCGCGAGGAGCGCCTCCAGGTACACATCGAAGCCCGTGGAGAACTTCCGGACATGATCTTCTGAGTCGGTGACCCAATAATAGGTGTCCGAATGTGGGTCGAGGCCGAGGAAGTTGTCGTCGTAGGGAAAGTCCACGGCCACAAAGGCTTGGTCGCGGCGGGTCCGAAGCGCGGCTAGATCGAAGATGTCGACCGCCCCCGACGCTCCGAAGGCCCGCCACCGCTCGTCCCGGTGCTCCCAGCTGATGCGAGCGCCGTCGAGCGAGCGGAAGAAAGCGCGCAGATCGTCTGGCAGCTTGCGACCCAGGGCCGCCTCGGCCCGGGCCAGATCTTCTGGCCGCGCAGGGGGCCCCAGCGACCTTTGGCTGACACGAATGTCGGGGTGCTGATCGAGCTCGTCGATCAACGCCGCGAATCGTCGTCGCCACCCCCCGGTCATACGCTCGGCCTGAGGTCGAGCACGAGCGAATAGAGCTCCTCGATCAGCGTCCGCCTCCCGACTGGATCGGGCGTGACGAGCAGCCTCTCGGCCTCGTCGCAAGCGAGCACATCAAACGCGTTGAGGGCCTTGCCTGGCTCGGCGGGGAGGAAGCTCGAGGCCACCATGATCGCTGTTCGCGGGCGGGCGCGCTTGGTGCATTTCTTGGCCGCCTTGAGGGCCAGCTCGGGGAATCCGTTCGACGCGGCGCGATGCACCAGGTCGGCGACGATCCCGTTCTTGCCGTCGGTGTCCCGGGCAAAGGCCTGGAGATCCCGTAGTGTCTTTAGGTCGGTCTCCAGCGCTTGCTTGAGGCCCGCGAGATCGCCGCGCTCGCGCAGCTGGCGAGCGCGAAGGCTGGCGATCTTGCCGCGCATCGCCCCCTCGATGCCTCGATCGTACTGGGTGCGCGTGCTCGAGGCCAGGAGGCCCTGGATGTCCTCAAAGAGGGGAGCGAGCCCCTTGTCGTCGGACCTCCGATCGAGCAGATAATGACCGAGACGGAGCAGAGAGTCGATCGAGCTCATGACCGATCCCCCGGACTCTACGGATGGAACCCGCAGCCGGAGCTGCGCCTCGGTCGCGGTCTCGATGCCGAGATCGATCCGCATCTCGATCGCGTTGAACTCCCCGCGGAGGAGCTTCTTCGCCCCGTCCACGTCGCCGACGATATGATGGTGGCGAATCAGCGTCACAGGGCGGAGTTCGCCGGCCTGCGGGAAGAGAACCTGACGGGCCTCCTCACTCCGCCCCGCCGCGACGAGAGCTTCCCCCAGGCTGGAACGGATCAACGTAGTCAGCGCGCAGAGCTTCTCTAGATCTTCCATGCCCCAGGCGGCGTATTGGTCGCAGAGTCCTTTGCACAGATCGCTGCGATCGGAGGGATGCGAGACGCAATTGACCAGGGCGAGCGTCATCTCTGCGTCGTCCGAGAAGACCCCGAGCAGCGGGTGGCGACGGTCACCCAGCGCATCGCCAAGGCTGCGAGGGTCCATCTCCAGCCATTTCTTGAGCGCACGCCGCACCGCGGGCTGCGCCCCCAGGCGCAGCTGGACCGCGAGTATCTCCTCCAACCCGCGAAAGGTGCCCTCTCCAGAGAAGGCGGCGTCGATGAAGCGCTCGGCGGGCCGCCTCAGCTCGTCCTGTCTCGCGCTCCGGTCTCCGAGGCTCGCCGCCGCTGTCAGCGCCCGCGCGACTCGGCGCGGACGGCAATAGGCACTATCCTCCTGGATCGCCTTCACGATCGAGTCGATGGCCGTGTCGACCTCGCCTGCGCCCGCCACAGCAACGGCGAGCAAGGCGTGTCCGCGGTAAAGCTCGGGCAGCGCGTTCGCCAGGGGGAGCGCCAGGTCCACGCGATTCGCCGCGATGCAGAGGTCCACCACAGATTCGACCACGATCGCATTTTCGACGGCGCTGACCCTGGCGATCGCGGTGAGGCTCCGCTCGACAAGCTTGTCGACGCTAAGCGTGGCGGTTGCCTTCGTGCTCGGCTTCTTCGGCTTCTTCGGCTTCTTCGGCTTCTTCGCAGGCGCGGCCTGCTTCGTGTGCAAGAAGCTCGCGATCTTCTCCGCCACGCGTCCCTCTAGCAGCTGAAGAAAGTCTGTCTTGCCCACCACGAGCCCGCCCAGGTCGAGCAAGCTCTTTGGCTTGACTGAAGAGACTTCATCTCCGGGGACTAGTGTGTCGCCGTCCCAGACCAGGAAGTCGAGCTTGGCGCTGACGGACGAGACGACACGCCCGTTGCGGGAGGTGATCGCGTCCTTGATCTCTTTCTTCGGTATGCCCAGGCGACCGTAGATCAACCAGGTTTTCCCCGCAAATGTATTGGCTGCAGCCATCGGTGGTCCCTGTAATTTCTGAGTCAAGCGCTGTTCTTTCCACATGAGAAAATACTCTGAAGTGAGTTTTTGGGGGTGCTACTCAAGGGACACCGCCGCAAAGAAATTTCTTCTTGGTCACGCGGGTCCTCGAGCGCCCAGAGAACCGCTTCGGGACCCAGAGGAGCGCCCTCGACGAGCTGGTCAAGATCAACCTCAGCCCGATTTGCGCCGACCGGTGATCCGCCGAAACATGTAGCAGAGCCCCGCATAGCGGAGGTTCGTCGAAGCCGCCGACGAGTGCGGCGCAGGAGCACAACGTTCCGCTCCCGCGGGATCCTGGCTCGCTAGGAGGGCTTGAGAACGACGCCGATCGTGATCGGATCGCGCTGCTCTCGGAGGCGAAAGCCGCGCGACTCGGCGTCGACGCAGGCCTCGACGCCGGAGCGCTCGGGCGTGTCGCTATTCTTGCCCCGACGCTTGGCCTTGCGCTTGCGCTTGCCGCTGACCTTGACCTCGCGGATCTTTCCCTCCTCAAAGGACAGGTCGAGGCGGAGCCCCGCGGCTGGGAGGGTGGCCTCGATCTCGGGGATGCAGCGGGTGAGCTGGCGGGCGAGGGTCTCGAGGCGTTGCTGGTCGCCCTTGGGGAGGGGGAAGGGCTGGTCTAGCGTTGCGCTCGCGGTGCTGCTGTAGAGGGCGGCCCGCCTGTCGACGCGGCGGTCTTCGGCGTCCTTGGGGCTCGGCGTGGCGAGGTTTTCGGGGTCGCGGTCGACGCTCCACGCGGCGACATCGTAGCGACGATCCGTGCCGCCGATCAGCATCCGCATGAGATCGAGGAGCTGCTGGAGGAGAACGTCAGGGCCGATGGTCAGGGTGAGCAGGCGTTCGCGCGGGAAGGCCTGGTCGAGGCGCCCGAGGAGCTCGCCGAGCTCACGCTCACCGCTCGGGCGCGTGCTCATCCAGCGGCCGTCGATCGCAAGGCGGGGCCCGTGGCCGTCGAGGTGGACGTGGATCCGTGCTTCCCGCAGCGCGAGCGAGGCGGGGCCGCGGTCGCTCTCGCGGAGGACCTCGAGCGGGAGGGCGAGGACGACATCGCCGGCGTCGTCGCCGAGTCGAGGCTCGTGGACCGCGAACTCGACGGTCGCCACCCGGGCGCTGAGCAGGGCACGGAGCGCGGTCTGGAGGGTCGGGGAGGGGAGCATGGTCGGCGCGACGAAGAGGACGATCCCGCGGCCGTCCTCGATCAGAGCGCCTTCGAGGGCGCGCGCGGCCTCGGGGGAGCCGAGCCGTTCGCGGCGCTCCTGCGGTCGGCCCTCGTCGATGATCAGGGTCTCGCCGTCGACGCGGATGACGGGGGCGAGGCTCTCGGCGCGGCCGCTCCCGGCGGGCATCGCCGCGATCTCCCAGGTGGGGTCGCGCGGCGCGGGGAGGGCGGCGAGGGCCGTGCTGCGGAGCTCTTGGTCGTCGGCTTCGCGGAGTTGGAGGACGGGCGCCCAGCGATCGATCGACGCGAGGGCCTGACGTTCGGCGTCGAGCATCGCCCAGAGCTCGGCGGGGGGCGGCAGGCTCGGTTTGGCGTGGGTCGAGCGCTTGTCGTCGAGGTGACCCTCGATCGACTCTTCGGCGGCGTAGAGGCTGTGGACTGCGATCTCCGGTCGTCGCTCCGGGGGGGCCGAGATCGCGCCCTCGAGACAGCCGCGGATATGGTCGTAGACCCTCCAGCGAGCGTTGTCGACGATCCTTGGGTGTCCGTGTTGGACTAGCTCGCGGTAGGCCGCGGTCTGGATCGAGAGATCGTCCGCGACGGTCGGCCGGTGGAGATCAGAGGTTAGGAGGAGGAGTGCGGAGGCGACAAACTCGCGGTCGTCTTCGCTGAGCCCCGCGAGGTCCTCGATGGCGAGCGCCTCGTCGAGGAGGCGGGCGAGCGCTTCGCGGCTGGCCTCGTGCCCGCGACCCATCGACGCGCCGCCAAGGCCCTCCCAGAGGCTCTCTCGCGCGCCTTGGTCCCCGGCGAAGCGGGCTGCGTCGAAGAGATCGAGGAGCCGATCGAGGCGGGCGATCCGGGCGCTGGCTCCCCCTTCGGGGTCGATCACGGGGGCCCCCTGGGCGCCGAGGAGGGGGGCGTCGATGAAGCTCGCCGCCGGTTTTTCCGCGGGGGGGGCTGGCTCCTGACCTCGGTGCGCACAGGCGCCGAGGAGCGCCGTGGCGCAGACTAGCGCCGCAAAGGAGCCCGAGAGGGGCCGTCGGAGACGGCGCGCGCGGAGTGCGGGGGGGGCCGAAGCCGGGGAGGTGGTGGGCTGCGCGGCGGAGACGACGGGCACGTCGGAGAGGGACAGCGGGGTGGCGACGAAGTTCCCGAGCGGGGCGATCGTCGGCCGCAGATCGAATAGCATGGTGCCGGCTCATGCCCGCAGGTGCAATCGTTCGCCCCCCGGCCGGTTCTCGGTCGGGCGCAGGAGCAGCTACCGCAGCTGAGCCCCGAGCTACCGGTGGTGAAAGTTGCGGGGGCTCTCGTTTGCCCCCGTCGACGATCGCGTCTTCGCCAGACCTCGCGGCGGGGCTCGGTAGAGCCTCGCTCGAGCGGAGCCGCGAGGGCCGACGAGCGCGGCTGCCAGCGGAGCGGGCGAGTTGTCCGCGTTGCGACAGGTCTGCGCTCTCTCGCGCTGCCCGGTGGGTCTGCGCGCTGAGCTTGGGGGCGGGGGTATCCCTGGCCGCGGATGAGTCCGCCGCCGCCGAGGTTCGGGTGACGAGCCGGACCTACGGTGAGGCCTATATGGTCCGGGTGCCGAACTCTGCGGACCTGCTGAGTCGCCGTCGCCTGGTCCAGTACGTCAACCTCGGCGCCTACAACCTCCTGCCGCCGAAGCGGCCGACCGACGCCCACCGAGCGTTCGAGGAGGGCCAGCTCCACCTGGTGACGTCGATGCGCTTGCGTCATGACTTCGGCACCTACCTCCGCGAGGGCGAAGACCCGGCGGCGCAGCGCCTGCAGAGCGTCGACGGTCGCCAGGTCGACGTGCTCTTCGCCTATCTCGAGGGACAGAACCTCGGCGGCGTCGCGGATGTCCGCGTCGGCCGTCAGTTCGAGATGAGCGGCCTCGACTTCTACGCCTTCGACGGCGCCTGGACCAAGATCCACCTGCCGGTCGTGCCGCTCGCGGTCGAGGCCTTCGGCGGGCTGATGGTCGACGGGTCGCAGCTCTTCGGCTTTCCGACCTTTGAGACCGACGGGACCTCGGGCACCGCGCGGGATCGGGCGTTCTCGCCGATGATCGGCGCTGGTATCTCGCTCGACCGGATCACCTGGCTCGACGCTCGCGCGGCCTACCGCCGGACCTGGACGCCGAACGGCATCAACCGTCGGGCGACCGACGACGACGGCGGCGAGGGGCTGGCGAGCGCGGTCGATCAGGAGATCCTCTCGCTGAGCGCCGCGGCCCGCCTCGCGAAGGGCCAGATCACCCCCTACACGGCGCTCCGCTACAACCTCGGCACGGCCCGCCTCGACGATGTGAGCGCTGGCTTGCACCTGGCGATGGGCTCACGGCAGAGCGTCCGAGCCCTCTACATCCGGACGATCCCCGCCTTTGATCTCGACTCGATCTTCAACGTCTTCACCAACGAAGCGTTTGAGGATGTCCGGGTCGTCTTTGAGTCGCGGCCGAACCAGCGCTGGACCCTCGCAGCGCGCTCGCAAAACCGGATCTTCCGCGACTCGTTGACCTCCGAGCTCGGGACAGAGCCGTCCCGCGCGGTCCGGGTAGGCGTTGGCGGCGGCGTGACCGCGGCGTATCGAATTCCGCGCTTCGCCCTCCGCGCTGACGGCTACGCGCTCGGCGGCGAGGGCGGGCTACGCACCGGCGGCAGCGTCAACACCCGGACGATGGTCGCCTGGAATCGCCTGGCGATCGACGGCCGGGTCTACGGTGTCTACTTTCAGGATGAGCTCACCCAGGCTCGGCGGGGGTACTCCTTCGCCGTCCAGGCGGGGCTGAATGTGCAACTCTGGCGGGGGATCCACCTCAACCTCCTCGGCGAAGAGCTGATCACCAACTACTACACATCGGCGCTGCGGCTCCTGGCGAGCCTCACCGTCGATTGGTCCCTGCGAGCGAGCATGCAACGATGAGCGAGCGCCGAGCCAATGCCAAGCCGGGAGCAGAGCCCGGGCGACCGCCAGCGCGCGGGATCGGGATCGTCCTCGGGGTGCTCTTCGTCGTCCTCGGGGTTCTCGGCGGGCTCGTCGGGGGGGGCCTCTTCGGCGGCTTCGGGGCGCTGCGCGATCTTGTCGGGTCCGAGGCCCAGGCCGACGGCCACGAGCTGACCGCGACGCTCGGGGTCTTCGGTCCGCGCTCGCTCGGATCCGCCGTCTATCCCAAGCAAGAGATCCCGCTGAGCTTCCAGCACAGCAAGCACATCGCCGCGAAGATCGCCTGCGAGCGCTGTCACACCGGGATCCGCGAGAGCACCAAGAGCGCCGACAACAATTTCCCGCGGGGGGTCAGCTGCGACGGTTGCCACGGGGCTCAGCACCCGCGGGCGACCGGAGCTATCGCTCAGTGCGAGCTGTGCCACACCCGCGCGGCCGCTGGTCGGGTGACGGCGACGCTCCAAGCTCCGCGGCCCAACCTCCACTTTGACCACAAGGCGCACCTCGCCCGCGGGGCGACCTGCACCTCATGCCACGGGGACATGAGCCGGGTCCGCCTCGCGACCGTGCTCCAGCTGCCGAGCGAGGCGAGCTGTTTGACCTGCCATGACGGTGTCAAGGCCTCCAATCGCTGCGCGACCTGTCACCCAGCCCAGAGCGACGGCCGGCTCCTGACCCGCGATCACATCGACCGCACCTCGCCCATGCTCGTGCCCAAGGGGCCGAGCTCATGGGGGGCAGCGCACGATCTCAACTTCGTCGAGGACCACCGCGGGATCGCCAAGGCGAACCCCAGCCTCTGCGCCCAGTGCCACACCCAGAGCGAGTGCCTCGACTGTCATACCGGTGCGGTGAGGCCGATGCGGATCCACGCGGCCGACTACATGACGACGCACGCGCTCGACGCCCGCGCCGGGACCCAGGACTGCCAGAGCTGTCACCGGGTCCAGACCGAGTGCATGGCTTGTCACCAGCGTCTCGGCCTCGGCGATGGGCCAGACGCGAGCAGCGGTGTCGGCTCGTCGATGCGCTTTCATCCTGCCGACTTCGCGGGCCCGCCGGGGACCCCCCAGACCCACGCGTTCGCGGCCCAGCGCAACATCACGGCCTGCGCGAGCTGCCACACCGAGGACTCCTGTCTGGCCTGTCACGCGACGACGGCGGGGCCGCGGCCAGGGCTCGGATCGAGCCCCCACGGGGTAGGCTTCGGCGGATCGGTACGATGTCAGGCGCTCGCGGCCCGCAATCACCGAGTCTGTCTTAAGTGCCATGCTCCGGGGGACCCGCGCAACGACTGCCTCTAGCGCACGCATCGCGTCGCGCCCTGGCATGACATCTTCCAGATCGCCCTCCTCGAAACGCCGCCGTGGCGGGCCGTACCGCAAGCTTCGGCGGCGCCAAGAGGGCCTGTGAGGGCAAGCGAGAGCGGGTGGGACTTCGCCGCGGTCTCCTAGGTCGCGCGGCTGTAGATCGTCATCAGCTCGACATCGGTGAGGGCGATCAGCCGATAATCGGGACCCGGCTCGATCTTCACCGGCGCAGCGGGTATCAGCTCGATCCGGTCGATGTTGTCGCCGTCGCGGATCTCGAGGGCGCCACGTCCTCCGGTGAGCATCGCGACCATGTCGGTCCGGCCGCGGGTCGAGACGATGACGATCTCGCCGGGGCGGACCCTGAGGATCTTGGCGGTGAAGCCCGGCGCGTCGGCCCAGACGAACTCACCGCCGAAGGAGCGTCCCTCAAAGGGAGGGCCGTAGTCGTCAAAGTCGATGATGCTCGGCTCGCCGCCCGGGAGCGTCGCTTCAGCCTCGTCGATCTTGTCCTCGGCTTTCATCGGCCAAGGGTAGCCTAGAGCGGGGCTGGCGCCCAGGCTCTGAGGTGACCGACGCAGCCCAAGCCCCGCACCTCCCCGCACGGGCGCTGTCGGCCAGTGAGGCCTGCGGAGGCAGCAGCTTTGGGGGGGGGGGGAGGTCCCGTGTGCTCTCGCGCAGCGATCATCGGCCCTCTTGGCTCCGACGAAACGCGGCTGTAGCGGGTCGTACCGCAAGTCTTGGCGGTCAGAAGGTCGACGAGGAAGGGTGAGTACGCGGGACTTTCGCCTCGGCCTCCGAGAGGCCCAGCGATCGTTGCGCAAGAGATCGCTGGATCTGCGCGACGGCCTACTTTCCCTTGGGTTTGGCGAGCGGAGCGCCCGCGTCTGCGCCCTTTGGCGCCTTATCGGCTCCTTTGGGCTCGCTCGCGCCGTCGCCTTGGGGCTTGGCCGACTTCGTGGTGCTGGACTTGGCCTTGCCGGCCTTGCCGGACTTGCCGGCCTTGGCCTTGCCGGACTTGCCGGCCTTGCCGGACTTGCCGGACGTTGCCTCGGCGTTGTCCTCGGGCGGGTCGGTCTTCTCACCCTCGACCTCGTCGACGTACTCGACCTCGTCGGTCTTTGAGAGCTGGCGCCGGGCCTCGAGGGCGTCCTTGGTCCGGCGGGCGATGTCCTGGTCCCAACGATCGACCTTGCCGTCGCCGCTCGTGTCGTAGCCGACGCGATCGATGCTCCCGGCGACAAAGAAGGAGAACTGATCTGGGCGACCGTCGTGGTCGCGGTCGACGTCGAGCCGGATCAGCCGCCCCTTGTCGTAGCGGCGCCAGGCGTCGACATAGCCGTCGTGGTTGAGATCTTGCTCGTCGAGGACGAGAGACCCCTCCTCGTAGTAGCGCCCGAGATCGAGGCGACCGTCGTGATCGAGGTCGAACTGCTCGCGGACCACGTCGCCGCGGGTGCTGTAGTGGATATACGCGTCGAGCAGCCCGTCGTGGTTGAAGTCGCCCTGTTTGCAGCTGACCTTGCCGCTGTCGGGCCCGCTACCTTTGATCGTCAGCGTGATCATGTCGGCTCGGCCGTCGCGGTTGAGATCCTGCTGCTGCGTGTGCTTGCCGCTCGGATCGCAGCGGGTGGCGTCGACCGCGAGGAGCCGCATCGCCGGGTTCTTGGCGCCCGGGGGCTGGGTCATCTTCGCGAGATCTGAGGGCTCGGGCTCGCTCGGGGGAGGAGGCTTCTTCTTCGCGGCGCAGGCCGGAAGGGCCAAGAGCACGGAAGCGACGAGCGCGACGGTTCGGGTCACAGCGGGACTCTACCAGCTCTCCACCAGCTCTCCAGGCAAAGGCAGGGGAGGGGGTCGGCGCGAGAACGCGCAGAAACCGCTTCCGCCTCCTAGGTCTAGCCGTGGTGAAAGTCCCGCGTGCTCTCGCCTCGCCATCGTCCGCCCACCCTCGACAAGAGGACGCTGTACCGGGCCGTATCGCACATTTTGGCGGAACTGAGCGGCCTCGAAGGGCTGGAGGGCGTGCGGGGCTTCTGCCAGGGGCTGTTGGAGGTCGCCGGGTTGCGGGCCGTCGCCGCGGGTCCCGCCGGTCGTCGCCGTCGGCGGAGTTTCGACCTGGCTCGCGCCTGTGGTAGGCATTCGCGCCAGCCCTGGCCCCTGCGGCCCGCGGCGCTAGGCCAAGAGACGCCAGATCGACGCCATGAGCCAGAAGTCAAAGACCGAACGCGTGTCCCCTCCGCAGGAGAGAACTCGCTCCTTCTGCATCATCGCCCACATCGATCACGGGAAGAGCACGCTCGCCGATCGCCTGATGGAGGAGACAGGTCTCCTCGGCGAGCGCGACAAGACCGCCCAGTACCTCGATCGGATGGACATTGAGCGCGAGCGTGGGATCACGATCAAGGCGCAAGCCGTCCGCATGACCTACACCAAGGACGGCCTCGAGTATCAGCTCAACCTGATCGACACCCCCGGACACGTCGACTTCGGCTACGAGGTCTCGCGCTCGCTCGCCGCCTGCGAGGGCGCCCTCCTGGTGGTCGACGCGACCCAGGGGGTTGAGGCCCAGACCCTCGCGAACGTCTATATGGCGCTCGACGCCGATCTCGAGATCATCCCCGTGATCAACAAGATCGATCTGCCGAGCGCCGACGTGCTCAAGGTCTGCGAGGACATCGAGGAGACGATCGGCCTCGACACCCAGGACGCGCTCCTGGTCTCGGCGAAGACCGGGATCGGCGTCAGCGCGCTGCTCGACGCGATCGTCGATCGGATCCCCGCCTCGACGGGCGATCGCGACGCGCCCCTGCGGGCGCTGATCGTCGACTCCTGGTGGGACGCCTACCGCGGGGTCATCTCGATCATCCGGGTGATGGACGGGCGGATGAAGGTCGGCGACCGGATCCGGATGATGGCGACCGACAAGACCTACGACGTGCTCGACGTCGGCGCCTTCGCCCCCGACGCGGTCTCGTACCCTGAGCTCGCGGCTGGGGAGGTCGGCTATCTCACCGCCAACATCAAGGAGGTCGCGGACTCCAAGGTCGGCGACACGATCGCCCCCGCGTCGATCCCCGTCGAGCGTCTGCCGGGCTTCAAGGTAGTCCAGCCGATGGTCTTTGCCGGGGTCTTCTCCTCGGACAACGGTGACTATCCGGCGCTCCGCGAGGCGCTGATCAAGCTCTCGCTCAGCGACGCGAGCCTGACCTGGGAGCCCGAGTCGTCGGTCGCCCTGGGGTTCGGCTTTCGCCTGGGCTTCCTCGGGCTTCTCCACATGGAGATCATCCAGGAGCGGATCGAGCGGGAGTACGATCTCGACATCATCACGACCGCGCCGAGCGTGAAGTACCAGGTGAAGACCAAGGACGGCCAGGTCCTGGTCATCGACAACCCGGCGAAGATGCCGGAGCCGGGCGCGATCGACTACATCGAGGAGCCGACGGTGTCGGCGCGGATCCAGCTCCCAGAGGAGCATCTCGGGGTGGTGATGAAGCTCTGCCAGGAGCGGCGCGGGGTTCAGACAGACCTCAAGTACCCGAGCCCGAAGCGGGTCTACATCACCTACAAGATGCCGCTCGGCGAGATCGTCTTCGGCTTCTACGATCAGCTCAAGAGCATCTCGCGCGGCTACGCCAGCCTCGACTACGAGATGGGCGAGCTCGAGCGAGCGGACCTCGTCCGGGTCGACCTCCTGGTCAACGGCGAGCGGGTCGACGCGCTCTCCCTCATCACCCACCGGGGAAACTCCTTCGCCCGCGGCCGAGACCTCTGCGTCAAGATGAAGGAAGAGATCCCGCAGCAGCAGTTTGAGGTCGCGATCCAGGCGGCGATCGGCGCCAAGATCATCGCCCGGACGACGGTCAAGGCGCTGCGCAAGAACGTCCTCGCGAAGTGCTACGGCGGCGATATCTCCCGCAAGCGCAAGCTCCTCGAGAAACAGAAGCGCGGCAAGAAGCGTCTAAAAGCGGTCGGCAACGTCGAGATCCCGCAGGGCGCGTTCCATGCGATCCTCAAGCTCGATTGATGGTCGGCTGCAAGGGAATTCAGAGGTAGCGCGTGGCCGACGATCAGGAGCAGGAGCAGGACCAGCCCAAGGAGCGCTCTGCTGAGCGTCCGCGCAACCAGCGACAGGTGCGCGCGGCGGCGGCGATCCTGATCAAGGAGGCCCAGCGGATCCTCAAGAAGCACTCGTCTCGGATCGCCAAGGCGCCCGCTGAGGCGATCCTGAGCACGCTCGCGGAGGTCGAGCGGCTGCGCGAAGCGAAGGATTGGGGGCCGCTCGAGGGGGCGACTGAGGAGCTCGACGAGCTCCTGCACACCCACGCATCCTTCGCTCGCAAGAGCGCGCTGCGGGAGACTTTTGAGAACATCACGGTCGCGGTGCTCGTCGCCCTAGGCCTCCGCTCCTGCGTCTACGAGCCTTTTAAGATCCCGAGCGGATCGATGATGCCGACCCTGCGCGCCGGGGATCACATCTTCGTCAACAAGTTCGTCTACGGGGTCCAGATCCCCTTCACCAACACGGTGGTGGGCGAGAGCCTCGGCGAGATCGAGCGCGGCGACGTGATGGTCTTCCGCTATCCGATCGACGAGCGCGAGGACTTCATCAAGCGGGTGATGGGCCTCGAGGGCGACACGATCGCGGTCGACGGCAACAAGGTGTCGATCAAGCGGGCAGGGGAGGAGGAGTTTGAGCTCCTGGAGCGCAAGAAGATCGCGGAGTCCTGCTACGACGAGACCGGCGCGCGGGTGATCCCAAACTGTGCGCTCTACGAGGAGACGCTCGACGGTCGGGTCCACGTCGTCCGCTACATGACCGGTGACGCGCGCCTCGGGGTTCAGCGCCGGAAGGGCGAGTGGACGGTCCCCGAGGGCCACCTGCTGGTGATGGGCGACAACCGCAACCAGAGCCACGACAGCTTGGCCTGGACGCGGACGGTCGAGGCGATCAACGCCGACGGCCTCCTGACGATCAAGGATCTCCGCGATTTGACCAGCGAGCGGCTCTTCTCGCTGGTGCGTCCTGAGAGCAGCCTGCTCGAGGATCCGAGCTACGATCATATCGTCTACAAGGCTGACCATCGATCGCCGAGCTTGGACCTTGAGCTCGAGGTCTGGCGGCAACCGGCGCTCGGCTCGTCGGCGATCTATGGCGCGGCGGCGGCGGCTCTCGGGGAGCATGAAGAGCGGACCTTCGCGGACGTCGTCGAGCGGTCGAAGCGCTACCACAAAGAGAAGAACAAGGGAGAGCGGCGCGAGCGTCTGCTCCGCGCCGGAGAGGCTGTCACGGCGATGGCCTTGGCGAAGGATGATCTCGCGTTGACAGCGGTGGTCCACCTCGCCGAGTCGGACGCGGTCCTGCGGATGCGCTGCGGCGTCGCGGCCTGTCGCCAGAAGGTCGACGTCGTCGAGCGTTTGGGCCGAGTGCTCGACGCCTTCGGCCACAACCGCGAGCAGGACGCACGGCAGCTCCTCGAGGGGGATCGAGCGCTGCGCTACTCGCAGCACTGGACGAGCCGGAGCCCTGAGCGGTTCTTCGAGCGGAGCTACGCTCGGAGCAAGGGGGACCCGGAGAACCCCGCAGAACAGGTGCGAATCAGGGTTTGGCGTCAACCGGACGAGGGCGAAGGCTTGGTCCGCGACGCCGCGATCCGGGCGCTTTTCGACGACCCGAGCGAGGCTGCGGCGGCGCCCGATCTCGGGAGCGACACTTGGCTGACCAGCGATGAGAAGGTCGTCGGGATTGTCCACGCCGATCCGACCGGCGTCGTCTTCGTCCTCGAGTGCGGCCGTCGACGCTGCGCCGAGGACTCGGACGCGCTGACCTTGGCGAAGTCGATCATCGACCGTGTCCCCGAGGCTGCTCGCGACAGGCGGGCGCTCAGCGAGATGATCGTCGCGAGCGACGTCGGCGACGGCTGGGACGAGGGCGATCCTGCGCCGCCGCGGTCGCGCTATGAATACGACCGGATCCGCCTCGAGGGGACCACGCGAAGCTCAGACTACAGCGCTGCTGTCTGGGCCTGGCTCCGGCCAGCCCAGGGCATCACCGCTGCGACGGCGGAGCTCGCCGCGGCCTACGAGGGCGCCGAGCCGGATGACACCGTCGTAAACGGTGGCTACTACGCGCTGACCAAGACGGGTCACGCGCTGATCTTTGGCGTGCCGCAGACCGATGTCGTGATCCAGGTGGAGTGCCGGAGCGGGCTCTGCGAGCGCCGCGAAGATGCTGCGGAGATAGCGCGAAGGATGGCTGAGAAGGCGTTGGACAGCTCGAACTTCGTCGATCCATCAGCGGAGCGACCGAGCCCGTTTGTCCCGCGCGGCAACGTGAAGGGCCGCGCCGATCGGATCTGGTTGCCGTTCCGTCGGTTCTGGCTGCCGAT
>Ga0316189_10002945_pt1 | contig 16598 bp, 17 predicted proteins | sample LowCovwburrow_MG_FD_204930 | JGI IMG/M metagenome (GOLD analysis project Ga0316189, IMG submission 204930) | Coastal sediment microbial communities from Maine, United States - Lowes Cove worm burrow | ecosystem: Environmental > Aquatic > Marine > Coastal > Sediment | place: USA: Maine... | reverse complement strand
CCTTGAGAATCCTGGCCAGTTCCCTGGACAATGGCAATTGCTCCAGCGATGCGCGCAGGTTCTCACCGATTTTTCCGCCGACATCATCGGCGTGATCAATGACCTCATCCAGGCTACCCCAGGTACCCAGCCATTTCGCTGCAGTCTTCGGTCCGCATTTTTCGACCCCGGGTATGTTGTCGGAGGTGTCTCCCGTCAGGGCCAGGAAGTCCACAATTTGCTCCGGTGTGACGTCGAATTTCGCCTTGACGCCATCGCGGTCCATGTCCGTGTTGGTCATCGTGTTGGTCAGGCTCGTGTGGTCTGTGACCAGTTGGGCCATATCCTTGTCGCCGGTTGAGATCACACAGTTCATCCCGGCCTTTTCAGCCGCTGCCGCCAACGTCCCAATGACATCGTCGGCTTCGACGCCGTCAACTTGCAGCAATGGCAGCCCGAGTAACCGGGTGAAGTCCAGGATGGCCTCGACCTGCTGGCGCAGCTCGGCCGGCATTGGCGGGCGGTTCGCCTTGTACTCCGGGTAAAGTTCATGGCGGAACGTGGGTCCTTTGGCGTCGAACACTACGGCAATGTAATCGGGGTTATCCTCGTTCAGCAGCCGCTTGAGCATGTTGGCGACGCCCAGCAGGGCCCCGGTGGGCTCGCCCCGGCTGTTGGTCAGGTTGGGCAGTGCGTGAAAGGCCCGGTACAGATAGGAAGATCCATCAACAAGGTACAGCGTGGGATTTTTACTCATGAATTACCTGGAATCATAAACGGGATTGTGAGTCTGATATTATGAGAGTCTAACCCAGAGGGAGGCTGAATCGATGATAAAACGTTCATTAAAACCCTGGCAGCTGAGCCTGGCCATGGCAGCAATGAGTTTTGCGATTCTGGCCCCCGGCCTGCTGACTGCCCAGGAAGACCTGGAGCGGCCCCCGCCCATGCCGCCGGTGGAAGAGGGAGATGTGCCGATTCCGCCCAAGATCCAGGATGAGCAGATTGAGCCTACGGTGACCATCCGTGAAGAAGAGGGGCGGAGGATTGAAGAATACCGGCTGAACGGCCAGGTCTACATGGTAAAAGTGACACCCGAAGGCGGTATTACTTACTACTACGTCGATGCAGATGGTGACGGCCGGCTGGAGCTGGACATCGACCAGAGGGCGCTGAATCCGGTGCAGCCCGTTTACTGGAAAATCAAAGAGTGGAAGTAGAACACCACACGGACACGGAGAGCGGCCGGGATATCGCGGCCGGCTTCGTACGCTGGCTTGGCCGCGGGGTTTCCTGGCTGACGCTGATGATGGTGCTGCTGACGTTTGGAATCGTGGTTCTGCGGTATGGATTCAACCAGGGCTGGATCTGGCTTCAGGAGGGCGTGACTTACCTGCATGCAATGGTATTCATGATTGCGGCCGCCTGGGCTTACCAGACCGACGACCATGTCCGGGTGGATATTTTCTACCGCGGCAACACGACCCGCTACAAAAACTGGGTGAATCTGGCAGGAACCGTTTTTTTCCTGGTTCCGTTCAGCGGCTTCCTGCTATTCATTGGCTGGGATTACGTGGCGGCTTCCTGGTCAACGATGGAATCTTCCCGCGAGGCGGGTGGGCTGCCACTGGTGTTTGCACTCAAAAGCCTGATCCTGGTTTTACCCGCCCTGCTTCTGCTGCAGTCATGGAGCACTGCCCGGCAGTGTATTTCCGCCCTTCGCAGGCATTGAGTAAGCCGTCAGGACTCTGCGGTTCGCAGAATCTTCATCACTTCAGCGGTATCCGGTGCCTGACCGGTCCAGAGCGTAAAAGAAAGCGCTGCCTGGCCAACCAGCATTCCGAGTCCGTCTGAATAACGGATGCCCTTTTTCCGGCAGAGCTGCCGCAGCGGCTCAGCCGCGCTGGCGTAGTTCATGTCGTAGCAGAAACCTCCGGGCGTTAACCATTCGGGTGACAGCCGGGGTGCGCCGCCGCCATGCCCCAGGGATGTTGCATTGATGATCATGTCGAAAGGCGGCTGAGACGCCAGGTCTTCCGGTGTACCGGTATCAACTGTGCCAAGATCCGAATGTGATTGGGCCAGTTCAGTGGCCCGGTCTTTTGTACGATTGGCGATAAATACGCTTTCCGGTCCCGTGCCCAGCAATGCGCCGAGCACGCTGGCTGCCGCACCGCCGGCTCCGAGCAGACAGAGCCTGGCGCCATGCAGGCGGCAGCCGGGAATACTTCGCAAGTGGTTGACCAGTCCCTCCCCGTCGGTGCTGTCCGCATACCAGGTTGTGGAGTCTTCAAATACCAGTGTATTTGCGGCTCGTGCCCGCGATGCGCTTTCGCTGGAGCGGCCGGCAAGCTTCCAGGCATCCTGTTTCAGCGGGGCCGTGATATTGCAGCCGCGGCCTCCATTGCCGGCCAGTTCCGCCACCAGCGCCGGGAACGATTCCGGCGTAGCTTCAATGGCCTGATAATCCACTTGCAGCCCGCATTGATCTGCGAACAGATTGTGGATTCGGGGCGAGAGTGAATGTATAACCGGCTTGCCGAAAACGGCGAGCTTTATTTGTGGTTCTGAAGCCACTCTGCCGCCTGGATTGCATAATAGGTCAGGACGCCGTCTGCGCCGGCCCGTTTGAAGCAGGTCAAAGCCTCGAGCACCACGGCTTCTTCGTCCAGCCAACCGTTCATGGATGCGGCTTTGAGCATCGCATACTCACCCGATACCTGGTAGGCAAACGTCGGCACTTCGAACGCCTCCTTGACGCGACGGATGACGTCCAGGTAAGGCATACCCGGTTTAATCATCACCATGTCAGCGCCTTCCTGGAGGTCGAGCTCAATCTCACGCAAGGCTTCGTTGCTGTTGGCCGGATCCATCTGGAACGAGTACTTGTTGGCGCCGCCGAGGTTGCCTGCCGAACCGACCGCATCCCGGAACGGGCCGTAAAAACTGGAGGCGTATTTCGCGGCATAGGACAGTATTTGCTTGTTCGGGAAACCCTCGGTCTCCAGCGCCTGGCGGATGGCGCCGATCCGTCCGTCCATCATGTCGGATGGCGCCACGACGTCGGCGCCGGCCGCGACATGTGAAAGCGCCTGCTTGACCAGGACATCGACTGTCTCGTCGTTTACCACGTAACCCGTGTCGTCAACCAGGCCATCCAGACCGTGCGAGGTGAAAGGGTCCAGCGCGACATCGGTCATCACGCCAAGCTCCGGAAAGCGTTCTTTGAGTGCGGTAACCGTTCTCTGCGCCAGGCCTTCCGGATTCCAGGCTTCGCGGGCGTCATCCGATTTACAATCGGCGGATACGACGGGAAACAATGCGATGGCCGGAATGCCGAGCTCCAGGCAACGTTCTGCCGCAGGCAACAGGCGGTCGATGGTCATCCGCTCGACACCCGGCATGGACTTCACCGGTTCTGCTTCATCGTCGCCTTCTTTCACGAACACCGGCCAGATGAAGTCATTGCTGGTCAGCTGGACCTCGCGCATCAATCTGCGGGAGAAATCATGTGCGCGCATCCGGCGCATGCGTGTTGCTGGAAAAGTCATCTTTTCATTCCTTTAAATTGAGTGCTGATTTTAAACCGGGGAGGGGAGTTCATACCACTCATTAAGCCGGGCAATCAGTTCGGCGAGCCCAGTGCGGTTCTTCGATGAAAACACCTGTGCAGTGGCGCCCGCGGGCAAGACTTTACGCACCTGGTGCAGGGTTGACTGGGCCGGCCCGCGCTTCAGTTTATCCGCCTTGGTCAGGATGACGTGGCAGGGCACGTTCGATGCCGAGCACCAGGCCAGCATCTGCTCATCAAACGTCCGCATCGGATGGCGGATGTCCATGACCAGCACCACGCCACGCAGTGACCGCCGCTGGTTGAAATACAACTGCAAAACTTCGCGCCAGTGCGCCCTGAGCTTTTCCGGAACCTTGGCGTAACCGTATCCGGGAAGATCCGCGATCCGGCGTTGCTCGTCGATATCAAATATCACGATCTGCTGGGTGCGCCCGGGGGTCTTGCTCGTCCTGGCAAGCGATTTCTGATCGGTTAACGTATTGATCGCGCTGGATTTACCGGCGTTCGAGCGGCCGGCAAAAGCCACTTCGAAACCGCTGTCGGGAGGCAGCTGTCCGAGCTTGTGTGCGCTGACCACGTAGGCCGCGGAACGGTAGGGGTTGTGTTTTATGGTTTCGGATGTCATTTGATTAACCGGTTAAGCTGGAACGCGGCTTGTGAAACCGCGATAATATCGGACCATTCTAGCCTGATTACTGAACTTACAGACTCCAGGAGATCAAAAAATGAGTTTATTGCTCCGGGCATTAGCCAGTTCACTGGTGCTTTTCAGCGTTCACGCCCTCGCCCAGGGAGACGCCGCTGCAGGGCAGGCAAAGTCCGCTATCTGTGCCGCCTGTCATGGCGCTGACGGCAACAGCGCGGTCCCAAACTGGCCCAAGCTGGCCGGACAGCATGAGCAATACCTGAACCGGCAGGCCACATTGATCAAATCCGGGGCGCGCCCGGTTCCCGAAATGATGGGGATCACACCGGGCCTGAATGATCAGGATATCCTTGATCTGTCCGCTTATTTTGCGGCGCAGGAACGCTCAGCGGGCGTGGCCGATGATTCCATGGTTCTGCTGGGGGAAAGAATATATCGCGCAGGTAATGCCGATTCCGGAGTACCGGCCTGCATGGCCTGTCACGGTCCAGCCGGAGAAGGCAATCCCGTCGCGGGCTATCCGGCGCTCGCCGGCCAGCATGCCTTGTACACGGCAAACATGCTGACCCGTTTCCGCGCAGGAGAAAACTGGGGAGAGCGTGATGCATCAAGCCGCGTCATGAACGGGTCAGCCGCAAAACTGACTGACGAAGAGATCCAGGCGGTAGCCAGCTACATACAGGGGCTTTACCAGGATATTGAATGAACTGAATGTGTGAAAGGCGGTCAGTAATGGGTACCATCACAGACCGGTATTTGCGGGAGCAAACAATGAAAAATACTGTAATTCGATTTTTGGCGGCGCTGACAATGGTTCTGCTTGTATTCGGCAACACCGCGCAGGCGCAGGGCGACAAGCCGGTTCCGTACCAGGAAGGCCTGCACTACTTCCTGATCGAGGGAGCACCAGCGGTTAGCGGCGGCACGATAAAACTGGAAGAAGCTTTCAGTTACCTGTGCACGCATTGCAATACGTTCGATCCTTATGTTGAGAGCTGGAAGAAGCGTAAACCTGATTATGTCGAGTTCAGGAGAATCCCGGTGGTTTTCGGCCGCGCGTCCTGGGAGCTGTATGCACGCGGTTACGTTACTGCCGAGATGATGAACGTGCCTGACGAGGCTCACCTGGCCTTAATGGACCGGATCTGGGACGAGAAGAACATGATCCGGAACATGGATGAACTGGCTACGTTCTACGGCCAGTTCGGGCTCGACAAGGAAAAATTCCTGTCAACGTCAAGGTCCTTTGCCGTTGACGGCAAGCTTCGCAAGGACCAGGCGCTGGTTCAGGCCTACGGCATTCGTGGAACCCCATCGCTGGTGCTGAATGGTAAATACCGCATCGCGGGCAGTGCCGCGGTCGCCAGTTACGACGTCATGTTTGATATCGTTGATTACCTGATTGAACAGGAAACACAGGCTTCGCAGCAAACCAGTGTCGCAGCCGACTGACACCCTGGCGGATGATGACAGTGGCGAAGATCGGAAACTTCGCTTTCTGACTTTCAATATCCAGGCGGGCACATCGACGGCCCGCTACCATCATTATGTGACACACAGCTGGCGGCAGGTTTTGCCGCACGCCAAGCGGGTTGAAAACCTGGACTCCATTGCGCACCTGGTGGCGCCTTTCGACATGGTGGCGCTGCAGGAAGTGGACTCAGGCAGCCTGCGTTCCGGCTACATCAACCAGTCCCGCTACCTGGCCAACCATGCAAGCATGCCTTTCTGGTGTCACCAATCCAATCGAAAAGTGGGTACGGTTGCTTATGCCGGCAACGGTTTTCTGAGCCGGTACGAACCGGACTCGGTGGAAGAACACCGCCTGCCGGGCATCATTCCGGGCCGCGGAACCCTGCTGGTTCGCTTTGGCGACGGCTATGACGGTCTTGATGTCGCCGTCGTGCACCTGGCGCTGGGCAAACGGGCCCGGGCTTTACAACTCAGGTTCCTGGCCCGTGAACTGGACAGCAGCAGACACCTGGTCGTCATCGGCGATTTCAATACCCAGGCGGACACGCCGCATGTCGTGGAATTGTGCGAAATACTCGCACTGAAGGCGCCCACACGCGGTCTTGCTACCTATCCATCCTGGCAACCCCAGCGCGCTATCGACCATATTCTGGTGAGCGAGACACTGCATGCGGGTACAGCGGAAGTGCTCGACGTGACTTTCTCGGACCATTGCCCGGTGGCCCTGGAGATTGACCTGCCCAGGGGGCTGAGGCTCAAGGAAGCTTCCCGGCCGGTCATCAGCGTGGAAACCGGTCCGGCCTTCTAGAATCCGGCCAGCATCCGCAGGCCAACCAGCACCAGGAACACACCGAACACTCTTTTCACCAGGCTGGCCGGCAGACGGTGAACCGTGGCGACGCCGAACGGCGCTGCTATCGCACTGGTCAACGCGATGCCGAAGAATGCCGGAACGTGAACATAGCCCAGTGCGCCTTCCGGTAATGCATTTCCGTGGCCGAACACGATGAAAGCAAGACTTCCCGCGACGGCAATGGGATAGCCGCAGGCAGCGGAAGTGGCGACTGCATTTTGCGCCCGGACTCCATGCCACAATTGCCATGGACCCATCAGCGCTCCCCCGCCGATACCAATCAGGCTCGAAATTCCTCCGATAATGATACCGGCCACGGTGGCGCCGGGTTGTCCGGGCAGGGGCCTTTCCGCGGCAGGCTGTCGCGCCAGGATAAGCTGCAGCCCGGCCAGAATCGCGCATACGCCGACGACACGCACCAGGGTTTCACCGTTCAGCCTGTCGGCGACCGATGCACCGAGGACAGCGCCAAGCAGCAGGCCTGCTGTTACCGACCGGACCAGTGTCCAGCGGATCGCTCCTTTCCTGTGGTGCGCGATGATCGAGCTGAGTGAAGTGACCAGCATGGTCGCGAGTGAAGTGGCTACAGCCATGTGAATAGCCCATGGCGCAGTCGCCGGATTCTGCATGAGCAGATAAGTCAGGGCGGGGACCACCACGAAGCCGCCGCCGATACCCAGGAAGCCGGCCAGGTAACCTGCGGCGATCCCGATAAGTGCGAATTCAAGCAGCATATTCGGGATTCAGTCTGAATTTGTCTTGCTGCTTCGGGAGCATTTCCATATTCTGTTACCTGTGATTGCAAACCGCTTCAAAATGACCTTCAGCTTACCCGAGTTTACCTTCCCGAAGTTCGTACAGACAGGACTGATTCTGCTCATCGCATCTACTGCGTTGTCAGCGGCCGACACGGTCAGCCCCCCGGGGCGCGAGGATTTCAGCAAGGCGTGGCGCGCCGCTTCCCAGGGGAAACGGACAGAATTTGAACAGCTGATGCCAGGGCTCAAAAGCTACCTGCTCTATCCCTACCTGGAATATGAAGATCTCCGCCACCGCAGGGCCAGCGTACAGGACGCAGAAATGGCCTCGTTTCTCGCTGACCACGAGGACTGGGCATTCACGCCGGGCCTGAAGACGGCGTGGTTGCGGACTTTGGGTGAGCGCAAACGCTGGGAGTCACTTGTCCGGTATGCGCCCGGCTCCGCGGATACAGAAGTGCAGTGCGACCTCGCCCAGGCCCGGATCCGTCTCGGACAAACTGAAGATCTCCTGCCAGTAGCACAGTCTTTGTGGGCCGTAGGCGAGTCTCAACCCAAGGCCTGCGACCCGGTGTTCAGCTGGTTGAAAAAGCAGGGTGGGATCACGTCCGGACTGGCCTGGGAACGAATTCGCAGGGCGATGGATGCACGGCAGCCCAGGCTGACGCAATACATTGCCCGCTTTCTCAGCACGGAAGATCAGGTTTGGGCCGACCGCTGGTACCAGCAGGATCGCAGCGGTTATCGTCAGCTCGCCCAGGCACGGAAATGGCCGGATCAGCAAAAAAGCCGTGATATCACAAATTATGGGATCAGGCGCCTGGCGCGCAGTGATTCAGACCGGGCATGGCAGGTTTTCGAAGCCGTCGGTAACCGGTTCAGCTGGACAGCAGCAGTGCGTGGAGGGATTCTCAGGGAACTGGCCTTGTGGTCAGCCGTTGAAGGGGCTGACGCGACCCCCCAACGCATGGATAGCGTGCCCGAGAGCGATCGGGACGGCACGTTGCTGGAATGGTGGGTCCGCTTCGACCTTTCCAGGGGTAACTGGACCAACGTAATTCGTACCATCGAGAGCATGCCGCCGGAGCAGAAAACCGATTCCCGCTGGCGTTACTGGGATGCTATTGCGCGTTATCAGACCAATGACCCGGACCGCGCGCAGGCGCTGCTGGCCGAACTCGCGCTCGAGGCCAGCTATTACGGTTTTCTGGCGGCCGACATGCTGGACTATCCCTATACGATTTGTGCCCAGCAACCGGAAGTCGAGCCCGCGACAGTGGATGCGCTTGGCATGCAACCAGGATTTGCCAGGGCGCTCGAACTGAGAAAAGCAGGTTTGCCCAATTGGGCGCGGAGCGAGTGGAAACTGAAAGCCAGGGGTCTCGACCGGGAAGGGTTACGCGCTGCGGCCGCGCTGGCGACAGCAGAAAGCTGGCCGGACATGGCTATCTCGGCACTGGGTAACAGCGGTGATATCCGTTGGTACGACTGGCGGTTCCCGCTTGAATACAGTGCACTGGTAGAGAGCCAGGCCGGCAGCCTGCATCTTGACACGTCCTGGGTGATGGGGTTGATGCGCTCGGAAAGCGCGATGGCGGAAGACGCGATTTCTTCTGCCGGCGCCCGTGGCCTGATGCAAGTGATGCCGAATACCGCGAAACAGCTGGCCAAACGCCATTCCTTCCGCTATACCGGCAAGGCGCAGTTGATGCAGGCAGGGGAAAACATCCAGTTCGGCACGACTTATCTGCGCGAGTTGATGGACCGGTTTGGCGACAACCCGGTGCTGGTTTCCGGCGCCTACAATGCCGGTCCGCGCGCCGTAGAGCGCTGGATGGGCGATCGGCAGACAGATGACCCCGCGGTCTGGATTGAAACACTTCCCTATTTCGAAACGAGGGACTACATTCCAAGGGTCCTGGCCTTTTCGACGATTTATGACTGGCGGCTGAAAAAACCGGTTTCGCGCATTTCTTCCCGGATGCCGAAATTTGATTCCGGTGCGGCGCGCGGTACCATGCAGGGCAGTACTACAGCCGAAGTCGTCTGCCGGACCCCCGGATAGGAGACAGGCAAGGAGTTTGCTATGCGAATCGTGTTGCTGGGTGCGACCGGCTTCGTTGGACATCACCTGTTACCCCGGCTTTCCAGGGCCGGTCATCAATGCCTCGTACTCAGCCGTTATCCAATGGGCTGTCGTGAGTTGACGATCATTCCGGGCGTGGAAGTCCGGCAGACGAATATTTTCGACGCTGAGCGGCTGGCGCAATGCTTTGAGGGCGCCGGCGCAGTGATCAACATGGTCGGCATCCTGAATGAGTCCGGCCGCAAAGGTGCCGGTTTCAGGCGGGCTCATGTAGAACTGGTGGAAAAAGTGATCGCAGCCTGCCGGACAGCCGGAGTGCGCCGCCTGGTCCAGGTGAGTGCTCTCAATGCCGGCAAGGGATCGAGCCACTACCTGGTCAGCAAGGGACAGGCCGAAGAGCTCATCAGGGCTGCAGAAGACCTGGATACGACGATCTTGCAGCCTTCCGTGATTTTTGGCGAAGGAGACGCCTTCTTCAACCGGTTCGCCGCTTTGCTGCGGTTAACGCCGGTGCTGCCGCTGGCCTGCCCGGATGCAAAAATGCAGCCGGTCTGGGTCGACGACCTGGCCGAGGCTATGACTTTGGCGCTGGAAGATCCGGACACTTATGGCCAGACTTTGGTCATGGTGGGTCCCGAGGCGTACAGCCTTCGCGAACTGGTTGAATACACTGCAGCCACAGCGGGCCTGAAGAGAAAGATCATCGGACTGCCGGACTTTCTGTCGCGTCTGCAGGGCTGGGTCATGGACTTTGTTCCGGGCAAGCCTTTTTCCAGCGATAATTACCGCTCACTGCAGACTGACAACACCAGTATAGAAAACAGCCTGTGGCGTTTCGGTATCAGCCCGCGGTCACTGAAAAGCGTCGTGCCGGGTTACCTCGCCGACTCAGAGCACCAGCATAAACTGGACGAGTTCAGGAAACGGGCGGGTCGTTGAAATGACCGGCTCGGTCTACCTGGTTGGCGGCGCGGTCCGGGATGAACTGTTGGGCGTTCCGCATACGGAAAGCGATTGGGTGGTGGTCGGCAGTACACCGGAGGAACTGCTCGCCCGCAAATTCCGCCAGGTCGGTGCGTCGTTCCCTGTGTTTCTTCACCCGGAAACCGGTGAAGAATATGCGCTGGCCCGCACCGAGCGCAAACAGGGCCATGGCTACCACGGCTTTACCGTTGATTTTCATCCGGGCGTAACGCTGGAAGAGGACCTCGCCCGGCGCGACCTGACGATCAATGCCATGGCGCGGGATGAGCAGGGCGGTTTGATCGACCCTTTCGGCGGGCAACAGGACCTGGAGCGGAAAATCCTGCGCCACGTTTCTGCGGCTTTCAGCGAGGATCCTTTGCGGGTTTTGCGGGTGGCCAGATTTGCGGCCCGTTTCGCAGAACATGGATTCCGGGTGCATGAGTCGACCATGGCGTTGATGCAGGGGATGGCCGCCTCCGGGGAACTGGAACACCTCGTACCGGAACGGGCCTGGGCTGAATTCATGAAGGCGCTGTCCACAAGCCAGCCGGGCGTGTTCATTGAAGTATTGCGTGAGAGCGGGGCACTGGCAGTCCTGCTGCCTGAAGTCGATTGTCTGTTCGGTATCCCGCAACCCGAACAATTCCATCCGGAAATCGATACCGGGGCCCACGTGCTGATGACGATGAACCGGGCAGCGCAGCTGGATGGAACGCCTGAAGTGGTGTTTGCACTGCTGATGCATGACCTGGGTAAGGGATTGACCGCCGCTGATCTGCTGCCGGCCCACCACGGGCATGAAAAGAGCGGCCTGCCGCTGGTTGAAAGGGTGTGTGCAAGGCTGAAGGTCCCCAATGCGTTTCGCGAGCTGGCGCTGAAAGTCTGCGCATTGCACCTGCGTTGCCACCGCCTGCTCGAAGCCCGGCCCTCCACGGTCATGGATTTGATTGAAGAAGCGGATCTGATCAGGCGCCCGGAACGCGCAAATGACTTTGTCACGGCGTGCAAAGCTGACTACCAGGGCCGGAAAGGCCTCGAGAGCCGGCCTTATCCGCAGGGAGATTTTCTGCAGGCGGCACTCAAAGCTGTGTTGGCCAAGCGGGCGAAGGACCTTGCGACGGAAGGCCTGAGCGGCCTCCAGATCGGAGAGGAGCTGCGCAAAGCCCGGATCAGCGCTATAGCCGGTATCGAAGGTCCTGCAGGCTGAATCCGCAGAGCGGCTCAGTCAGTCCGCGGCCAAGGCCCATCACCTGGAATTTTTCCCCCATCAGGCCCGGCAGGGTCAGCTCTCTCGCCTGGGCCCCGAGCGCCAGGCCACCGTCGGCACTGTTCGCCCCATGCCCCGCGAGGACCTGGTCAAGGCCACAGCCCAGCAGGAACATGGCCTGGCTTGTGTAACCTTCTACATCCATTGAATGACGGTCCGCGGCCTCGGCCAGCGCGGTAAAGTCTACCCAGGCAGTGATGTCCTGTAATCCGGGCCAGAAAAACACGTCGTCGTGAGCCCGGTGGCGGTAATGGCACATCAGCGTGCCATCCGAGCGTTCCGGCAGATAGAATTCGCGGCGCGGATATCCATAATCAATGAACAGCGCCAGGCCGCGAGTCATGCGGCAGGTGACGGCAGCAACCCAGTCCGCCAGGTGCAGATTGATTTCTGACCGGTAACCGGGCCGGAATTCCAGGCCAGCTGATGTCGCTGCGTGTTTAACAGCCAGTTCCAGTTCCGCCGGGGCTTCACGTCTGGACCAGGCAAAGTGGTCATCTTTCCTGGTGACGCACAACTGCTCAACACCAGCTTCTCCCATCCTGAACCGTTCCACCGCGAGCGCATCGAGTACTTCATTGGCAATCAGAACACCCTGCCATCCGGCCTCGGGAGGCTGATCCAGCCATACCACTCGATCCGCCAGTTCCGGCGCCATTGCCTGGATATGCTCTCGCTGCACGCGGCGCAGATCGGCGCTGCGCTCCAGCACCAGGTAGCGCCCGGGGAGTTTATCCGGAGGCAGTTGCCGCAACAGGTCCGCCGCCAACCGTCCCGTCCCGGCGCCTGCTTCCAGGATGTCATAGTTGCCCAGCGTATCGGCCAGTTCGGCCACCTGCCGGGCGAGACAGGACGCGAATAGCGGACCCAGCTCGGGAGCGGTGATGAAATCGCCCGATGCCCCCAACTTGTGCAGGCCTGCCGAGTAGTAGCCCAGGCCCGGCTCATAAAGCGCCATTTCCATGAAGCGGGAAAAGGGCATCATGCCGTCGCTGTCAAACGATTCCCTGATGCGCAGGCTCAGGGAATGACTCAATTGCTTGAGCTCGTCGGGGGGTTCGGGCAGGATGTTGCTGGACATAGGTTGCAAGTGTGTTTGAGTGAAAAGAGCATGTCCAGCAGAAAAACAGCCCTGGTAACAGGAGCCGCGGCCCGGATTGGCGCCGCCACAATCACAGCCCTGCACGAGCGGGGTTGCGATGTAATGCTGCATTACAATTCTAGCCGGGAATCCGCTCAACACCTGGCCGATGAGCTTAACGCGAAGCGCTCAGAAAGCGCCGCGCTTGCCCAGGCTGATCTCTCCTCACCTGCGGGCGTGGCGAGCCTGGCGGAACAGGTTTCGGCCCGTTTTGGCAGGCTGGATGTGCTGGTCAATAACGCATCGCGTTTCTATCCGACCGCGGCTGGTGAAACACAGGCCTGGCAATGGGATGACCTGATCAACAGCAACCTGCGCGGACCCTATTTCCTGGTCCAGGCATTGCTAGGTGAGTTGCGCACGGCGGGCGGTTCGGTGATCAACATTCTTGATGTCCATGCAGACCGGCCGATGAAAGGGCATGCCGTGTACTGTATATCCAAGGCCGGGCTGGCCATGATGACCAGGGCGCTGGCGCAGGAACTGGGTCCGTCGATACGGGTGAACGGCGTTGCGCCTGGTGCGATTCTCTGGCCCGAAAATGAACCGGATGCGGCGGAAAAGCAGGCGGTACTAAGCCGGACAGCCCTCGGCCGTCTCGGCGACCCCTCGGATATCGCATCAGCTGTTGTCTACTTCGCCCTGGACGCCCCCTATGTAACCGGCCAGATCCTGGCGGTTGACGGCGGCCGGTCCGTGAACCTGTAGCACCTACAATTCAACCAGCTTCATGGGGGTATCCCTTGCGGGAAACCGTTCCCATAACTCCGCCATCGTTTTTCTCTCAACCGGGTGCAGCAAATCCGGCGCGAGGTCGGCCAGGGGTTTGAGCACATACGCGGCCGCCAGTATTTCATCACGCGGAAGCTCCAGGGCGGGGCTGAGCAGGTACAGGTCGTCGTAAAGAAGAATATCGATGTCGAGGGTCCGGTCTGCAAACTTTGGAGCTTCCCGGTTCCGCTGGTGCCGGTCTTCGAGTCCGGTCAGGTACGTCTTCAATTCCAGCGGACTCATTCCGGTTTCAACACGGGCCACCAGGTTGATGAAATCCCGTCCCTCAAAACCAAATGAAGCACTCTCGTAGACAGGGGACAGCTCTACCGTGTCAAACGCTGCCTGCAGTTCGCTGATTCCCGAAGATATGTTTTGCCGTGCATCGATGTTACTGCCCAGGCCGAGGTACGCGGTGCTCATCCGGCTATTCGCTGTCCCGATCCGTGCTGCGCTCAATGATCACACCCACTGCGCTGGATCCGCGCACCGCCCCCGGCTTGCTCAGTTTCAGCTTTAACCGGTTCACGGGGAATTCATCCAGTACGATGGAAGCGCATTTCTCGGCCAGGGCTTCCACCAGCTGATATTCGCTCTGTTCGATAAAATGGATCAACCTTTTTGACACAGCCTTGTAATCGAGCGTATCGCCGATCGTATCGGAGGCCGCCGCCGGGCGAATGTCAAAATCCATTTCCAGGTCCAGGCTGACGGTCTGCCTGATTTCGCGTTCCCAGTCGAAGATGCCAATGACGGTTTCGACCGTCAGGTTTTCAATAAATACTCGATCCATACTCTGTCCGTTATTGCGGTGCGCCGGGGTTCATGAGCTCATGCAGGGGCCAGCGCGGCCGTGCCCGAATGATGTTTGGCTCGGATGCTCCGGCCAGCAGACGTTGATAACCTGCATAAGCGATCATCGCCCCGTTGTCGGTGCAGAATGCGATGCGCGGGTAGGAAACCTTCCAGCCGTATTTTTTGCCGGCGCGGGAAAGGCCTTCTCGCAGTTCCAGGTTGGCGCCGACACCCCCGGCAATGACCAGCTGGCCGCAGCGTGTCTGCTGCATCGCCCGCCGGCACTTGATCACCATGGTGTCCACCACCGCCTTCTGGAACCCGGCGGCGATATCGGCCTGCGCGTTTTCATCCCCTGAATGCCTGTTCCACAAATTGCGCGTGTGGGTTTTCAGGCCGCTGAAACTGAACTCCAGGCCGGGCCGGTCCGTCATCGGTCTTGGGAACCGGAATTTGTCCGGGTCGCCGGATTCCGCTGCCCGGGCCAGAACCGGCCCGCCCGGATAACCCAGTCCGAGGAGCTTGGCGGTCTTGTCAAAGGCCTCGCCGGCGGCGTCATCGAGAGTCTCACCCAGAACACGGTAGTCGTCGAATTTCCGCACCTCGACCAGCATGGAATGTCCGCCGGACACGAGCAGGGCGACGAATGGAAATTGCGGCGGATCCGGTTCCAGCAGAGGAGCCAGCAGGTGTCCTTCCATGTGGTGCACAGCAACGGCCGGCACATCCAGCGCCAGCGCAATGGCGCGTCCCGCTGAAGCGCCGACCAGCAGTGCGCCGACCAGGCCGGGGCCCGACGTATAGGCCACGCCGTCGATTTCATTGCGCTTGCAACCGGCCTGCTGCAGGCACTCATCGAGCAAGGGAACCAGTTTCCTGACGTGGTCGCGCGATGCAATTTCAGGCACAACGCCGCCGTATTCGGCATGGATGTGGGCCTGGGAATACAGAACGTGCGCCATCAGGCCGAGGTCGCCATCGTAGATAGCCACCCCGGTTTCATCACATGATGTTTCGATACCCAGTACGCGCATGGTTCCTTTATAGGTGCAGCCAGCGCTGACTGCAATGGTTTTACTGTTTTCAGCCCGGCAGGATTGCTTCATGATGGTGTTGTGTTATCTTCTCCGGCTCGATTTTTGGGAGACAAATAGTGGCTAAGCGTTTGGGCGTGGCGGCTTCGGGAAGTGCAGAAGTTTCGCAGACCGCGGTAGAAATACTGAGGGCGGGCGGCAATGCATTCGATGCTGTCCTGGGTGCGCTCTGCACGGCATCAATCGCAGAACCTTTGCTTGTCAGCCTTGGCGGCGGCGGTTTCATGCTCGCGCTTCCGGAAGGGGGCAAGCCAGCTGTTTTTGATTTCTTCTGCCAGACCCCAAAGCGCAAGCGCCCGGAAAGCGAACTGGATTTCTACCCGATCCTGGCCGATTTCGGAACGGCAACCCAGGAATTTCACATTGGCATGGGCTCTATTGCCGTCCCCGGCGTTGTGGCCGGTATTTTCGAGGCGCACCGGGAACTGGGACGCATGCCGGTTGGTGAAATCATCACCCCTGCGGTGGAACTGGCCCGGTCCGGTGTAGTGGTTGACGCATTCCATCACTATATTCTCCGGATACTTCGCGCCATCATGGAGGCCACCCCTGAAAGCTCCTCACTGTACGAGTCGCCGGCTCACCCCGGAGAGCTCATCCGCGAAGGGGAGTTGCTGCGTAATCCGGATGCCGCCGATTCGCTGGAAGCGCTGATTTCCGAGGGTCCGGGGCTTTTCTACCGCGGTGAATGGGCGGCCCGGCTGGCCTCTGATTGCAGCGCCAGGGGCGGGCACATCACGCGTGAAGACCTGGCGGAATACCGCGTTGAGCGTCGTGAGCCGGTGGTTTTCAGGCATCGCGGCGCCCGTTGCGCCATCAATCCCCCGCCTTCGCCGGGCGGCAGCCTGATAGCTTTTGCATTGGGCGTGATGAGCGACTGGGATCCGGCCAATGATCCCTGGGGAAGCGAAGGGCACGTTCTCAACCTGCTCAGGGGAATGCGGGCTGCCAGCGTTGCGCGGCACGAGTATGCGATGGAAGCCGGCCTTGAGCTGGAGAAAATGAAGGCCCTGCTGGGCGAGGACAACGTTAAGCGATGGCAGAAAGGCCTCGAGTTACATTCGCTTTCCAGCCGGGGTACGACCCACATCAGCGTGGCTGACGCCAGGGGTAATATCGCCAGCCTGACCGCATCCAACGGCGAAGGCTGCTCATACATGCTGCCGGGTACCGGAATCATGCTCAACAACATGCT
>Ga0316189_10002944_pt1 | contig 16605 bp, 17 predicted proteins | sample LowCovwburrow_MG_FD_204930 | JGI IMG/M metagenome (GOLD analysis project Ga0316189, IMG submission 204930) | Coastal sediment microbial communities from Maine, United States - Lowes Cove worm burrow | ecosystem: Environmental > Aquatic > Marine > Coastal > Sediment | place: USA: Maine... | reverse complement strand
AGACGTCATCCCAATTGCTCTCCACACCGAGATCGTTGGGGGTATCGTTCTGCCAATCGTTTTCGTCGCTATTTAATTCGGCATTGTCTCGGGTCGTCGTGGCAGATTCAGTCTCTGTTGTTGCTTTGGGTTCTGTGGTGGTAGAGCTATCAGCCGGGGTCGGGGTTTCATCTTCTTCGTTATTTTCTATCAACTCCAGCATCGGATTTGATTCGAGCGCTTGGTGGATTTCTTGCTGAAGGTCGAGTGTTGAAAGCTGCAGAAGTCGAATAGCTTGCTGCAGCTGAGGGGTCATGGTCAGTTGCTGACCTAGCTTGAGCTGAAGCGAAAGTTTCATGACGAGAGCATCTTAAGGCCGAGTGGATAGTTGTTAATCTTTAAATTTTATTGGAGCCGCTTAGCTAACAATAGAGTATTTGATTATAGCAAGATTCATGCCTGTCTTGCATAGTTTTTTCGGCAGGTAATTGAGGCTTCGTATTGGGGTGAATTGCTATGAATTTCTAGAGATACAGTGGCGTTAGCTTAAGGAGCTTATCTCGACAAAAATGCTTAGATTTGAAACTGATCGCCTAGGTATACTTCTCTCACTTTCTCATTGGATAGAATGGTCGCAGCATCTCCTTCGGCGATGATTTCCCCTTCACTTACGATGTAGGCCTTCTCGCAAATGTCTAAGGTTTCACGGACATTGTGATCAGTGAGTAGTATGCCGATGTTGCGTTCTTTGAGATGTTGAATAATTTTTTTGATATCGCTTACAGAAATCGGATCTACCCCAGCGAATGGTTCGTCCAGCAGGATAAATTTTGGATCGGTAGCCAATGTTCGCGCAATTTCTGTTCTGCGGCGCTCACCACCTGAAAGGCTCATGCCCTTGTTGTGCCTGATATGTTGTATGTTGAACTCTTCAAGAAGCGTTTCCAGTTTGCCTTGTTTTTCGGCGCTACTAAGGTCGTTGCGCGTTTCCAAAATTGCGAAGATATTATCTTCAACGCTTAGCGTACGAAAGATAGAGGAATCTTGTGGTAGGTAGGCGAGTCCATGATTGGCTCGTTGATGCATCGGAGCATCCGTAATGTCATCACTTCCAAGTAGCACCCTGCCGTTGTCGGCAGCGACTAGTCCTACGATCATATAGAAGCAGGTGGTCTTTCCAGCTCCATTAGGGCCTAACAGGCCTACGATCTCACCCTGGCGTATCGAAATGGAGACGTCGCGCACGACTTCTCTTTTCTTATAGCTTTTGGCAAGGTTTTTCGCTTCTAACATAATTTTATCAATTCGAGGAGCTAAATGCGCCACTGCAGGGGCCTACCGTGTCACGAATCAGGTCTAGCTCGACAATATAAGTAATCGCATTGCATTCAAAAACAGAGGTAGGTGATTCAATAACTGCATCTCCAACTAGTTCGACTACATTGGCGCCGTCGCCTTCGTCAGTGTAAAACGAGATGCGACTACTAGAGCCCTTTACCGGGTTCTCGCTAGAATCGAGCTGCTGTTGATAGTACACAGGTGTTCCCACTACAGTTATCTTGCGTACTTCTTCGCTACTGATGATGAATTCGATTGTGGCCGAGTCCCCGCGGATTTCCATAGAGCCTCGCGTAATTATGACGTTGTCAGACATCTCCATAATGCGGATCCCGCCCTCTATGCTCATGCGCGTGCTGCCGTCTGAACTAAGCACTAATTCCTGATTCTGATCGGCCTCTAGCGAAAAAGATTTTGCAATGGACAGGCAGCTGAGTGCGATGATCAATGTCATCATCATTGGGGAGGGTTTTCTAGTTCTTTGCTGGTGCATGTCGGCCTCTAACTTCGCGCAGGAAGGTGATTTCATCTGTTCTGAGCTTGGCTATCATTCCTATTGACGATTGTTGTAATGCAGAAGTTACAACAGATACAGGGTGATCAGTTTCTAAGACTTCTGAATCGGGATTCAGTGTTAGAAATTCGGTGGACATCACTGTTCTATTGCCAAGCTCGTCGAGACTGTAAACCTGAACATCGCCGAGTAACTCTATTTGATCAAGCGCGTCTTTGGTGGTCGTTTTGCTGGAAGAAATCCTGCCAGAGTTAGCTACAATGTTCCAGCGTGAATCGCCACCTTGAAATAGGCGAATAAACGGTTTCTCAAGCTCAGTGCTGTCATCGTTGTAGTGAACTTGCCGCTCTGCCTGTAGCGTGTAATTTATATTCCCTTCGGTGTCGTAAAGTATTGTGTTGATGCCTTCAGAGTAAGCATTGAAGTCTAGGCTCGAGCTCGTGCTGGGGTCGTCTGTCTCATTGTTTAAAGTATCGAACGAATTTATGCCGACGAACAGGGCTATCGCGATAATTCCCGGAACAATGATAAGGCCTACTTTCTGCATATTCTGCTAATGTCTGGAATTGGTTGCAAGTGGTTGAAGTCTAACACGAATTTTCGGCTTTGGCGGTCCAGGTTTTCGGCTGAGTCGTCAGGCTCCAACGCTGCTGAAAAGTTAGCGATTGGTTTGTGAGTTTAAGATGAAATCGGTGATTTCTCTCACGGCACCCTCGCCGCCAGAGCGCGTGGTGATCGCGTGTACGGCCTCTTTCACCTCAGGGTGTCCGCCCGGAACTGAAAAGCTTAATCCAACAGCTTGCAGCACCGGCAGGTCAGGCAGGTCATCTCCTGCATAAGCAATAACATCCGCGGTGATTCCTTCATTGGCAGTAATTTCGCTGAGGACATCTATTTTGTCTTCTCGGCCCTGATAAAGAATGTCGATACCAAGGTCTGCCGCGCGTTTGCTAACGATATTTGATTCTCGGCCAGTGATAATCCCGACCGGAATGCCTGCGCGCTTCAGCATCTTAATTCCGTGGCCATCTAGACTGTGGAATGCCTTGCTTTCCTCGCCGGAGTTGGAGAAATAAAGTCTGCCATCAGTGAGGATGCCATCAACATCGAGCAGCAAGAGTTTGATCTTGCCGGCTGATTCGATTGCCTGTTTTTCGTTATTGTTAAAAAGCATGGCTTTCCTTCAGGCTAAACTACATTTGACTGGAGTAGGTCATGCATTTTCAACATGCCTTCGACAGGCTGGGACTCGCTCTTAACGATGAGCACATACACATTCGACTCCTGCATTATCCTAGCAGCTTCCGCCGCTAGGGCGTTGGCGTCTATGTATTTAAAACTTGGCGACATAACTTCGTCAATTGTGATCTCTTGAATGTTCCTGCCGGAATCTATGGTACGCCGTAAATCTCCATCTGAGAAAACACCCAGAAGATTTCCACTTTTCCCTATTATGGTTGTTAGACCAAAGCCTTTGCTACTCATCTCAAGTAGCGCTTCCGGGAGAGGTGTGCCGCTTATGACCTTCGGTATAGCATCGCCAGAATGCATAACATCTCGCACTTTAACTAGGAGGCGTCTGCCAAGATTTCCACCTGGGTGAGAGATAGCAAAGTCATCACGAGTAAAGCCTCTAGCTTCTAGTAAGGCCATTGCTAATGCGTCGCCAAGTACCAGCGCAGCGGTGGTGCTCGATGTTGGAGCTAGCCCGAGAGGGCAGGCTTCTTCATCTACTCTGGCATCGAGATTTGCTGATGCGGCCCTGGCTAATTCGGATTGCTTATCGCCCGTTAGACTGACGAGGGGAATGCCTTTCCGTTTCAATATCGGTAGCAGAGAGAGTATTTCCCCCGTGGTGCCTGAATTGGATATCGCGAGCACAACATCATGTGCCGTAATCATGCCTATATCGCCGTGACTTGCCTCTGCTGGGTGTACGTACATGGCTGTCGTGCCAGTACTAGCCAGCGTGGCAGCTATTTTCTTGCCGATATGACCGGATTTACCCATGCCAATCACTACCACGCGACCTTCACAGGCTAATATGATCTCGCAGGCCGCTACGAAGTCGGCATCAATGCGGTTGAGCAGTTCAGAGACGGCTCGGCTCTCAATCTGTATGGTTCTAAGAGCGCTGGAAATGAAGGGGGAATCGGAATTCATAATGATCGGATCATACCTTACCAATGTGCGGCAGACTACTTTGGGGTGAGTCTGATTAAAGTTGGTATAGCATAACGCTAAACCAGCCTACATAGAGCGAAAGAAAAACTGCGCCATTCAGCCGACTGATCATCCTCCCCTTTTTGACACCTACATAGCAGAAGTAGGCCAGCATGAGCGTAAGTATTAATACACCTGCAAAGTCTCGATAGAGAAGGGCAGGCTCGATCGCACCTGCTGCAAACAAGCCAGGAAAAGGAAGTACTGCGAGCAAATTTAGAATGTTCGATCCAACAATGTTGCCTATCGCAAGATCATGGTGTCCTTTCAGAACGCAGGTCACGGATGCGGCTAATTCGGGAAGGCTGGTGCCGAGCGCGACAACGGTAAGGCCTATGATAGCCGTAGAAACCCCAAGCAATTCGGCGATAGATGTGGCAGCTGCTACGAGTGCCTCTGCGCTTAATACCAAGAGTGCCAACCCCAATAGCATATAAGCGGCAGCTTGCAGGCTATTCACTTCGCTTAGGTCCTCGTCATTGAGTTCAGGTGGTGATCCTGTTTTAACTTTCTTGCGGAACAGTCTATAGCCGAAGTAAACGGTTATGACTATTAGTACTACGGCGTCGAATACGCCAAGGAAGAGATCTAAAAATAAAACGCCGGTGACGAATGTGACCAGAAGCAGTGCCGGAATCTCTTTGCTGATTAGCGACTCGGGAGGCTTGAGGGGGCTAATCAATGCGGCGATGCCGAGAGCCACCCCTATATTGAAAAGATTGGAACCGAGAGCATTACCCACAGCTAATTCGGGTTTGTCATTGAGTGCTGATACAGCGGAAGAGAAAATTTCGGGCGCCGATGTGCCAAACGCAACGATGGTAAGGCCGATCATCAACGGAGAAACACCGAAATTTCGCGCGAGAACTGAGGCGCCAAACACAAACTTGTCCGCTCCCCAGATTAAGCCAACAAATCCGAGAACGATGATGACCGTGTCGAGGAACATATATGAAGAATTCTTAGTGCGAAGATGAAGCGGCTAATTAGAAGATTCTTTGGAGTGCTTTGCAAGTAATAATTTATTGAACTGCTCAATTGATGTAAACTGCCCCACTGCTCTATGGAGGTTCAGTCCGCATTCAGCTCAATTTGTGTAGTTTGGCGCTTGTAGGAATCCCCTCAACGGGATTTAGGACTTGGCTTTGAGTAATGATTAAGGATAAGCAAATGAAATCATTGAATAAATACGTAGCTACCCTTGTTTTGATAGCACTGTTTCCAGCCCTCAGCTATGGTCAGCAATACACAGCTGTAGAGACAGCTGAAATTGGGGTTGGAAAGCTATTGAGTACGGTTCAAGAGTCCCGTGCGCTGTTCCTTACTGACCGCGACAGCTACTTTGCGGCAATTGAAGAAGTACTCAGTTCAATAGTGGACTTTCATGCCGTCGCCGAAGTGGTTATGAACCGTTATGCCGCTTCCGCGAGCGATGCTCAGAAGGACCGTTTTGCAGAGATTTTGCGGCAGACCTTAACGCGTTTCTATGGAGCCTCCTTGGTTGCCTATGAGGGGCAAGAATTAGCCTTCCTCCCATCAAGTAATGCAGATGCGGATCCCCGTGCCGATACCGTAGTAGGGATGGAGCTGCGTGGAGGTGATTCTAATCTTGGGCTGCAGTATCAAATGTTTCTTAATGAAAACGACGAGTGGAAGCTTAAAAACCTCAGTCTAGCTGGCATCAATTTGGGTAGGCAGTACTTCACTCAGTTTGCTGCGTTGATGGGTCAGAATGACAATGACATTGATGCAGTATTGGATAGCTGGAAATAAGCCGGAGTATTAGATTGGACGCTAGTCAGATTACCACTCTGCTTGATGCAGAGCTTACCGATTGTCAAGTTACCGTTGATGGCGGCGATGGCAAATATCTTGTAACTGTCATAGGAGATGTGTTCGAAGGATTGAACGCTGTAAAACGGCAACAAACCATCTACAAGATTTTGAACGAGTACATAACGAGTGGTGCCATTCATGCGGTCACTATGAACTTGATGACTGCAAACGAAAGTCAGGTCTCCTGACACAGTCTTCCCACCGAGAAAATCAATGGATAAATTACTAATCAAGGGAGGCGTAAGCCTTCAGGGCGAGATTCGAATTGCAGGCGCGAAGAATTCCGCTTTGCCTATTCTTGCTTCTACTCTCCTGACTCACGAAACGGTGCAGATTTGTAATTTACCGCATTTGTTCGATATCACCACGATGATCGAGTTGCTCGCATGTATGGGTGTGGAGCCTGTAATCGACGAGAAACTGAATGTCGAAGTGAATAGCAGCACGATCAAACACTTTAGTGCGCCCTATGAGTTGGTGAAGACGATGCGGGCGTCGATTTTGGTATTGGGTCCCTTATTAGCGCGCTATGGCAAGGCGGAAGTTGCACTGCCAGGTGGTTGTGCGATCGGTAGCCGACCTGTAAATCTACATATATCTGCTCTAGAGGCGATGGGTGCGGATATCGTGGTCGAGGATGGCTACATCAAAGCCTCCGTCGATGGTAGGTTGAAGGGGGCTCATATCTTTATGGACATGGTGACTGTGACTGGAACAGAGAATGTCATGATGGCAGCTACTCTGGCCGACGGTGAGACTATTATCGAGAACGCAGCGCGAGAGCCTGAGGTTGTGGACTTGGCCGATTGTTTGGTAGCAATGGGTGCAATTATTTCAGGGCAGGGCAGTGACACTATTACAATCACCGGCGTAAAAGAATTGAAAGGCTGTAGCTATTCAGTCATGCCAGACCGAATAGAGACAGGAACCTACTTAATAGCCGCAGCGGCAACCCGTGGGCACATCAAGGTTAAAGATACGCGCCCTGATATTCTCGAGGCGGTATTGAGTAAGCTCGAACAGGCGGGTGCTGATATTAAAGTAGGTGAAGACTGGATCGAATTGAATATGCATGGCAAGCGTCCCAAGTCTGTATCCCTTCGTACAGCTCCCTATCCCGCTTTTCCAACGGATATGCAGGCACAATTTACGGCACTGAACGCGATAGCTGATGGCACGGGCTCGATCACGGAAACCGTTTTCGAAAATCGCTTCATGCACGTACACGAAATGAACCGCATGGGCGCCGAAATAGCAGTAGAGGGAAATACCGTTATCGTTAAAGGTGTTAACGCACTAAAAGGCGCGCCGGTAATGGCGACAGACCTGAGAGCATCAGCGAGTCTAATCATCGCTGGGCTCGTTGGTGAAAATGAAACGGTCGTGGATCGCATATATCATATAGATCGTGGCTACGAGTGTATCGAAGAGAAGCTTCAACTTCTCGGCGCCAAGATCCGAAGGGTGCCTGCTTAACGGGTGTTAGCAATTCGCTGATACTGTGAAAACATCTTCAATGAAGCAATTTAAAATGAACTCTGATCAACTAGTCATAGCCCTTACCAAGGGTCGTATATTAGATGAAGTGCTGCCCTTGTTTGAGCAGGCAGGCATCGTGCCGGCTGAAGACATCAGCAAGAGCCGCAAATTGATCTTCGACACCAATCGAGAGAATGTAAAGCTCATGGTGATCAGAGGTAGTGATGTGCCAACCTATGTTGAGTTTGGTAGTGCGGACATGGGAGTCGTAGGCAAAGACCTGTTGCTTGAGTACGGAGATGAGGGATTTTACGAACCCTTGGATCTAAAGATAGCCGCCTGCCAGATGATGACAGCAGAGCCGGTTAATGCGCAGCCAGTAGAGGGCAGATTAAAGGTCGCGACGAAGTTTACCAATATTGCTAAGAAGTATTTTGCAGAACAGGGTAAACAGATCGACCTAATCAAGCTAAACGGCGCGCTCGAACTAGCGCCAATGATGGGTTTGGCCGATGCCATTGTAGACATCGTGGATACAGGGAAAACTCTTAAGGCCAATGGCTTGGAGCCACGAGAGCTGATCGCACAAATTAGTTCACGAATCATCGTGAATAAGGCATCAATGAAAATCAAGAATGGCCTAATACGGGAAATATTGGGTCAATTGGGCGACGCAGTAGACAAGAAGTAAAAGCCACTTTTCGAAGACAACTACCCCCTGACTAGCACTATCTATCATGCCAAATAGCAACATTGAACTAAATCGTTTGAATACATCCGAGCCTGACTTTGAGGGCCGCCTCGCTAAGTTGTTGCAGCGCGAAATGATTGTATCTGATGAAGTCACTACCATCGTTAGCGATATCCTGCAGCAGGTAAGAGTTCGAGGTGATGCCGCTGTCGTGGAATATACGAATCGATTCGATGATTTTGGAGCTGAATCGATGACTGGACTGTTGGTTTCCCAGGACCAGATGCAGAAAGCTTTGGATAATATTTCGAAGCAGCAGCGCGATGCGTTAATCCACGCCGCCGGACGAATTCGGACTTATCATGAGAAACAAAAACAAGATTCCTGGACGTATGAGGAAGCCGATGGTTCAGTCTATGGTCAAAAAATCAGCCCGCTTAAGCGGGTCGGTGTCTATGTTCCTGGCGGTAAGGCTAATTATCCATCGTCTATGCTTATGCTGGCGATCCCGGCCCAGGTTGCTGGAGTAAAAGAAATAATCGCCACTGTTCCCACGGCTTATGGTGAAGAAGGAAGGTTGGTGTTTGCAGCGGCGGCACTCGCAGGGGTCACGAAGCTGTATACGATTGGTGGGGCGCAGGCTATAGCAGCGCTCGCCTATGGCACAGAGACGATAGAGAAGGTAGATAAGATAGCGGGTCCGGGAAATATTTTTGTTACCGTGGCGAAAAAACTAGTCTTTGGCGAGGTGGGTATCGATATGATAGCTGGTCCCTCCGAACTTACGATTATCTGCGACGGCAAGACCAATCCAGATTGGATTGCGATGGACCTGTTCTCTCAGGCTGAACATGACGAACAAGCGCAATCAATATTAATTGCTAGTGATCCGGGCTTCCTCGAAGAGGTAAAGAAAAGTATCGATAGATTGCTGCCGACTATGCAGCGGCGTGCGATCATTTCCGAGTCGATGAGTAATCGCGGTATCTTCATTCAGGTTAAGGATTTACAGGAGGCGGCAGAGGTTAGTAATCTCATCGCGCCGGAACATTTGGAGATTTCTGTGGAAGATCCCGCTGCCTTATTGGACTCGATCGACAATGCTGGTGCTATTTTCATGGGTCGTTACAGTGCGGAGGCCCTGGGTGACTACTGTGCTGGCCCGAGTCATGTCTTGCCGACTTCTGGCTCTGCGAAGTTTTTCTCGGCATTGGGTGTGTATGACTTTCAGAAACGCAGCTCGATCATCAATTGCTCCGAGGCGGGCGCACATGTCTTGGCAGGCACCGCATCGACTATCGCACGAGACGAGCATCTTGAGGCTCATGCCCTATCAGCCGAATATCGCCTGAAGCGTGGTGACAGTTAGAAGTCGGGGTCGTTATTAGGGCTCGATGATGATGGCTTGGCCAAACCCCAATGTAGTAGGTAAAACGAAATTCTGCCCGTCGCGATAGATCTGAATATTTATCGAGTCGCCGGGTTTTTTGTTGCGAACCTCCATCATGATATTTTGGCCATCTACTACAGATGTTTCCTCGACCATAGTTATGACGTCGCCGGGCAGTATGCCTGCTCGTTCCGCTGCACCGCCCTCATCTACACTCTCCACTAGCATGCCGCGGATATCGTCTTTGCCGAAGAAGAGTTGGCTCGATTGCGCGTTTAGTGCTTCACCGGTAATCACGCCCAGATAACCTGCGTTAGCCTCGATAGCCTGATCTGCCATCTCTTGAAATGCGGCGATAGCGTGACTCGATGGAGTGGCGAAACCGATACCTTCGAAGTTGCCCGACTCTGAGAATATAGAGGAGTTTATGCCGACCAGTTCGCCCCGAGAGTTAATGAGAGCGCCGCCGGAGTTGCCTGGGTTGATAGCCGCATCGGTTTGAATAATGCCTGGAGTATTCTCTGAGTTTTCAGTTAGCGCGCTGATAATTCCCAGGGAGACGGACTGACCGATATTGCGCGGATAACCGATAGCGAACACGATATCGCCTACTTCTAGAGATGTTTCGTCGCCTATCTGAATGGGAGTCAGGTTGTCCATGTTAATATGCAGAACAGCTAAGTCGCTAGCCTCATCCCAGGCCACTACGGTAGCCGAGATTTTTCTTCCATCGTTGAGAGTGACCTCCGCATCGAATGCATCGAAAAAAGTATCGACAACGTGAAGATTGGTTAAAATGAACCCATCCTCGCTGACAATTACTCCAGAGCCTAGACTTGCTCTCTCCCCTAGGTAGAAGTTCACGTGGTCTTCTGAGGTTCGCTCAATAGATTCGACATTGAAATTTGTCGCATTGATCGCAACGACGGCAGGCGTGGCTAAGGCAATTGCTTCGGAGAAAGAAAGGGCGGTGGTGCTTTCGGTTTCGCTGATTTGGGCAGGTAGGGGTTGATTGCTAAGTCGCTCGATCTGTCGGTATTGCAGGACCACCAGTCCTATCAAGATGCCACAGGCTACTGGCCAGCTTACATATTTGAGTAGATTGCCTGTGCTGCTCATTGCGATGCCGCCTCGATTGTTGCTGCCTAATCCGGCTCAAAGCCAAACTTGATCGACATAACACTATGTTATTATTGTTGGGCGAAACCAATATACAGCGTTGCCAAGGTGGATTCCAATGCCAGTTAGTCTGAAAGAGCTTGAACTTGAACTAAAACAAGTGCTGCGTCCAGAGCAGTTCAAAGATTATTGTCCGAATGGGCTGCAAGTAGAAGGACGAAAGGAAGTAGCAACACTGGTTACCGGAGTAACTGCTTGTCAGGAATTAATCGACGCTGCCATTGAGCTAGGTGCTGATGCCTTGTTGGTGCATCACGGCTATTTTTGGCAGGGCGAAGATCAGTCCATAACGGGAATCAAGAAATCACGAATCGAGGCCTTGCTAAAGCATGACCTGAGTTTATTTGCTTATCACTTACCCTTGGATGTGCATCGAGAGTTTGGCAACAACGTGCAGTTAGCAAAGATGCTGGGATTGGAAATTGATGGAGAATTGGGTAAGCAGAATAACCATCCTATCGGGCTCACTGGGACTATCGATCAAGACATAGATTTCGAATCATTGAAAGTCTTGATAGCAGAACGGCTTAGCCGCCAACCCCTCGCTATAGAAGGGAATACAAGATCAATCAAATCCATAGCTTGGTGCACCGGTGCAGCGCAAAACTATATTGAATTAGCGGTAGCAGCTGGCGTAGATGCGTACATAACTGGGGAGGTTTCTGAGCCTACAGTGCATATTGCCAGAGAATCTGGAATCCATTTCTTCTCGGCGGGGCATCACGCAACCGAGCGTTACGGCGTTCAGGCTATAGGGAGCTATCTAGCTTCGAAGTTCGGTTTGGATCATCAGTTTATCGATATCGACAATCCGGTGTGAATTCAAAGAGGTGGATAAATTTGCTGGAGAAATTCTAGATGATCTCTTCATCACGCATGATTTTCAGCACCTTCTCTAGGCACTCTTCCACAGACAATGCCGCTGTATCCAATTCAAGCTGTGCCAATTCCGGTGCGCTATAGGGAAAAGATAGCCCAGGAATGTCTGAGGATTCTGTTCCTTCGGCGGCGGCATACAGCCCACTCGGGTCTCTCTGAATACAGACTTCCATGGGTGGATTCAAGTAAATAATGTAGCAATTGTCTTTTCCAATTACGCTGATCGCATGTTCTCTAGAGTCGGTATTTGGTGCTACGAAGGAGGCACAGCAGATCACACCCGAGTCATTCAAAAATTTTGCTATGTGGGCGCTACGCCTTAAATTTTCTGCGCGACCCTCTGCATCGTGCGGCAAGTCCTTGCTGATGCCGAGTCGCATGGTCTTTCCATCCAACACTGTACTAACACGTCCGCGATCAAAAAGTTTTCGTTCCAATCCGTGTGCGAGGGTGGATTTCCCTGATCCGGAGACGCCAACAAACATGATTGTGGCAGGTTTCTGTCCGTAGCGTGCCGCACGCTCTTCCTTGCTTACAATAATATTGTGGGATTCATGGCGTTCGCGGCGTGGCTGTTGCTCGCAATCGATCATTCCGGCTCCGACTGTTACATTGCTGAGCCGATCAATAATAATAAAGCTGCCAGTTGCGCGATTGTTTTTGTAGCTATCGAAGCAAACAGTCTCGTCGAGATTGATTTCAGCTAGGCCGATTTCGTTTAGCTCCAGACCTGGGGCGGGAGCTTTTTCAAGTGTATTCACATCGATGCGATTGTGTATCGTGTTTAGACTGCCGCTTACGGTCTTGCTGCCCAGCTTGAAGTCGAAGACATTGCCTGGCAGCAGAGGAGTTTCCGCCATCCAAACGATAGTCGCATCAAATTTGCTATCGCTAGCGGGAACATTCTCAGGGTGAGCAAGAATGTCGCCACGACTGACATCTATCTCATCTTCTAGGGTTAGTGTTACAGCCATATCTCCATGAGCAAGCTCTAGCTCTTCGTCATAAGTGACGATCGATTTAATACGACTCGTCTTGTTTGATGGTAGAACTACTACCTCGTCGCCTTTTCGGATTACGCCGGAGGCGACGGTGCCACAAAACCCTCTGAAGTTTAAATTGGGTCGGTTGACATATTGCACTGGGAAACGAAAATCTGAATAGTTCTTGTCTCCCGCAATCTCTACACTCTCCAAAAGCGGCATCAAGGCGCCGCCGTGATACCAGGGCATTTGTTCGCTAGGAATTACTACGTTGTCGCCAGTTAGCGCAGACATTGGAATGAAATGAAAGTTTGCGGCTTCAAGATCCTCGCTGAACTTTAGGTAGTCAGCTTTTATTTCATCGAAAACATTCTCCCGGAAGTCCACTAAATCCATCTTGTTGATAGCTACGATGATGTGCTTGATGCCAAGCAACGAGGCGATGAAGCTGTGTCGGCGGGTTTGAACCTGTACTCCGTGACGAGCATCGATCAAGATGATGGCGAGATCGCAAGTGGATGCACCGGTCGCCATATTTCTGGTGTATTGTTCGTGACCGGGGGTGTCGGCGATGATGAACTTTCTCTTCGCTGTAGAGAAATAACGATAGGCCACATCGATGGTTATGCCTTGTTCGCGTTCTGCCTGTAAACCATCAACCAGTAGTGCGAGGTCTATCTTCCCTCCGGTAGTGCCGGACTTGACACTATCTGCTTCGATCGCTGCAAGCTGATCCTCATAGATCATCTTTGAATCGTGAAGTAGTCGGCCAATCAGAGTGCTTTTGCCGTCATCAACGCTGCCACAGGTTAGCAAACGTAATAACTCCTTACGCTCATGCTGGGCTAGGTACGCACCAATGTCGGTGCTAATTAAATCAGATTGGTGTGACATGTTTGTCTAAGTCTCGTTCGCTTGTACTTACTTATTGATGCCTTGTTCTAAGCTAAAAGGTATTAGCTGATAGGCCTTAGCAATTTGTGGCTGGCTAAAAATAGCCGCGCCTTTTCTTGTCTTCCATGGAGCCGCTTTTGTCCGAGTCTATGAGTCGTCCCTGTCTTTCCGAACTTGTGGCCAATAACATCTCTTGAATTATCTCAGGTAGAGTTGTCGCTGTGGAGTCGACAGCGCCCGAGAGCGGATAACAGCCAAGCGTGCGAAAACGCACGGTCTTAATTTCTATTTTCTGGCCTTCTTCGATCGGCATACGATCATCATCGACGAGAATGTCTACGCCATCGATATTGACAACGGGTCTGGGCTTGGCAAAGTACAGCGGCACTATATCGATATCGTTCAAATAGATGTACTGCCAGATATCTAACTCGGTCCAATTAGAAAGAGGAAAGACTCGTATGCTTTCACCCTTGTTAATCTTTCCATTGTAGATGTTCCAGAGTTCCGGCCTCTGATTCTTCGGATCCCAGACATGATTCTTGTCGCGAAAGGAGAAGACTCTTTCCTTGGCGCGAGATTTTTCTTCGTCGCGCCTGGCGCCGCCGAAGGCGGCATCGAATTTGTGTTTGTTCAAGGCTTGCTTTAGAGCCTGGGTCTTCATTACATCAGTGTGTTTCTCACTGCCATGGGTGAAAGGGCCTATGCCTGCATCCACACCTTCCTGATTTGTATGCACAATAATGTCTAAGCCAAGTTTCTCAATCTGCTGATCGCGAAAGGCAATCATCTCCTTGAACTTCCAAGTCGTATCAACATGCATTAAGGGGAAGGGAAGCTTGCCGGGGTAGAAGGCCTTTAGTGCTAGATGCAGCATGACAGCGGAATCTTTTCCTACTGAATAGAGCATCACCGGCTTATCGAATTCGGCTGCAACTTCGCGCATGATGTGAATGCTCTCGGCTTCGAGCTGTTTGAGGTGGGTAAGATTGTATTCAGACATAAGGGGCTATTTCATAGTAGCGAGAGACTAGTGTTTCGTATCGTTAGTCTCGATGGTAAAAATGAATGGAGTAGGGCTTCTGGACTAGTGCTTGGGCGTATTCGCAGCTTCTTCGTCGTTCTGGGAGATTGACTTGTTTATGCCAAACTCTTCGGAAAGCGCGCCTTTCTGGCCTGGGTCCTGCTTTGCAGCATAGTCTTTAGGAGGATTCAGCCCGCTAGTAGCCTCAACTTCTTCATTGCTATCGAATACCGCGTCAGACCCTGCTGGAAGCAACTTTCCAGCCACTTCGTTGCTACATAAATCCTGAGCGCCACTCGCGAGGTGCTGATAAACTTCACGATAGCTTTCGGTCATGTGCTGGACGAGATCTGCTGTCATGCTGAAATGATCGCTCACATTGTCGCGGTATGTTAGGTGGTTGTCTTTGATATCGCGAATTTGATTCTCTAACTCTTGTACGCGCGATGCGCTGCTATTCAAGCGGCTGGAGAAAACCACGCCAATTACAACTCCTACCACCAGACACGCTACTGCAGTTAACCAAATCATTTAACTAATCGCCCCTTGAATATTTTGTGATGAATGCTTCTTGGCCAGACGTTTTGCCTCTCGCCTAGTTGTGGTGAGAAACGTGTTCGTTGAGTATACCTCAGTTCATGGTTTTTTTTTAACAAACTTGTTGCTACTAGAGAGCTAGAACAACACATTGAGGCGGTTGCTAATTACCCAGAATTGGGTGCAGGTCGATGAATAGAGGTTGCCATTCTTAAACAGAGTCTGGAAACTGTGCGCTTTTCTACCGGCAAGTAATAGGTGGCGAATCTTCGCCAGATTGGAAAACAATGGGCCCATTGCAGCAATATCAGCTCGATCTAGAGAATAACGTCATAACTGCGGATGTTGCTCAGCGGGCGCTGGTGGGTCATCTGCAGAATTTGTATGAGCGGATCAAGCAGATCGAACCGAAGGATGCAGGGCTGCTAGAGAGGTTGAGGCGTCGTTTGATCGCCACCGAGCAGGTCGCGGAACCGATTCAAGGGCTCTATATCTGGGGTGGAGTGGGTCGTGGTAAGACTTACCTGATGGATGTGTTCTTTGAGAGTCTGCCCGGTGAGTCGAAAATGCGTACACATTTTCATCGCTTCATGCAGAGAGTTCATCGTGACCTAGCAGCACTGCAGGGACAGAAAAATCCGCTAGAGAGAGTAGCCGACCGGATAGCGCAGGAGTCTCGTGTTCTATGCTTTGACGAATTTTTCGTCCGCGATATTGGCGATGCTATGATACTAGCCGGCTTGCTGGAGGCTCTCTTCAGGCGGCAGGTGATTCTGATTGCGACCTCAAATATTGAGCCTAGTCGCTTGTATGAGGACGGCTTGCAGAGACAGCGATTCCTGCCTGCAATCGAACTTATCAAGGCGCACACGAAAATCATTGAGATTCAATGTGGTGTGGACTACCGATTACGAAGCCTCGCTCAGGCTACGCTCTATCACTGCCCCATATCGGAGGACACAGAGGCCAGGTTGATGGTCTGCTTTAATGAACTCACGCCAGATCGTTCTCACGTGCACCAGGGAGCGGAGATTGAAATTTTGGAGCGCCGAATCGGCACGCAATATTGCAGCAAAGATGTTGTGTGGTTCGCTTTTGAGCAGATCTGCGAGGGCGCGCGTAGTGCCTTCGACTATGTAGAGCTCGCGAAGATTTATCATGCGGTAATCTTGTCGGCGGTTCCTCAGATGCAAGAAAATAGCAGTGATAGCGCGAGGCGCTTCATCAGCCTGGTTGATGAGCTCTACGATAGAAGGGTAAAACTGGTTATTGCAGCTGAAGTGCCTATTGCCGAGCTGTATACAGGGGAAAAGCTTCGGTTCGAGTTCGAGCGTACCCAGTCTAGACTGATTGAAATGCAGTCAGAGGAGTATCTTGGAGATCAGCATTTGGCGTAGGTAGTTAATGCAGCCGGACCCCTAAAGCCATGATCCTAGCTCTGCCTTTGAGAGCGCCTGTATTCGATAGCAAGTCAGCTATACCGCAGCCCACGAAAAATCTACATTCTGGGCCTAAATTCGCTTGAATATTGGACATCGCTCCGGTAGTATTCGCGCTCCTTAAAGCAAAGCCTAATGACAGAATAATGAAGACTTACAGCGCAAAACCTCATGAAGTAGACCAGAAATGGCTGCTCGTAGATGCCGAAGGCCAGACTCT
>Ga0316189_10002943_pt1 | contig 16606 bp, 12 predicted proteins | sample LowCovwburrow_MG_FD_204930 | JGI IMG/M metagenome (GOLD analysis project Ga0316189, IMG submission 204930) | Coastal sediment microbial communities from Maine, United States - Lowes Cove worm burrow | ecosystem: Environmental > Aquatic > Marine > Coastal > Sediment | place: USA: Maine... | reverse complement strand
TGATGCGAGGATCGTCCTCATCGACGACCTCATCACCCCGAGGCACTCAGACGATCGCGTGCATGGTTGCGCTCCAAGAGCAGGGCCACCGCGGATCGATCTCGGGCTACTTTTCCCAGATGAAACGTCTTGAAGCGCGACATCCTCGACAGCCGCGACTGTGTGTCAGGCTCTCGCCGCGGAGGCGCATTGCGCGACGTACTCGCGCGGGCGCTGGTACGATTTCGGTCGTGTATCGCCTCGTATATAAAAGCCGCTGCCGCACAGAGATCTATTGGTCGCTCGTGAAGTCGATCATTCGCGCGAGCGAGGAGCGCAATCGGAGGGACGACATCACTGGCGTCTTGGTGGCCACGAAGACGCACTTCCTCCAGGTCATCGAAGGCGCCTTCGAGCCGCTCAACGCCCTCTTCTTGCGGGTAGCCCGCAACACGAGCCACGAGCAGATCCAGATCATCGGCTTCACCTGCGTCGAACGCCGACTTTACTCGGGCTGGGACATGCACGGGATCGGCGTCTTCAGCCTCGACGAGGCGTTGACTGCGGAGCTCATCGCCAAGTACGGCGAAGAGGAGGGGGGCGTCCGCTTCCCTGTGGAGGAGTGGGCCGCGCTCGCATTGATCAACGACATCCGGGCGTAGGTCGCACGACGCCGCGATGGGGATGTCAATGGCGCCGGCGTGGCTCGCATCGTCGCCGGACCGATGAGCCCAGGGCAACCTGGGTCCCTGCGACGCGTGACCGCGTTAGGGCTGCGCGGCTCGGCGGGCGAGGAGGACGAGGGCGGGTCCAAAGGCGAGGTTCGCGAGCGCGAGGAGGTAGTGGAAGATGTCGAGGCGATCGAAGGGGCCGAGCTCGCCGGTGGTGCCGACACCGAGCCCTGCGACGAGGACGAGGACGGCTCCGGAGGTGAGGAGCACGCCACCGCGGCGCGCTCTTCCGAGGCTGCGAAGGCCGACGAGGAGGGCGCTGGCAGTGCCGAGGGCGCCGATCCCTAGGCCGTAGATCGGCTCGACGCCGAGGAGCGTGGAGACGGCGAAGAGGCCGGCGAGGAGGCCGGTGAGCTGGATCCATCCCCGTCTCGTCAGCGCCAGCGGCCCGGTGAGCGCGACGGCGGCGAGCCCGAGGAGGGGCATCGACGTGCTGGTCGCGAAGGCGCTGAGCGTGCTGTGCAGCGGTTGGAGTGCGTCAGCGCCGGCGAAGCGGAGCACTCCGACGAAGGCGGCGAGGGCCATCACGCTGAGGCCGAACGCCGCCGCGTAGAGGGGGGGGCGTTGCGCACCGAGAGGGGCACCGGTGATGAGGCTGCGGATCGCCGTCAGCGTGCTGAGGACGAGGGCGCCGTCCGAGACCGCATGCGCTAGCTGCATGCCTCAGAGTAACAAAGAGCGGGCGCCGACCGGGCTTGCCGGCGTGGGGTCGAGCTGGACGTGGCCTTTCGCGCAGGCGGGCAGGGCCGCCCTCGTCAGGAGCATCGTTCTCGCGCGGCGTTGCCCGTTCGGGCGACGTCCTGCGCCGCGCGGGGCCGTGGCCCTAGGAGGCCACGGCAAAGGTCCCACGCGCTCTCCACCCCCCGCAGGCCCTCTTGGCGCCGCCAAGACTTGCGGTAGGGCCCGGTACCCGGCGTTTCGTCGGCGCCAAGAGGACCGACGATTGCTGCGCGAGAGCACGCGGGGCTTTCACCATGCTCTCCTAGAGGTCTTCGCCCGGCTGGTCGCTCTCCTCGTAGCTGTTCAGCGGCGCGTTGTCGTCCAGGAGATCGTCGATGAAGATCGACAGGTCCATGTTCATCTCCTGAATCTCGGTGCCGTCGTAGGTGATGATCCCGGTGCAGTGGGAGTCGTTGATCCCGCGCCAGTAGGGGATGTAGTAGCCGAGGTTGTCGTACTCGTCGTACTGCTCGGTGAGCAGCTCGGTATCCTTGGCCCAGAAGGAGAGCGTCTGCTCCTTGCTCGGGTCGGGGTAGAAGCGCTCGTAGGAGTAGCGCGAGTAGTTGAAGTCGCGCTTGAAGTAGACGGTGCTCAGGCGGTCCTCGGGGAAGAGGTCGGCGAGCATCGAGTTGAGGTCGCCGAAGTCCTCCATCAGCTGCGCCCCGTTGGGGATCGTGGTGAGGATCGGGTCGACGTCCCAAGAGGAGCGGATCTTCTCGTGGAGCGGCGCTGAGAAGCCGCTGCTCGGGAAGATCGGGCCGGAGTCGTTGAGCAGGTAGGAGCGCTCTACGCCCTGCATCCGGTCGCGGAAGAAGTAGTAGTTGATGATCGAGCCAGCGCCCCCCGCAGAGCAGCCCGTGAGCATCATCTGGTCGACCACGGGGAACTGCTGGTTGAGGTAGTCGATCGTCGAGATCACGTTGTTGTGACCGTTGTGGCGGTAGACGAGCGGCTCGGCGACTCCGTCGGGATCCTCGTAGGTCATCACCTTGTTGCCGGTGTGGACGTCGCCGGTGCAGTAGGGGATGAAGACCAGGTTCCAGTCCTTGGTCGGATTGTTCTCGTCGATCCGGCTGAGGATCGGCGAGAGCACCCCGTATTTGTCCATGTGGCTGTCGGGGATCCCGTCGGGGTTGGCGGCGCCGAGCGAGGTCTTGCCGGAGCAGGTCTCGTAGTCCCAGCAGGCGCCGCCGGGCTCGAGGTAGATGAGCAGGTTGTCGGAGGTCTCGGAGAAGTTGACGAAGAACTTGAACTGCGAGCCGTCGGAGCAGACCGCCCCTTCGGGCTCGCGCTTGACCCACTCGCCGTAGACCTCGGGCTCTTCGGGGCCGGTGGTCTCGCCCTCGGTCTCGCCGGCGGTCTCGCCCTCGCTCTCGCCCTCGGTCTCGGTCGTCGTGACGACGGTGGAGATCCCGGTCTCCGTCGTGTCGCTCCCCGTGGTCGTTGTATCGTCACCGGTCGAGGTGTCGGCGGTGTCGGTGTCGGTCTCTGCGTTGGGGGCCGGGCAAGCGGCGCAGAGGAGGAGGGTCCCGCTCGCGAGCGTAGCGGTGACCATGCGGATCTTTTGGACGGGCTTCATTGACGAGCTCCTGGGAGGCTGCTGCGTACGGTAGCAAGAAGGAGTTGGCCGCCGGATCGATCGAGACGCGAAGGAGGACCCCGTGGACGTTGCAGACAGCCTGTGATGATGCACACGCTCGATTGGCCGCATAAAACGGAGAGGCCTACGTTTTCGAGCTTTCTCCGAGCTTAGGTGCGTGCGAAAGTTTAGGAATGAGAGCCATCAATTCTCTGGTCTTCGCTAGTTTTGCTAGTCTTTCGCTCGTGTCGGGCTCCGCCTTGGCGGGCGACCCGGAGGCTTTTTCCATTGAACTACCGGTGAATGAGGTCTTCGGTGGCACTGAGGTCGCGTCCTGCGGCTGGCCGTCGACAGTCTCGGTCGAGGGCAACTGCACAGGCACGCTGGTCCACCCCGAGGTGATGATCTACGCGGCCCACTGCGGCGACGGCTACGGCTCGATCCGCTTCGGCGAGAGCATCGACGGCGGTCCTGGGCGAACGGTCAAGACCGAGTTCTGCAAGGCCTACCCCAACGGCGGTCCGGGGAACGGCAAGGACTTCGCCTTCTGCAAGCTCGCCGAGCCGGTGACGGACGTGCCGATCGTGCCGATCCTGATGGGCTGCGAGACCTCCGTGCTGCAGCCCGGGACCGAGGTCGTGATCGTCGGCTTCGGCGACGCGGACAACGGTCCCTACGGGATCAAGCGCGAGGTCACGACGACGATCAACGCGATCAACGGCGACGGCGAAGCGTTCATCGGCGGTGAAGGGAAGGACTCTTGTCAGGGCGACTCTGGCGGGCCGGTCTACGTCAAGCTCAAGAATTCCGAGTTTGGCGATCCGGCGGACGACACGTGGCGAGTCTTCGGCATTACCTCGTGGGGCGGCGCCTGTGGATCGGGTGGCTACTACTCGATGATGCACGAGGGGATCGAGTGGTTCGAGACGGAGTCGGGCGTCGACCTCACGCCTTGTCACGACGTGGAGGGCAACTGGCAGCCCACGGGCGGCTGTGCGGGCTTCCCCTTGGATCCGGCGCCGGGCGGCGGATCGTGGGCGGATAGCTGTGATAGCGGACCGCTCGGCGGAGCGTCGGAGATGTGCGGCGCCCCGGCGGCGCCCGACGAGACCCCGCCGACCGTCTCCATCATCGATCCGCTCGACGGCGCCGAGTACCTGGGGCCGAAGGAGGCGTTGGTGATCAGCGTCGACGCCGAGGACATCGGCTGGGGGATCAAGGAGGTCCAGCTCATCATCAACGGTGAGGAGGTCGAGGGCGGCGTGGACGGTTCGGTCCCCTATGAGTTCGAGGTGACGATGCCCGCCGGTCAGTGGCTCTTCGGCGCCAAGGCGACCGACCTCGGGGGCAACATTGCCTACGCAGAGGAGGTCGGGATCGGGATCGGCGAGCCGGCTCCTAGCGGGAGCGACTCCGGGACCGACGGCGAGACTGACGGCAGCGGCACCAGCGACTCCGGCACCGGGACTGGCGGGACTGACGGGACTGACGGCAGCGACTCTGGCACCGACGGCAGCAGCGACGCGGGCACCGACGGCAGTGCGGGCAGCGGTGATTCGGCCGGCTCCGGCGACGGCAGCGACGGCTCCGCGACCACCGGCGGCCAGGACTCCGAGGCCGGCTGCGCCTGCACAGTCTCCGGCGCTGGCGGGCAGGGGGCCCAGCTCTTCAGCGTTCTCGTGCTCCTCGGCCTCGTCCGACGCCGTCGCAGCTAGACGAGGAGGCGCACGCTCCTGCGCGCCTCAGCGATCGTCGACACTGTCATGTCGATCGCTGCGCGGGTCGGGTCGATCGTCGAGGCCGCATGGGGCCTCGATCGGCGCCCTCGCATAGAGCCTCACATCGGATCGCCGGTGTGAGGCTCGTCGCTGTTGGCCCGGTCCGCTTCAGCTCAGCCCCGCTCTCCTAGGGGTTGCCTGGGCAGGCGCATTGGCGCGCTGCGGGCCCATCGGTCGGCGCACAGGCTCCAAGCGCTTGCTTCTCTTCCGTAGGCGTGCGGGCAGGGTTCTTCGGTGGCCGCTCAGGGCTGCGGCTCGTGAGCCGCGCTCCGAGCAGGGAGCAGGGAGGAAGGGGCAGGGGCAGGGGGCAGGGGAGCTGGGGCTCTGTGGGCGCAGACTCAGCCCAGCTTGTGGCTCACCCGGACGGTGATCTCGGCGGCGTTCGGGCTCACGACGTTAAAGCGGGCGCGGTAGACCGCGCCGGTGTCGTCGGAGAGGAAGACCTCGGTGTTCCCCTCGGGCAGGTAGAGCTTCTCGTGGGTAGTGTCGCCGGCACCGTCGATCTCTAGGGAAGAGAGCTTGCACTCCGGGCTCAGCTCGGGGCAGCTGAAGAAGCCAGGAGAGGCGTAGTTGTAGGCGGAGCCGGGCGCCAGATCGCTCTGGCCGACGAAGAAGATGTAGGGCGTGCTGTCGGCGCCACGTCGATAGTAGAAGTCGACGGGGTCGTTGTTCTTCCAGTAGTCGCCGAGGATCAGATCCGAGAGCTTGGACGCCTGCTCCTGGAGGTAGGGGCGGGCGGCCTCGGAGATCGACGAGCCTGAGACGCCGATCGGGATCTGGCTGAGGGTGAAGGCGACGTCGCCCATGCCCTCGGGGATGTCGCCGTAGGGGGGCGTGTGCAGGGCGACCTGGGCGACCTCGTTGATCAGCTCCCAGATGAACTGAGCCTTCGGCGGGTTGCCGAGGTCAAAGAGAATGTCGAAGACCGACCATCCCGGGGGATTGTTCGGGTAGTCCTCATCCGGGCCGATGTGCACGTGGGCGGCGCAGAGAGCGTAGCACTTGTCGAAGATCCGCTCGCCGAAGCGATAGCGAGCGCCGCGGACGACCATATGCTCCAAGAGCCATGGCTCGATCGCCCAGGCCGACGTGGGCCAATTCATCTTCACCAGGTCGAGGTTCTCGGGGAGGTTCTCCTTGCAGGCGTCGTTCTCGACGCAGGAGTCGATGAAGCTCGGGTGCTCGTAGACCGAGAAGCGCATGTCGACGGTCGGACTCTCGACGACGCCGGTGATCTTGAAGCGCTCCGGGTCCTCAAAGTCGAACTCGAGCTCGTCCTCGTAGGTCGGGCCGACGGTGTCGACGACGGTCGACATGTAGCCCTTGCCGGCGGAGAGGTCGACGCCGTCGAGGAGGCGCATGTTGGACTCGGCCGAGACCGTCATCGCGAAGTCGGGGCCGAGAACGACGCTCTTCGTCTCGAAGCTAGGATCGAGCAGGCCCGGGTGGTCGCCGGCGGGGCCGAACTTGTCGGCGAGGGAGGCGAGGTCCGAGAGGGCGTCAAAGAGGGTGACCGGGAGGATCGTCCCGTCGCCGCCGATCGCCGGGTGGGTCGCCAGGAGGTCGGTCTGCAGCGCCTTCACCATGTTCTCGGTGTCGATGAACTCCTCGGTCCGCGGGATCCCCAGGGACTCCGAGAGGATCTCGGCGAAGCCTCCGCCAATGTTGAGGAAGTCGGCCATCCCCTGGAGGCCGGCGATCGAGGTGCCGTCGACCTTGGAGTTGGCCGGCGTCATCGTCAGGATCCGGACCAGCGAGTACTCGGCGCTGGTCTTCCAGGTGTTGTCGGCGCCCTTGAAGGTCTGACCGAGCTCGGTCAGGCCGCAGTCGTGCTTGGGGTCCTCGTCGTCGAGCTTCCAGGCGTCGCCGCAGGCCGCCTTGATCTCGTTGAGGGAGTTGGTCAGGAGCGGGGTCGAGTCGACCTCGACCAGGAGGATCTCCTTGGAGGTGTCGCCGAAGAGCTCGGTCACCTGCTCGCGGTTCATCTCGAGCGATAGGGGCGGGACGGGGGTGTCGTTGAGGCGGAGGACAAACTCCTCCTCCGAGCCGAACGCGTCCTCTCCGGTCTCGCTCTCGGAGCCGGCGGTCTCGGTCGCCGTGGCGCTCGCCGAGTCGGTGGCGGTCTCGGTGCCTCCCGTCGTGGCGCTCTCGCTCGCGCCGACATCATCGCCACTGCAGCCTGCGACGGCGAAGAGCAAGCATAGGGTGCTGGGGTAGACGGGGCGGCGGAACATCGCAATTGGAGACGCTATCACAGCGCCTCTGCGCGTCCTACCCCCAGCCCAGGAATCCCTGGAGAACGACCGCGGAGCACGAACGCGGGGCACGAACGCGGGGCACGAACGCGGAGCACGAACGCCGAGAACGAACGAAGAGGGTGCCCGCCAGCGGCAGACACCCTCACCCTCGAGGTCGTCTCCTACGACGTTTTGACTAGCCGAAGAGCCGGATGTCTTCGTCGTCGGGGATCGCCAGCGGGAACTGACGTCCGTACTCGTTGTCGTCGATCCCGGCGAGCCGGCGCAGCGACTTGTGCACGTGCCTGGGCTCCAGGCGAATGCCGCCTTCGTCGACCGCGAAGGTGCTGGGGTTGATCTTCTTCGGGTTGTGGCCGTCGTCGCTCGCGCCGATGACCTTGTTGCCCGGGATTCCCTTGCCCATCAGCATCATGCTGGTGACGGACCAGTGGTCCTTGCCGTTGCCGTCGTTGTAGCGAGGCGTACGTCCGAAGTCGGAGCCGACGAGGACGGTCATCTTGTCGGCGACGCCCTGGTTCTCGGCCTCCTGCCAGAGGAAGTCGATCATCTGCAGGAGCTGGACGAGGCGCGGGATCTGCGACTGGTCGTGGTTGCCGTGGGTGTCGAAGCCGCCGATGCTCATGTTGACGGAGGCGCAGATGCCAGCCTTGTAGGCCGCGAGGGCGACCTGAGCCTGGCGCTCGTTGCCGTTGCCCGAGAGCATGTCCGGGAGGTACTCCTGGAGCTTCTTGAGCTCGTTGCTGCCGGTCCTGGCGGCGTAGAGCATGCCGATCATGTGGCGGGTGCGCGGCAGGTTCTCGACGCTCTCGAGGTGCTCGCGACGCTCTGCCTGGGCCTGGGCGATCCTGTCGGAGGCGGCCTGGGAGTGGAAGACGCTCTCCTCGTTGTTCGGGTCCGACCGGTCGGGGTAGGCGATCCGAGCGAGGGCGTTGGTGTTGCCGCTGCGGGTGCGGGCGACCAGACCCATGGTCTCGTCGTAGCCGCCGAACGAGAGGTACGACATCGGCAGCTCCTTGCCGGCCGAGGCCGCCGCGAGGGCGCCGAAGCTCGGGAAGCCCTCCGCGAGCCGACCGCACATACAGTGCCGGATCCCGGAGTCGTGACCGTTGGTCGCCGTGTCGACGCCGTTGAGCACCATCAGACGCTGGTAATGCTTCTCAAACCAGGTCTGGTAGTAGCCGTCGTAGCCCTCATCGACGGCGTTGCCGAGCGGCGCGTAGTTGATGTTGCCCGCGCTGAGGATGTCCGAGGTGGCGTACGAGCGGTTGAGGGCCTCGGGATCGTCGGGGGTCTTGTAGCCCTTCGGATCGCAGAGTGACGTCGGATCCCAGCCGCCGAGGGCGTTGATCATGACGTAGAAGGTCCCATCGTAGGTGGCGAAGAGCGGCTCCTTGCGCTTGCCCGTGAGGACATCGCGGTTGGGGTCGCCGCCGAAGACACGGGGCGAGGCAACGCCGAGGCCGGCGAAGGCTGCGAGAGAGATGAATTTGCGACGGTCCATGCTGATGACCCCCTACTCGTGCAAGAAGCGGTAGTCGGAGAGGAGATAGGTCATGACGCCCATCCAAGCCCGGATTGTGTAGTCAGGATCGGCGGAAATCTGCCGCTCCTCGGGGAGTGGATTGCCGGTCCACCAGTCGTTGGTCGCCCGGCAGTTGCCCGGCAGGTTTCCGTCGTAGGTCTCGGCGGCGATGCCCGTCTTGCCGTCCTTCCAGACGTCGATGAAGAGGGCGTAGGTCCGATCGATCTGCGGATCGTCGAGCTCGAGCTTCTCGCCGAGGACGTGGAAGTGGAGGTACTGGATGTTGGCCTTGATCGCGTCGATCACGGCCGGGATGGCGTTGCCGTTGTCATCCTCGGGCTGAGCGTCGGGCTCGACGAAGGGGAAGAGCAGGCGATCCGGCGGCTCGTTCGAGAAGTCGCGCGCCGTGGTCCGGCAGGCCATCTCGTTTGACATCCGCGTGGCGATGTTCGCCATGATCCCGTTCGGCTCCCGGATCCGCTCGGTGATCGAGTCGGAGTCGATGCCGCCGAAGAAGATCCGGTACTCGTTGCCGCTGAGCAGGTAGTCGGTGCTCGTCGGGCTCTGCCGCCAGGGGTAGCCGGTGACCGCCTCGATCTTCCGCGTCAGCTGCTCCGGCGGGAGGAATTGGGCGGTGCCGACGGAGATGTACTCCGCCGCCTTGTCGTCGGGGATCGGGTCACGGGCGTTCTTCGCCCGGAAGAACTCGGACTTGATGAGCTCGCGGACGACGACCTTGAAGTTGCTCTTCTCTTCGGCGAAGGAGGCGGCGATGTCCTTGATCAGGGCGTCCTGGATCTCGAAGGCCTTGTGCTTGCCGGTGTAGTCCGGGTCGTTGGTGTCGTTCGGCTCGTACATCACCGCCTGGCCGGTGAGGCCGGTGAAGACGGTCTGGACGGTCGAGACGGAGAAGAGCTCCTCGTCGGCGATCTGCTGCGCGAGCCACTGGTGGGCGGTCGCGAACTGATCAAAGGGGACTGTGAGGTCCTTGAACCCGGGGACCCGCATGTCGGGGTACCAGCCGTCCTCAGGCGGGCTGTACTGGCCCATCGAGTCGAAGTTCATCATCGCCCCGGCCATCGGATCGATCGCTGCGTGGCAAGCCGTGCAGTTCTCGTTGTTCATCGTCGGGTTGTGGTCGGCGATGTTGGTCGGGTCGATCGGCCGCTCGGCGAGGCGGAGGATGTCCGTCGCCAGGAAGAAGCGGTAGATCATCCGCGCTCGGTGGCGGTTGCGGTTGGTGTCGGTCGTCGGGAAGCGGATGTTCCAGATCGGATCGGAGAGGATCCCGGCGTGGGGATAGTCGCCCGGCAGCTTGCCGGCCTTGAGCTCGTTGGGATCCTCGGGGTCGTCGAAGTCGATCGAGACGCCGAAGCTCTTCGCCGAGTAGGGCGTGAAGACCATGTAGTCGGCCGTCAGCACCTCGGTGAAGGGGAGGTCGTTGTCGACGACGTACTTGACCAGGTTGACCGCCGAGCGGGCGGCGCCGATGTTTGACCAGCGCGCCTGTTGGTCGCGCAGCGCCTCGCTGGAGGTCGCGTCGAACCAGTAGAGGCTGGGGTAGTTCTCGGCGTAGAGGAGGTCCAGCGCCTCGGTGCCGCCGACGTAGCGGTCGGTCAGGAAGAGGTCGTTGTACCACTCGCCCAGACGGGTGAAGAACCTGTCCTCCTCCATCATCGCGTCGAGCACCGGGTCGAGGGAGTCGATGCCGAGGCCGCGGACCTGCTCGTACTCGTCCTGGGTCGGCAGGCGGCCGACGAGGGCGAGCGAGGCCTTGCGCAGGGTCGCCTCCTCATCGAGGAGCTCGACGTCCGCGAAGTACTCGCCGAAGTTGACCTCGTCCTCGCACTCGACCGGGTTGTCGACCCGCTCGAGCATCGCGACGATCTGCTCGTACTCTTTGCTCTTCTTGTCGAAGAGCTTGCCACCGCCGTGGTCAACGCCGTCCTGAGTCGGCTTGATCAGGAGGAGCTTGCCCGCGTCCTCCTTGTAGTAGCTCGCGAGGTCGCCGATGGTCCGGAGGTTGGCGTCGATGTACCCGGGCACCGCGGAGCGTTCGAGGATGAACTTGGTCTCCTTGGCGGCTCCGCTGCTGTTGTGGCAGGTGACACAGCGCTCTTGGAACACTGTGGCCTTGGTCCTGAGAAATTCAGCGTTTGACACGCACTTGCCGTTGCCCTCACAGGCTGCGAGCCCGAGTGACATCGAGGCTCCTGCGAAGGCTGTCAAGGCCAGCTTGCCTACCACGTGCTTGGTCCGTGGTTTCGTATGCGACCATCCCATTGGCTCGACTCCTAGCTCGCTCGACCGTCCATCAATGACGATCCGAAGCTGATGTATCGTACATACACAGAACGGTCGCGAGCAAGGGTTAATCGCCGTTTTGCTTGGGGTTTGCGGGCACCAATCCCATCGCCCGGTGGGGGGAGATGTGTGATTCTTTGGCTCGAACCCCTCGATGTGCCAGCGAGCAACCGGCAAATAGGCGGAAGTGGGCGGCGCCGCAGGCGAGCCTATGCGCTGGCCTGTGCCGACCTCTGCGATGACCGGATGAGCTGCGGAGCTTAGGTGGTGCCGGTGGTGCCGGTGGTGCCGGTGGTGCCGGTGTCTCCGGTGTCTCCGGTGTCTCCGGTGTCTCCGGTCGTGCCGGTCGTGGTGCCCGTCGTCGGGTCGCCGGTGGTGCCCGTTGAGGTGCCGGTCGAGGTGCCGGTCGAGGTGCTCGGGTCTGTCGTCGTGCTGCCGTCGGGCTCGCAGACGCCGGCCTCGTCGTTGCAGTCAAAGCCGCCGCCGCAGCCCGGCGAGCACGAGCCGCCGCAGGAGTCCGGGCCGCACTCGCGACCGTCGCATTGCGGCGCACACTCGCAGGTGAGGTTATCGTCGCCGGCGGTGACGTAGCCCGGCACGCACTCGCAGGTCGCTGCGCCGCCGGAGTCGACGCAGGTGCCGTACCCTGAGCAGGTCTCGTAGAAGCAGGGGCTGGTGTTGAAGGCGAAGTAGCCGAGGGTGTGGACCAGCTCCTGCGAGCCGATCTCGACCTGGACGATGACGCTCTCGTCGACCTTGCCGAGGAGGAAGGGGACCGCGTCGAGGTCGACGTTGGCGCCGGTGAGGCTGAGGGCGACCGTGGTGGTGCCCGTCGAGCAGCCGGTAGCGATACTCGCACCCTGGACGTTCTCGGGCTTGAAGGCGCAATAGGCGTCGCCGTTGAGGTCTCGGTTGTTGTCGCCGTTGAGATCGTAGGCGGTGAGCACGAGGTCGACGATGTTGAGCCCGTTCGGGGTGAAGGCGAGCTTGACGCTGTCGGTGAAGGGGGCGCTGGCGTTGGCGAGATCGGGGGTGGTCAGGAGCGCAGGCTCGCTGATCATCGCCAGGTCCGCGCTCCCCTCGGCGCCGGCGATCTTGCCGAAGGCGCCGATGTACCCGACCGCCTCGTCCCCCTCGCCGTTGCTGTAGGTGTGGACCTTGCCGCTGTCCCCAGGCATGTGGAGGAGCGTCGGCTTCTTGACGTCCTTGAGCTTGCTGATGGTCACGGTCGCCGGGATCTTCAGCTTGAGCTCCTCAGGCTCGAGGATATAGGCATCGCCGACCTGGGCGACCGACGAGCGGCTGAGGCTGTCGTCGATCTGCGAGATCTTGACCGAACGGGTCGTCCCCATCGCTCCCGGAGGGATCATGACGGTGACATTGCCGACGCGGATCTCTCCGCCCTCGGGTCCGATCATCGCCTCTGAAGTGTCGCCGCAGCCGAGCAAAAAGACGAAGGCCGAGGCGACCGACCCAGCTGAGCGGAAGAGACGAGGTGACCGAAACGCCATGGTAGATCCGGTATACTTGATTTGCCGGAGCAGCCATAGAGCGCTGTTCATGCGCCTTTGGGACCGACCTCGACCTCGACCTCATCCGTCGAGGTGAGGTCGACGAGCCACAGGTCGGGACGCATGGCGAGCGTGGGTGCGGCGATTGGTGAGGACCCTGCGTCCAGCAGCCCTCCGAGCAGATCGACCCAGGTTGAGCAATGGTCGAGGATCCACGCGTCGCTGGTCGCCACGACCGCGATGATTTGGGCGAGGACCGGGTCTGGGTTCTGCGGGAGTTCGACTGTCCACGCCCACCCCCGGGCGGCCGCTTTTTCGAGGAGGAGGGCGCGTAGTCGGCCGCTGCTCGACACCGGACGGTCGAGATACCAGGTCACGGATCGTGGGGAGACGTCGGCGAGGAGTCCGCCGATCGCGTCGATCGCAAAGCCTGTCTCTAGGACCTGCTTGTAGGTGCCGTGCACACTCGCGAGGTCCCGATGCGCACCGTCGTGGCCGCGGATGACGGTGCCGTGGGTCAGGGCAGACTCGACGGTGATCAGGGCGTTGAAGCCGTCGATCGCAAGATCCTGATCGCGGAGCTCGGCGATCGGAAGACGGCGACGGCGACGGTCGGCGGCGGCGGAGCTCGGGGCTGTGCCGCGGCGGACGGCCATCCGCTGGCGGGCGCTGAGCTGCCGGCGATCGCCGACGAGCTTGAGGGAGGCGTCGACGGCGTAGCCGCGCCCCAGCAGCCAGGCGAGGTCGGTCGCGGCGCTCCGGAGCTTGGCGAGCTGGTCGGGGGCGAAGAGCTGGTCGTCTGCGTCGAGCCGTCCGCGACGGCGAAGATCAGCCATGGTGCGGATCATTTCGGTGGTTGGGCATTGTCGGTCGACCGCGGGGCGGGCCCTTGACAGGAGGTGGGTCGCAGCTTAGTGTTCATTCAACACTAAGCTGTGGCCGGGACGGCGACGGCGAAACACCACCGACTTTTGCGACGCAGGGATGCCGAGTAGAGACGGACGCAAGGGACCTCGAACATGAGCGCTCTCGGTCAATTGTACGGCGACTCTCTCGCACTCCTCACCGATCTCTACCAGGTGACGATGGCCTCCGGCTACCATAGGGTGGGGATGGCCGAGCACGAGGCGGTCTTCCACCTCTTCTATCGTCGGCCGCCCTTCCGGGGCGGGTACGCGATCGCGGCCGGCCTCGACCTCGCGATCGATCTGATCGAGCGCTTCCGTTTCAGCACCGGAGATCTCGAGTACCTGGGGTCGCTCACCGGCAACGACGGCGAGCCGCTCTTCGACGCGGCGTTTTTGGGGCACTTGGGGGAGATGCGCTTCACCTGTGACGTCGACGGGGTGCCCGAGGGGACGGCGATCTTCCCCCACGAGCCGATCCTTCGCCTCCGTGGGCCGCTCATCCAGTGCCAGCTCCTGGAGACGCCGCTCCTCAACCTGATCAATTTTTCGACGCTGATCGCGACCAAGGCGTCCCGGATCTGCGGCGCCGCCGGGGATGATCCTGTGCTCGAGTTCGGCCTCCGCCGCGCTCAGGGGATCGACGGGGCGATCAGCGCGACCCGGGCGGCGGTGATCGGCGGCTGCGCGGCGACCTCGAATTGCCTCGCCGGCAAGCTCTACGATCTGCCGGTGAAGGGGACCCACGCCCACGCGTGGGTGATGGCCTTCGATTCGGAGCTCGAGTCCTTCCTCGCCTACGCCAAGGCGATGCCGAACAACTGTGTCTTCCTGGTCGACACCTACGACACCGTTGAGGGGGTCCGCTGCGCGGTCGAGGTCGGCCGCAAGCTCCGGGCTGAGGGGCATGAGATGGCCGGGATCCGGCTCGACTCCGGGGACCTCTGCGCCCTCAGCATCGAGGCCCGGCGGATCCTCGACGAGGGCGGGTTTCCGGGCGCCGCCGTCGTCGCGAGCAATGACCTCGACGAGTATCGGATCACCGCGCTCAAGGAGGAGGGGGCGAAGATCGGCGTCTGGGGGGTCGGCACCCGCTTGGCGACCGCCTACGACCAGCCGGCGCTCGGCGGTGTCTACAAGCTCGCGGCGATCCGGGGGCCAGGGGAGGCGTGGAGCTTTCGGGTCAAGCTCTCCGAGCAGGCGATCAAGATCTCAAACCCCGGCTGTCAGCAGGTCCGTCGCTATCGCGACGCCGACGGTCATTTCATCGGCGATCTGATCTACGAGGAGAGCCTCGGGAGCAGCGAGCGGGGGGTCGGGCTCGGCGACGGCGCGGCGATGGTGCTGGACGGGGGGTGCGAGGGCGAAGATCTGCTGACGCCGATCTTCCGAGGGGGCGAGCGGGTCTACATCTCGCCCTCGGTGAGCGAGATGCGCGACCGGACCCGGGCGGAGCTGCGGGCCCTCGGCGAGGCGACCTGTCGTCTCCGCGAGCCGACGCCGTATCCGGTCGGCCTTGAGGAGCGCCTGCACGGGCTGCGCGGCGAGCTCGTCACCGCTGCGCGGGCGAAGGCTGCGCGGGCGAAGGCTGCCCCTCAGGACGCAGCCCCGCCGGAGACGACAACGACAACGACAACGACAACGACAACGACAACGGAGAGCGCTGAGTGAGCTTCACCTACGAATACCCGCGGCCGTCGGTGACCGTCGACTGCGTCGTCTTTGGCGTCGACGAGAGCACCCTCAAGATCCTCCTGATCGAGCGTGACGTCGAGCCCTTCCGCGGGCAGTGGGCGCTGCCGGGCGGCTTTGTCCGCCTGGAGGAGGATCTCGAGAGCGCGGCCCGGCGCGAGCTCGCGGAGGAGACCGGCGTCACCAAGCTCTACTTGGAGCAGCTCTACACCTTCGGCGCCGTCCGGCGGGACCCGCGGGGGCGGGTGATCACGGTCTCGTACTACGCGCTGGTGCGCCTCGTGGAGCACCGCGTCAAGGCGGCGACGGACGCCCGGGACGCCGCCTGGGTGGCGATCGACGACCTGCCCAAGCTCGCCTTCGACCACCACAAGATCGTCGAGGTCGCCCGTGAGCGGCTCCGCGGCAAGGTCCGCTACGAGCCGATCGGCTTCGAGCTCTTGCCGCACAAGTTCACGTTGACCCAGCTCCAGACGCTCTACGAGATCGTCCTCGAGCGCACTTTGGACAAGCGGAACTTTCGCAAGAAGATCCTCGGGATGGATCTCTTGGTCGAGCTCGAGGAGTTCGAGGAGGGGGTCGCCCATCGAGCGGCGCGGCTCTATCGTTTTGACGAGCGTCGCTACCGGCGGCTGGTCAAGAAGGGCTTTAACTTCGAGGTTTGAGCAGGATGCCGAGCGCAGAGGGGACGGATCCCGGAGCGTGGGCGTGCTGGGGCGGCGAGCGCCGCAGAGGAGGTGTGTGATGAGGGCTCTTATCGTGGTCGATCTACAGAACGATTTCATGCCCGGGGGGGCCCTCGCGGTCGCCGAGGGCGACGCGGTGGTCGCGGTCGCCAACCGGCTGATGCCGCACTTTGATCGGGTCATCGCGACCCAGGACTGGCACCCGGCGGAGCACGGCTCCTTCGCCGTCCATCAACCGGGGAAGCGCCCCGGCGAGGTGATCGACCTCGACGGTCTCCAGCAGGTGCTCTGGCCGATCCACTGCGTCCAAGGGAGCCGCGGCGCGGCCTTTCACGAGGCGCTCGACGTCGGCCGTCTCAGCCGGGTCTTCACCAAGGGCGAGAACCCGCGGGTGGACTCCTACTCGGGCTTCTTCGACAATGGCCGGCGAGAGGCGACCGGCCTCGGCGAGTACCTCCGCGAGGAGGGGGTCGACGAGGTCTTCGTTCTCGGCCTGGCCACCGACTACTGCGTGAAGTTCACCGCCCTCGACGCTCTGAGCCTCGGTTTTCGGACGACGCTGATCGCCGACGGCTGCCGTGCGGTGAACCTCCGCCCAGCGGATGGCGCCGCGGCGATCGCGGAGATGGCCGCGGCGGGGATCGAGATCGTGGCCTCGACCCAGCTCCCTTGGATCGCTTGAGATGTCTGCTCTGGGGCGCAGACGAGGTGGTGAGCGGGTCCGGTCGGCTCGGCCGCGCTACGGCGGCGCGCGTCGCCACAGCTCGACCAGGCGTCGACCATGAGCACGACGGATGGCCGCGAGGAGAGCCGTGAGGAGAGCCGTGAGGAGAGCCGCGAGCGACTCCTCCATGAGACCTGCTCGCTGGCGCGCTCGCTGGGGACGGTCGCCTGTGTCGAGGCTGAGAACGGCGCAGGGCTGGAGCTGGCGGTCGACGGAG
>Ga0316189_10002942_pt1 | contig 16608 bp, 27 predicted proteins | sample LowCovwburrow_MG_FD_204930 | JGI IMG/M metagenome (GOLD analysis project Ga0316189, IMG submission 204930) | Coastal sediment microbial communities from Maine, United States - Lowes Cove worm burrow | ecosystem: Environmental > Aquatic > Marine > Coastal > Sediment | place: USA: Maine... | reverse complement strand
AAGCGGATGCCAGGCCGCATGGGTGGGGATCAAACCACCGTGCTGAACCTGGACGTCGTTCAGATCGATGCCGGCCGTAACGTGCTGCTGCTCAAGGGGGCTGTACCCGGACCCAAGGGCGCCGTTGTGGTTGTGCGAGAGGCGGTGAAGAAGCGTGGCTGATCAACTGACAGCAGAACTGTTCACGGCAGACGGAAAGCAGACCGGCGAGGTCGAACTCAACCCGGACATCTTCGGGATCGAGCCGAACCCCGACGTGATGCACCAGGTCGTGACGGCGCAACTCGCCGCCGCCCGTGCCGGCACGCACTCCACCAAGACCCGCTCCGAAGTACGCGGCGGCGGTAGGAAACCATGGCGTCAGAAGGGACTCGGTCGTGCTCGTCACGGGTCGATCCGTTCCCCACAGTGGGCCGGCGGCGGTGTGGCCCACGGCCCCAAGCCGCGCGACTACTCGCAGCGGACGCCCAAGAAGATGAAGCGCCTCGCTCTCCGCAGCGCGCTCTCGGTAAGAGCCGCAGAGGGTCAGATCAAGGTCGTCGAGGACTTCAGCGTCTGGGACGCACCCAAGACGAAGAACGCCACGGCGCTGCTCGCAGCGATGGGCATCACCGGCAAGGTGCTGCTGCTCGCTGAGGACCATGAGCGCACGGCTATCAAGTCGTTCCGCAATCTTGACAGCGTGATCGCATCCAACCTCGGCCAGGCCAACACCTACGACGTGCTGTGGGCCGAGACGATCATCATGTCGAAAGGCACCCTGGACCTCGGACAGAGCGTCCCGCGCGGCACCGACGAACACGCGGAAGCAGTCGCGGGTCGTCAATCGACCGGCGCGGGTTCGGAGCTCGAGGCTGGTAGCTCGCAGCTCGAAGCTGGCGACTCCGAAGGAGGCGCCAAATGAAGAACCCACGAGACATCATCTTCGAGCCGATCGTGTCGGAGAAGTCGTACGACCTCATCGACGCGACGAATACCTACACGTTCGTCGTCGACTGGCGTGCCAACAAGACCGAGATCAAGCAAGCGGTCGCGTCGATCTTCGATGTGACCGTGCTCTCGGTGAACACCATGAACCGCAAAGGCAAGCTCAAGCGAACCGGCTACGTGCTCGGGAAGCGCAAGGACACCAAACGTGCCCTGGTCAAGCTCGCCGACGGCGACAAGATCGACATCTTCGAGGTATAGCGATATGGGTGTAAAGAAACTCAAGCCAACCTCGCCGGGCCGCCGGTTCCAGACCGTCTCCGACTTCGAGACCATTACGAAGTCGAAGCCGGAGAAGAGCCTCCTGGCGAAGCAGAAGCGATCATCCGGTCGCAATGCCAATGGACGGATCACGTCGCGTCACCGCGGCGGAGGTCACAAGCGGCGCTACCGCGTCATCGATTTCCGGCGGACCAAGGACGGGATCCCCGCCAAGGTCGCGGCGATCGAATACGACCCGAACCGGAATTCCCGCATTGCTTTGCTCCACTACGTCGATGGGGAGAAGCGATACATCCTCGCCCCCGTGAAGATCGAAGTGGGCGACATGCTCGAGTCCGGGTCCTCAGCGGACATCCGGCCCGGCAACGCGATGCCGCTGCGCAATATCCCGACGGGTACCGTCGTCCACGCTGTCGAGCTCCGGCCCGGTGGCGGTGCGAAGATGGGCCGGTCCGCCGGTGCGGCCATCCAGCTGATGTCGAAGGAAGGCAAATACGCGCTCGTCCGGCTCCCGTCTGGCGAGATGCGTCGTGTCCTCCTCGATTGCCGTGCGACCATCGGCCAGGTGGGCAACACCGACGCCGAGCTCGTCAAGATCGGCAAGGCGGGACGCAGCCGCTGGAAGGGCAAGCGCCCGCAATCACGCGGTGTCGTCATGAACCCGGTGGACCACCCCCTCGGCGGTGGCGAAGGCCGCAGCTCCGGTGGCCGTCACCCGGTGAGCCCATGGGGCAAGCCCGAGGGGCGCACCCGCAAGAAGAACAAAGCCAGCGACAAATACATCGTTCGCCGGCGAAGCAAGAAGGGTCGGAGGTAGACCATGGCGAGGAGCCTGAAGAAGGGGCCGTTCGTCGATGAACACCTCCTCCGAAAAGTCGAAGCCGCGAACGACAGCAACGACAAGCGAGTCATCCGCACGTGGAGTCGGCGATCGACGATCACGCCGGAGATGGTGTCACTCACCATCGCCGTGCACGACGGTCGCAAGCACGTCCCGGTGTACATCAGCGAGTCGATGGTCGGTCACAAGCTCGGCGAGTTCGCCCCGACCCGGACGTTCCGGGGACATGCCGGGAGCGAGAAAGCTGCGAGGAAGCGATGAAGGCCAACGCGAAAGCCAGACACGTTCGACAGTCGCCGTACAAGGTACGACGGGTGTTGGATCTCGTGCGGGGTCTCCCCGTGGACGAAGCGCGCGTGGTGCTGACGCACACACCCCGCCGTGCCGCAGATCCAATTCTCAAGTGCTTGGATTCGGCCGTTGCGAATGCAGAGCACAACCTGGCGGCCGATGCGGACGAACTCATCGTCGCTGAGGCCTATGCCGACGAGGGTCCGACCCTCAAGCGGTGGCGCCCACGCGCCAGGGGTCGTGCAACGCGGATTCGCAAGCGCACGAGCCATATCACCATCGTCGTTGCCGACTCGGAGGAGGTCGCCTAGTGGGACAGAAGATTCACCCCTACGGCCTGCGCCTCGGGATCGTCACCGACTGGAAGTCCCGCTGGTACAGCGAGAAGGATTATGCGTCACAGGTCCTCGAGGACCAGAAGATCCGCACGTACCTTCGCGACGAACTGACCCGTGGCGCCGTCTCCCGGATCGACATCGAACGGATCGGCGACAAGAAGGTCCAGATCGACATCCACACCGGGCGCCCGGGCGTGGTCATCGGTCGCGGCGGTTCGGAAGCCGAGCGGCTCCGCACCGGCCTCGAGGATCTCACCAACCGCATGGTCAAATTCAACGTGATCGAAGTTGCGAATCCCGAACTCGACGCCACGCTGCTTGCACGCAGCATTGCCGATCAGCTCGAAGGCCGTGTTGCCTTCCGTCGTGCCATGAAGCGCACCGTGACGACCGCCATGAAGGCCGGAGCCGAGGGCGTTCGCGTCCAGGCGCAGGGCCGTCTCGGCGGCGCCGACATGGGTCGCCGAGAGTGGTACCTCGAAGGCCGCGTTCCTCTGCATACACTTCGTGCCGACATCGACTTCGGTCGTGCGACGGCTCGTACCACCGTTGGCGCCATCGGCGTCAAGGTATGGGTATACCGCGGAGACCTGCTGACCAGTGCCGTGGCCCGCAATGAGAAGATCGCAGCCGAGGCTCGGCTCGCAGCAGGCGGCCCGGCGCAGCGTCGCCGGCGTTCCGCTCGATCCCGCGCCGAATCGGCAGCGGGCGAGAGCGGCGGCAAGCGACTGATCGAGGCCGGCGGTGGCAAGCGTGTCACAGAGGCCGGCGATGGCAAGAAGGGCGGCAAGCGACTGATCGAGGCCGGCGGTGGCAAACGCCCCACGACCACGACAGCAGATGCAGCCGCAGAGTTTGAAGCAGCCAAGGCTGAGGTCGAGGATGTGATCGAGGCGGTCGTCGCTGAAGAGATCGTCGAAGCTGCTGCCGCCGTCGAAGTCGCGGAAGCGATCGCTGAGGTCGAGGTTGCCGAGGCGATCATTGAAGCCGAGGTTGCCGAAGTCATCGCAGAAGAGAAGGTCGCGGAAGCGATCGTCGATGCTGAGATCGCCGAAGCGGTGGCCGAAGAGAAGATTGCCGAAGCATCGACCGAGGAAGAGGTGGTTGAAGCCATCGTCGACCTCGAGATTGCCGAGGCGGTGGCCGAGGCCGAGATCGTGGAAGCGGTCATTGAAGCCGAAGTCGCCGAGGAGATTGCCGAAGAGAAGATCGCTGAGGCGGTCGCAGAGGTCGAGGTCGTTGAGGCCCTCGCCGCCGAAGAGGTGCTCGAAACCGTCGAAGAGGCGGTTGCGCTCGAAGAAGCGGTTGAAGCGCTCGAAGTGGAGGAGACCCCCACGGTCGAAACCACTGAGACCACAGAGACTCAGAAGGTCGACGACAACTCTGGCGACTCCTCCGAAGGAGATGACGCCTGATGTTGATGCCGAAGCGCACCAAGTACCGAAAGGTCCAGAAGGGCCGAATGACCGGGAAGGCGAAGGGCGGGTCCAAAGTCTCGTTTGGCGAGTTTGGCCTCCAAGCCCAGGAGCCTGGGTGGATCACCGCTCGCCAGATCGAGGCAGCCCGTATCGCCATGACCCGAAAGATCAAGCGTGGCGGCAAGGTCTGGATCACGATCTTTCCGGACAAGCCGATCACTGAGAAGCCGGCAGAGACCCGTATGGGCTCCGGCAAAGGAAACCCCGAATACTGGGTCGCCGTGGTGAAGCCGGGGCGTGTCATGTTCGAGATGGCCGGTGTTGACGAGGAGTTGGCTCGTGAAGCCATGCGTCTCGCAGCGCACAAGCTGCCGTTGAAGACCAAGTTCGTCAGGCGGGAGGACGTATGAAGACCGTCGACCTGCGAAAGCTGAACTACGCAGAGCTGCAAGAGCAGCTCGACGAAGCGAAAGAGGAACTGTTCAACCTCCGGTTCCAAGTCGTCACGAACCAACTCGACAACACAGCACGAATCAAGCAAGTGCGACGCAACGTCGCTCGCGTCAAGACCATGATGCGCGAGCAAGAGATCGCTGCTTGGGAAACACAAAAGGAGGAGGCGTAGATGGAACGGGGACGCCGCAAAACACGCGTCGGGGTCGTCGTTTCGGATGCTCGGGACAAGACGGTCACCGTCGAAGTCCGTGACTCCAAACGCCACCCCAAGTACGGCAAGACCGTGCCGGTCCGCAAGCGATTTCACGCGCACGACGAGGCGAACGACGCCAACGTCGGTGACACGGTGAAGATCATTGAGACCCGCCCGCTCTCGAAGACGAAGCACTGGCGCGTCGCCGAGGTCGTGGAGCGTGCACGATGATCCAGCAAGAGTCCAGGCTCAGAGTCGCCGACAACACGGGCGCCAAAGAGGTTCTGGTCATCCGCGTACTGGGTGGATCCGGTAGGCGGTACGGCAGCCTCGGCGATACCGTCGTTTGTACGGTGAAGGACGCCACACCCGGTGGAACCGTGAAGAAGGGTGAGGTCGTCAAAGCCGTGGTCGTGCGGACCAAGAAGGAGAACCGTCGTTCCGACGGGACCTACATCCGCTTCGATGACAACGCCTGCGTGATCATCAACGACCAGCAGCAGCCACGAGGCACCCGGATCTTTGGTCCGGTCGGCCGTGAGCTGCGCGACAAGAAGTTCATGCGGATCGTATCGCTGGCACCGGAGGTGCTGTGATGAAGTTGAAGAAGGGCGACACGGTGCAGGTCATCACCGGCAAGGACGCCGGCACCGAGTCGAAGATCGCCAAGGTCTTCCCATCGCGCAACAAAATCATCGTCGAAGGTGTCGCCACCGCGAAGCGGAGCCAGCGTGCCACCGGGCAGACGATGCAGGGCGGAATCATCGACAAGGACATGCCGATCGATGCATCGAACGTCATGATCGTCTGCTCCGAATGTGGACCGACCCGCATCGGGGCCGGATTCGACGAGGACGGCCGCAAATACCGCCTCTGTCGCAAATGTGGAGGTGAGCTCTAATGGCTCCTCGCCTCAAAGAGAAGTACGACAGCGAGATCGCTGCTCAGCTCAAGGAGACCCTCGAGCTCGAGAACGCCATGCAGGTTCCGCGTCTGCTCAAGATCGTGGTGAACATGGGCGTCGGCGACGCTGCCCAGGACGCCAAGCTCATGGACGGCGCAGTCGAGGACCTTCGGATCATCACCGGCCAGCAGCCGAAGGTGACGATGGCACGCAAGTCCATCTCGAACTTCAAGCTGCGCGAAGGCGTGCCGGTCGGTGCATCGGTCACGCTCCGAGGCGCCCGGATGTGGGAGTTCCTCGATCGGGTCATCGCTACGGCGATCCCGAGGATCCGAGACTTCCGCGGCATGAACCCCAGCGGGTTCGATGGCCGTGGGAACTACACCTTCGGTGTCACCGAACAGCTGATCTTTCCGGAGATCGACTACGACAAGGTCGCCAAAGTCCGCGGCATGGACATCACGTTCGTGACCACGGCAGCAACCGACGAGCAAGGCAGGGCGCTACTCGATGCCTTCGGGTTCCCGTTCAGCCGTCAACAGGCAGGTGTGTGATGGCGAAGACATCGAAGATCGCCAAGAACAACAAACGGAAAGCAATCGTCAACCAGTACGCCGAGCGGCGTGCCGAGTTGGTCAAGGTCATCAAGGACCCGGATGCTTCCTATGAGGACAAGCGCGAGGCGTATCAGAAGATCGCCAAGATGCCGCGTGACGCAAGCGCAACCCGCTACCGCAACCGGTGCGGAGTCACGGGTCGTCCCCGCGGCTACTTCCGCAAATTCGGGATGTCGCGTTCGACGCTGCGTGAACTCGCTCACGAAGGTGAGCTCCCCGGTGTGAGAAAGGCTTCGTGGTAGTCATGCAGTCTGATCCCATTGCCGACATGCTCACCCGGATCCGCAACGCGAACCTCGCGTTGCACCCGGAGACGAGGATGCCGTCCTCGAAACTGAAGGAAGAGATCGCCCGCATCCTCTCGGAAGAGGGATACATCGACGGGTACAAGGTCGACGATGCACGCGTCGGGAAGGAACTCACGGTCACGCTCCGCTACGGCAGCGACCGTCAGCCGATTCTCGAGGGCCTGCAGCGTATCTCGAAGCCCGGCCGCCGCGTCTACTCGGGAGCGACCGACGTCCGCCGCGTGCGGGGCGGAATCGGTGTCGCAATCGTCTCGACGTCCGATGGCGTCATGACCGATCGTGATGCTCGTCGGCGCAAGGTCGGCGGCGAAGTACTGTGCGAGGTTTGGTGACATGAGCCGCATCGGAAAAGCACCAATCGAGCTGCCCGCCGGTGTCGAGGTCAAGATCGACGACAACCTGGTCTCAGTCAAGGGGCCGAAGGGCTCACTCGACCTCGAGATCGACCCGCGCGTCAGTCTGACGGTCGACGACGGGGTGGTCACGGTCATCAGGGACAACGACGACCGCGAGGTTCGTGCGTTGCACGGGCTCTATCGCGCGCTGATCGCCAACATGGTGGTCGGCGTGTCCGCGGGGTACTCCAAGGAACTCCAGGCCGTCGGGGTGGGGTATCGCGGAGCGCTCAAGGGCAACATGCTCGAACTGCAGGTCGGGTATTCGCATCCTGTCACGATCGAGGCGCCTGAAGGCATCACCTTCGAGGTTCCCGAACCGACGAAGTTCATCATCAGCGGGATCGACAAGCAACTCGTCGGCCAGGTCGCGGCCAACATTCGCGCCGTGCGACCGCCGGAGCCCTACAAGGGCAAGGGCATCCGCTACGTCGATGAGTACGTTCGCCGTAAGGCCGGGAAAGCAGGGGCTGCCTGATGAGAGGTTCACGCACAGACGCTCGCCGGCGCCGCCACTTCCGGGTCCGCAAGAAGGTGCACGGCACCGCAACGCGGCCCCGACTCGCGGTGTTCCGCAGCAATCGCTACATCTACGCACAAATCATCGACGACGATCAGGGTGTCACCGTGGCTTCGGCCTCTTCACGAGAGGGCAAGCTCGCGAAGAAGACGCTCAACGTCGAGACCGCGAACGAGGTCGGGAAGCTGGTTGGCTCCCGAGCCAAGGACGCAGGGGTCGACGAGGTGGTCTTCGACCGCGGTGGGTTCGCCTACCACGGGCGCGTCAAGGCGCTGGCCGACGGAGCCCGCAAGTCCGGGCTGGAGTTTTAGGAGCGCTATGACGACACGAGATAACAAAGATCGAAGAGACCGCAGGGATCGCAGAGAACGTCGTGAGCGCCGCGAGCCGGAGTTCGACGAGCGCGTCATCGCGATCAACCGTGTGGCCAAGGTCGTCAAGGGTGGTCGCCGATTCTCATTCACGGCCCTCGTGACGGTGGGGAATGGCAAGGGCAAGGTCGGGATTGGATACGGCAAAGCCAAAGAAGTCCCGATGGCCATCCAGAAGGGCATGGAGATTGCACGGAAGAACATGTTCGATGTTCCGATGGCCGGCCAGACGATCATCCACGAGGTGATCGGCGAACAGAGCGCATCCCGCGTTCTGCTCAAGCCGGCCGCACCGGGTACCGGCGTCATTGCCGGTGGAGCCGTTCGTCAGATCCTGGAGGCCGCCGGTATCAGCGACGTGCTCTCCAAGTCCCTCGGATCGCCGACCCACGTGAACGTCGCGAAAGCGACGGTCAACGCCCTCCAGGCACAGCAGCGTCCCGACGTGGTCGCCAAGGCCAGAGGGAAGCGTCCAGAAGAACTGTTCCCGCCCGCGCTGCTGGCGGCGTATCGGTCGGCTGAACTCATGAAGACCCAAGGCGGAGGCTGATGGCCGGCACACTCAAGATCACATTGGTGCGCAGCACCATCGGCGAGAAGCCGAAGACCCGCGCAACCGTACAAAGCCTCGGGCTGCGCAAGATCAATAGCACGACCTTGCGCCCCGACACACCGGACGTGCGCGGCATGGTGTTCCGTGCGAAGCACCTCCTCGAAGTGGAGGAAGTCTGATGAAACTGCACCATCTCCGACCCGCCGAAGGGTCGAAGAAGCGCAAGATCCGCGTCGGACGCGGCGAGTCCGGCCGACGGGGCAAGACCGCCGGTCGCGGCACGAAGGGTCTGAAGGCCAGGAGCAAGGTCCGGCGCGGGTTCGAGGGTGGCCAGATGCCCCTCCAGCGCCGCATGCCGAAGCTTCGCGGCTTCCGGAACCCGAATCGCGTTGAGTACACGGTGATCAACGTCGAGCGTCTCAACGAGTTCGACACCGGATCAACCGTGACCGCAGATGATCTGCGGGCCATGGGCCTGGTGAAGCATCGCGGCAAGGTGAAAGTCCTCGGTGAGGGCGACATCGATCGCGCGCTGACCATCAAGGCTCACGCCTTCAGCCTCGGAGCCGTCGAGAAGATCAAGGCCGCGGGAGGCTCGGTAGAGGTCATCGAGGACTAGTCGTCCCCCGATCCTGACTACCGTGCCCATCGCAGGCAAGAGGAGCACCCGAACCACATGCTGACCGCCTTCAGGAACGCGTTCCGGATTCAAGATCTGCGGAACAAGATCCTCTTCACGCTGTTCATCTTCGTCCTCTACCGCTTCGGGACCACCGTCCCGGTGCCCGGTGTGGACTTGGACGCCATCAAGGAGTTCACCGACGCCGCGACGACCTCCGGGTTCGTCGGCCTGCTGAACCTGTTCTCCGGTGGAGCGCTGACGCGTCTCTCCGTGTTCGCGCTGGGGATCATGCCGTACATCACGGCGTCGATCATCCTGCAACTCCTCGCCGTCGTGATCCCGAAGCTTCAAGCCCTCCAAGAGGAGGGGGAGAGCGGACGGAAGGTCATCACGCAGTGGACCCGGTATCTCACGGTCATCCTCGCGCTGCTGCAGTCGACCGGTTTCTCGTTCCTGTTCCACTCCGGCCAGTTGACCGGGGGCATCGACCTGATCCCGGACTACACCCCTCGCAACGTCATCATCATCGTCATCACCATGACTGCCGGTACGGCACTGCTCATGTGGTTCGGTGAGTTGATCACGCAGCGCGGCATCGGCAACGGTATGTCGCTCCTGATCTTCATCTCGATCATCTCGCAGATTCCGTCCCAGTTGGCGATCTTGAACGCCAACTCGGCGACCTATCAGTTCGTCGTGATCGTCGCTGTGATGGTGCTCCTCACCGTCGGGATCATCTACATCGAGCAGGGACAGCGCCGGATCCCGGTGCAGTTCTCCAAGCGGGTCCGTGGCCGGAAGGTCATGGGTGGCCAATCCACCTACATCCCACTGAAGGTGAACATGGCAGGTGTGATCCCCGTCATCTTCGCGACGTCGATCATGTACTTCCCTGCGCTCATCGCCTCGGTGCTGCCGCCGGAAGGCTGGGGTGCAACGGTGCGGAACTGGATCGACACCAACCTGCTGTCGTCGAGCGGCGGAGGGTTCTCACCGAGCCTCTGGTACATCTTCGTGCTGGCGCTGCTCGTGGTGTTCTTCACCTACTTCTATACGGCGATCCAGTTCGACCCCGAGCGTCAGGCCGACATGATCCAGCGTCAGGGCGGATTCATCCCGGGTATCCGTCCGGGACGGGCGACGGTCAACTACCTGCAGTACGTCCTCAGCCGGATCACCCTGCCGGGCGCCTTGTACCTCGCCGTCGTGACGGTCCTGCCGTCCATCCTCGGATACATCTGGAACGTCCCGGTTGGTCTGTCGGGTGTGTCGATCATCATCGTGGCGGGTGTCGCACTCGAGACCACGAAGCAGATCGAATCCCAACTGATGATGAGGAACTACGAGGGTTTCCTGTCCTGAGCCGAAGGCTCAGAACAGGAAACCAGTCGCCAGTCCCCGGTCGCCAGTCCCCAGTCGGGATGAGCGGCCGCCAGCTACCAGCCTGGACCGCTCATTGAGCGGTCGGAGTCCCTTCTCTTTCTTGTCTCTCTGGCGACCGGTGATTGGCGACTGGCGACCTCGCCATCCGCGAATCCCGCGCTCCCGGCGACCGGTAATCTGTAGATCTCTTCAAGCAGGAGCTACACATGGGTAGACGTCTTTTGGTTCTTGGGCCGCCGGGGGGTGGCAAGGGCACGCAGGCCAAGTTGGTGACGAAGGCACTCGGCATTCCGCACGTCTCGAGTGGTGACATGCTTCGCGAGGCGCTCGCTTCCGGGAGCGAACTCGGGAACCGTGCCTCCGAGTACATGGCGGCGGGTGACCTCGTGCCGGACGACCTCGTGGTCGCGCTCGTCAAGGAGCGCCTCTCGCGGGAGGACGCGGCCGGCGGATATCTCCTCGACGGGTTCCCTCGCAACCTTCGCCAGGCCGAGATCCTGACCGAAGCCGTCGGAGACGGTGCTCTCAGAACGGTCATCTACCTATCGGTCGACGACGACGAGGTCGTTGATCGACTTCTCAAGCGTGCCGAGATCGAGGGTCGGAGTGACGACAACGACGAGACGATCCGACACCGTCTCGAGGTCTTCCACGCGGAGACCGAGCCGCTGATTGCCTACTACGGCGACCGCGTCCGGCGCGTCGATGGCTCGGGTTCGATCGAGGACATCTACTGCCGCGTCGCCACTGAACTGGCGTCCTGATGGTTGGAGCGAAGATCATCTCGAAGAAGAAGCCGGATGACTTCGCGAAGATGGAGATTGCCGGGCAGTGTGTCGCTGCGATGCACCAGGTCGTCAGGGAGGCCGCCGTCGCGGGGATCACCACACGGGAACTCGATGCGCTCGCCGCGGACGTCGTTCGGGAACGCGGATGTCGCCCGTCATTCCTCGGATATCACGGGTTTCCTGCGACGATCTGCGCCTCTCCGAACTCTGCGATCGTCCACGGCATTCCGGACGGCTACACGCTGCGCAACGGGGACGTGATCTCGATCGATGCCGGAGCGATCTACGAGGGTTGGCACGGGGATGCTGCGTTCACCGTGGCCATCGGTGATATCCCGGACGAGGTCAAGAAACTCATCGAGGTCACCGAACAAGCGTTGTGGAACGGCCTGCGTCTGGCCCGGCACGGCAACCGCCTCGGCGACATCGGTGCCGCCATCGAAGGGACCGCCGAACCCCACGGCTACGGTGTTGTGCGCGAATACATCGGACACGGGATCGGCCGCCAGATGCATGAGGCACCGAACGTCCCCAACTACGGGGTCGTAGGCAAGGGGCTGAAGCTCAAGACCGGCATGGCGCTCGCGATCGAACCGATGTTCAACCTCGGTACGGCTGAGACCGTCGTGCTTGATGACGGCTGGACGGTCGTCACCGCCGACGGGGCCCTCTCCGCCCATTTCGAACACACGGTGCTGATCACTGAAGACGGCCCGGTCGTCTCGACGCTCCCAGAGCCGCTCCACCTCTGATCCGTCGGTTCTCGGCGCAGCGCATGACGGGTTGACGCTGTCCTCTCAGCTTGTCGTAGCGCCCGCATCTGCGAATGACCTGTCCTGCCGTGTCGGCCGGGGAGCGCTTCGGGCCGCGCCCGGATCACATGTCATGGGCAGGTCTACTATTCCTGTCATGGGAAGTCTCGGGACCGGTGAAATCGTCGTGATCGTGCTGGTCGCGCTCATCATCTTCGGCCCACATCGCATCCCCGAGATCTCGCGGAAGGCCGGCCAGCTCCTCGCCCAGGCGCGAGAGATGTCGCGATCGATCACGGACTCGTTTGGGGACGAACTCAACGACATCACCGCACCGATCAAGGATCTCAAGAGCGAGTACGACTCCACCATGGGCGAGATGAAGAGCGCCGCTTCGTCCGTCGCCGGCATGTCCATCGAGATCCCAGAGATCAGCCTCAACCCGAAGGACATCCTGAAGAGCAAGCCGGAAGACGCCGCTGTTGCAGAAACGATCGACGAGAAGTCGGATGCGGCGCCGGTTGCCGCGGTCGTCGAGGACGCCCCCAGCGATAGCATCGAGGCTGAGGTCGTCGAATCCGACGAGGTCGATGCCGCAGCAACCGAGGCGTCGCTCGACGAAGAGGCGTCGTGACCAGCCAGCAGCCGACCATGCCGCTGATGGCTCACCTTCAAGAGCTCCGCTCGCGCGTCGTGAAGGCGGTGGCGGCGGTAGCGGTTGGCACGGTCATTGCCTTCATCTTCAACGAACAGATACTCGACCTCCTCGCCAAGCCCTATCAGTTGGCGGTGCCGGAGGGGCAGCTGGCGTTCTTCAAACCGACGGAAGCGTTCTCGACCGTCATGCGACTGAGCCTGTTCGGAGGGGCGATCCTCGCGTCTCCGGTGATCATCTACCAGGCGTGGCGGTTCATCTCTCCGGCCCTGAATCCAAACGAGAAGCGATGGGCCTATCCGGTCACGTCGGTATTCGTGCTGCTCTTCGTCGTCGGCATCGGTGTCGGCTACGTCGCCCTCGAACGGGGCCTCGGCTTCTTGCTCGAGTTCGGCGGCGACGCGCTGACGCCGATCATCGGTGCCGACTTCTACCTGAAGTTCGCCATGCGGTTCATCCTCGCGTTCGGTCTTGCGTTCGAGTTCCCGGTGTTCCTGTTCGGCGCCGCCGCCATCGGTGCGGTCTCGAGTAAATCGCTCAGGAGCAATCGCCGGTGGGCGCTCCTCATCATCCTCATCGCGGCCGCCTTCATCACGCCGTCGGGAGACCCGATGACGCTGATGCTGCTGTCGGTGCCGCTCTACATCCTCTATGAGCTGACGATCCTCGCGATCCGATTCATCCTGCGCCGCTAAGCGCTTGGCGGCCGGCGCGGTGTCCTTTCGCGTGGGAGCAAACGGGTCGTCGAACGAGAACACCGGCCACGCTATCGGTGCGTCCGATCAACGTCACCACGCACGGTCAGGGGGCAACGCTGCCTATGCCTAAGAACCGGCAACGGTCACGGGTGCGTGCTCTCGGGCGGAGTCGATTGCTGCCTGTAGGACCCGCTGGGTTTGGAGAGCATCGGCGAAGTCGGGGAGCGGCACGCGTGGTTCGCCTCCGCCGATCGCGGTGAGGATGTCGCTGGCCTGATTGACGAATGTGTGCTCGTATCCAAGGCTGTGGCCGTCGGGCCACCACGCGTCTGCGTATGGGTGGCCATCCCCACCGCGGGTGACATCGATTGTTGTCCAGCCTTGCGTTGCACCGTCACCGTCGAGCCTGTAGACATTCAGCTCGTTCATCCGCTCAAAATCGAATCGAAGTGCCCCTGTCGATCCATGAATCTCGAAGCGATTGGCGTTGTGATAGCCGGTCGCCAGCCTCGTGGCTTCGAAGCTCGCAAGGCCGCCGCCGCTCATCCGGGCAAGGAACATCACCGCATCGTCGACAGTGCTGCGACCCATGCCCGTGGCCGTCGTTGCACCGGCCCCGGCGATCTCTCCGTCAGCTCCGCCCTCGAATAGTGCCCGCTCCTCGATGAACGTGTGCTCGATAGATCCTTCAACAGAGACGATCTCTTCTCCGGTGACGAACCGCACAGCGTCGACGATGTGAGCGTTCAAGTCGCCGTGCGCTCCCGATCCGGCGATATCCCCTCGGAATCGCCACAAGAGCGGAGTGTCGGGTCCACCCCAGCTCTGCAGGTAGGCCGCCCGAACGTGATAGATCCGGCCGAGGGCGCCCGAGGCGACGATCCGATGGGCGAGTGCGACGGCGGGCACACGGCGGTAGTTGTACCAAACGAAGGTGCGACCCGACGAATGAGCCGCGGCCGCGGCCATCGCTTCGGCATCGGCGAGCGTTCCGGCGAGTGGCTTCTCGCATGCCACATGCTTGCCTGCACCGAGGGCCGCAATTGCTGCTTCGGCGTGAGCGCTGTTTGGCGTCGCTATGTCGACCAGGTCGATCGCATCGCTCGTGACCGCATCGAACCAATCGCTACTCGCGAACTGCCAGCCCCACGTCTCGGCGAACGCGGCAGTCTCTTCGGGATTCCGTGCAACGATCGTGTGAAGTGACGCCGATGGGTCCGTTTCGAAGAACCTGCCGACCTGCCCCCACGCATTGGCGTGGGCCCGGCCCATGAACTTGGACCCGATCAGGGCCACGTTGACCTGGGTGCTCACCCGTTGCTCCTTCAGTTGACTCGCGTAGCTGTGGATCAGACCTCGTCCCCATCGATGGATGCAGCGCTCTCCTGTCGACATGCCAGCACCCAATTCCAGCCGCGGGGGCTGTCGTGTGCCACCGCGATAGACCCTAGGTGCCCCGGTGCTCGAGGTAGTGATCCCTGTCGGGCGCCCTCACAGGGACCGATTCGAGACGAGCGGCGCGGCCATCCTGGTGAGGACCCCGTGCATGTCCTCAGGAAGGAGCCGGTACGCGAGCGACCGGTCGCCGTTGGGGGTCATTCGCCCCTTGTCTAGAGTCCGTCGTGGTTGGAAGATGGGATGTCCGCAGCGGCCCCGTCGGCATCGATGGTGCGCTGCGTTCGGAGGATCCGCTCACACGAGGGAGTAGACGATGGCCGTCGAGGTTCGCAAAGTAGTGCTCGAGAGCGTCGGTGACGCGTCCGGACTGGCCGCGCTGATCGACGAAGGCGTGTTCGACGCCGACGGCGTTGTGGCGGTTGTCGGGAAGACCGAAGGGAACGGTGGGGTCAACGACTTCACCCGGATTCTTGCCGATCAGGCCTTCCGCAAAGTGCTGATGGAGAAGGGCACCCGACCCGTCGAAGTGGTCGACGAGATCCCGATGGTCTGGTCCGGCGGAACCGACGGCATCCTCACACCGCACGCGACCATCTTCGCAAAGGTTGCGGACGACGGCCCGGCCTCGGACGAACCGCGCCTCGCCGTGGGATACTCGATGAGCGACGTCATCTTGCCTGAGGACATCGGACGGCCGGCCATGGTCGCGAAGGTTGCCGAAGGCGTACTCCGAGCGATGAAGGAAGCGGGGATCGAGGATCCTGCGGACGTTCACTACGTGCAGACGAAGACACCGCTGCTGGTCATGGAGACCATCAACGACGCCAAGGCACGCGGACACACGGTCTACACCGAAGACCCGCTCGAGTCGATGAACATCTCGAACGGCACATCGGGTCTCGGCATTGCCGTCGCCCTCGGAGAGATCGACATGCCGACCGCCGAGCAGATCGGTCACGATCTCAGCCTGTTCTCCTCGGTGGCATCGTGCTCTTCTGGTGTCGAACTCGACCGGGCACAGACGGTCGTGGTTGGCAACGTCCGCGGCGCCGGGGGGCGCTATCGCATCGGCCATGACGTGATGAACGACGCACTCGACCAGGAGGGCGTCTACCGGGCGATCCGGTCCGCTGGCCTCGACCTGCCGGAACGTGCCCGCTCCGAGGATCTCGATGGCAAGGTCGTCAACGTCTTCGTCAAGTGCGAAGCCGACCCCACCTCCCGTCTTCGCGGGCGGCGTCAGGTCTCGCTCGACGACTCCGACGTGCACCACCATCGCCACATCAAGGCGGCGGTCGGTGGAGTCGTAGCAGCCGCCGTTGACGACCCTGCAGTGTTCGTCTCCGTGGCGGCGGTGCACCAAGGTCCAAGCGGAGGCGGTCCAGTCGCGGCAATCGTTGACGTCGGCTAGATCCATATGACCGTCAGCGCGGTCCAGGCTCGCCCCGCGCCGGCGCCCGTTCGGGTGCTGGCTGCGGCGAGCGTTGCCGTGCGTCCTCTGCTGGAGTCCGCAGACGCCCCCGGGGCGGTCCTCGGTGTCTCGAGCCACGCCGTCTGGGTCCGAGCGGGTGACGATGTGGTGGTGGTGTCGACCAGCGATGCCACTCGGCTGCCGAACGGCATCGAGATCGCCGCGCTGGCAGCGGTCGATCCGTTTGGATCGATCGAACACCGGGAGCGGGTCACGGTCGGCCCTCTCTCGATCGCGTTCGAAGGCTTGACCGTTGAGGTCGTCCGCTGGTGGGATCCCCGACCGATCCTCGCTCCGACAACTTCGCGAGCGCTCTCCGGCAGGGTTCGCAATCTGCCGTCATCGGTTCCCGATATCGAGACGCAGCGTCTGCGGTTCGCGTTGTCGACGGAATCTCCAACGGCGCTCTGCTCAGCCGCAGCCGCCC
>Ga0316189_10002940_pt1 | contig 16611 bp, 12 predicted proteins | sample LowCovwburrow_MG_FD_204930 | JGI IMG/M metagenome (GOLD analysis project Ga0316189, IMG submission 204930) | Coastal sediment microbial communities from Maine, United States - Lowes Cove worm burrow | ecosystem: Environmental > Aquatic > Marine > Coastal > Sediment | place: USA: Maine... | reverse complement strand
GGAGCTGTGGGGATGCCAGGGGTAGCAACACCTGGGGCGCCTATGCCTGGTGCGGTGGGGGCCCCAAGTGACGGAGCCGCGAGGCTCGGCGCGGCGACGGGCGCGGCGGGAGCTCCTGCGACCGGCACAGTGGCTGCTGCGGGCTCATCGTCGGTGGCCTCCATGAACATGGTCCAGCCCCGGGTCCGCGGCTTCTTGGCCTTGGCGACGGCGCTGGCTGCTGCTTGGGCCACAGCGGGCGAGTCGCCTGCGATTGGCGGACGGACCCCCGGCGCGGCGACGGGCGCGGCGACGGGCGCGGCGACGGGCGCGGCGACGGGCGCGGCGACGGGCGCGGCGACAGGCGCGGCGACAGGCGCGGCGACAGGCGATGCCTTGGGCACGGGCGACGCCTTGGGCACGGGCGACGCCTTGGGAACCGGCGATGCCGCCGGTGCAGCCTTCGATGAGGGCGGTCCGAAGAGCGAGCGCACGGGACCGCCGAGCGTCGGCGGGGCGCCGAGACCTGGCGGAGGTGCGAGTGTGGCCCCTCCTTCGGGCGTGAACGATGAGCGACTAGGGGCGCCGAGGCGGCCGAACCCGGGGAGACCAGCGGGGGCCTTGGCCGGCTGTGCGGGCTCATCTGCGGCGATCTTGTCGAAGTTCGCCATGAACTCGAGGAGCGTCGCGGGGCGAGCCTTCGGGTCCTTGGAGAGGGCCGCGGCGAAGACCTCGTTGACGTCGGACGGCGGAGTGCTCGCGGCGTGTTGGAGGAGCTGGGTCGCGACGTCGCCGGCGAAGAGCGGCGCGCCCTTCAAGTAGCGGTGACCGAGTGCGGCGAGGTTGTAGGCGAGGGTTGCCTCTTCGATCTCTTTGCCCTCGACCTGCTCGGGCGCGATGCATTCGATCGCCCCGAAGCTGACGCCTCCTTGCGGAGTCCCGACCGCGAACCAACCGATCTTGAGCCCCGAGGCCGTACGGATGATGACATCGGGTCCGAGGTTGCGATGGAGGACGCCCCCCTCTGCGGCGAGCACGAGGGCCTCCGCGATCTCTTTGAGATCGGCTACGGCATCGCTGCTGCTGGGGGGAGTGTCGGACGCGCAGAGAGTCTCGCCCTCGACGCGCTCGTGGGCCTCGAAGATGCCGCCATCCTCGAGCTTCCCGCAGTCGAAGACGTGAACGATCCGCGGGTCGTCGATCGCAGAGATGAGACGGAGCTCTTGCAGGCTCCGCTCGACGGACTCCGGGTTCATGAACGAGTCAGCTCGATAGACGGTGAGCTCGATCTGCTTGTCGTTCGGGTCGGTCGCCGCATAGGTCTCGGCACCGACCCGGGAGCGCACGCTCTCTCCGACGGTGTACATCCCATCAATGACGGTTCCCGGAGCGAGCTGAGGGGTCGCTTTGGTCATGGATTCTCCACTGACGTGCAGTCGCGCACGAGACTAAGCGCAGGGGCTCGGTTGATCAAGCATTGGAAGGCTCTAAGCTGGCCCCCGGGCCTGCCCGGAGAACGGTGCCTTGAGGAGCGTTGTGGTGGTCGCCTGCTCGACCCCGCAACCTATCCCCGAAGATCGAGCTCTAGAACGACCTGCAGGCAAGACAAAACCGGCTGACCCCATTTAGGGGTAGCCGGGCTTCTTGTCAGCTTGTCGACCGGGGCTCGTGATGCCGCGCACCGGCCGAGATCGTTCAATTCGCCGATGACTCGGTCGGTGCGGGCTTGCCGGGCTCTCCGCACTTGGCGAACAGCTCTGCGGCCGAGAGGGTGCTGCGCTTGCCCGCCTTCTTCTTGCGGTCCTGGCCGGCATTCCGCTGCCTGCGTGCGCGTCTGGTCTTGGTTTCTGAGCTGTGCGATGCCATCTTGGACCTCTGAAGGCGGATGGATAGCCGGCGAGCGCGGCCTTGTCAACCGCTGCGATCATCGGCGTTGGGGGGTCGGGACCTCAGGAACCTCGGCTGCTGAAGCCCGCGCCGACAAAGACCCGCTCAACCCCGAGCACTCCGTCGATCTCGCGAAGGGTCATGATCAACGATTTCAGCTGGGCCAGGGTGCGAACGGTCGCAAAGAAGGTGTTGAGCGCCCGCATCCCGGCGTCGACCGTCCGACAGTTGGCCTGCTTGATGTTGACGCCGTGATACGAGAAAGCTCGGCTGAGATCTGCGAGGAGACCGACCGTATTGCCGGTCCGGACCTCGATTGTCACGGCGCTCTCGATCTCGAGCCCGTCCTCCCAGGCCAGGTAGACGCGACGCTCATCGATGTGCTCGAGGGACTCGGGGCAGCCCTCGACATGGGCGACAATGCCCTTACCTGGGACGAAATAACCGACCAGGGGATCCCCCGGGAGGGGCGCGCAGCAGGCCGCGAGCTGGATCATCGGCGCCCCCGCCCCGTGGCTCTCGGAGCGCTCTCGGTTGACGATGATCGGCGATCCCGCGATCCCCTCGCTGGCGCTGAGGCCGGGCCAGCCGCGACCGCCCGTCTTGCGCCCTGATACCCGACGAAAGACGCGACGAAGGAGGTTTGAGTCGTCGCTCGGCGCCTCCTCGGAGCTGGGCGCGAGGCGCTCGAGAACCCGCTCTACGGCGATCAGGCCGGCGCCAATGGCCTCATAGATGCTGTCTACACCGCGGAGATCCTTGCCGAGGTCGAGCTCCGGCGCGATCCGGGTGATCGCCCCCCTACCCTCCAGATCCTCGATCTGCTGGCCGCGGCTCGTGAGCTTCTGTTGCAGGAGAGATCGGCCGAGTTCGCGCAGCCGCGCCCTCTCTTCGGTGCGCAGGTGCTGCTTGATCTTCGCCCGGGCCCGCGACGATCCGCACATCTTCAGCCATTCCTGCCGCGGTCGCGTCTTCGGGCTGGTGATGATCTCCACGGTATCGCCCTGGCGAAGCTGATAGCGCAGCGCGACGACGTGGCCGTTGACGCGCGCGCCTGAGCAGGTGTTGCCGACGTCGGTGTGGATAGCGAAGGCGAAGTCGATCGGCGTCGCCCCGCGGCGAAAGGTGAAGACATCGCCCCTCGGGCTGTAGACGTAGACCTCGCCGGCGAAGAGATCCGCCTTTACGGACTCGATGAACTCGTGCGGATCGACGACATCGCCCTGCCAGTCCATGAGTTCGCTGAGCCACTCTAGGTTGCGCCAGCCCTCTGAGCCGCGCCCGTCGGCGAGATCTCGCTGCCATTCCGCGACGATCCCCCGGTCGGCGACCGCGTCCATCGCCGCCGACCGGATCTGGATCTCCATGCGCCGGCCGTGACAGTTGATCACCATCGTGTGCAGGGCTTGGTAGCGGTTCGACCGCGGCAGGGCGATGTAATCGCGGACGCGATCGGGGACCGGCTTGAAGTGGGCGTGGAGCACTCCGAGGGCGGCGTAGCAGCTCGCTCGATCGGGGACGACGACGTGATAGACGACGAGATCCTCGAGCGTGTCGACCTCGTAGCCATCCTCGCTCTCCATCAAGTAGAGCTGATGCGGGGTGCGGATCGACGAGCGCAGGCCGACCGGGCCGAGCGTCGCGAGCGGCCACTCCAGGCCCTCCTCGTCGTCATCGCCAGCCTCCCCGTCGTCCCCGGCGAAGGCGAGCTGGAGCAGCTCCTCGGCGCCCTGAATTGTCGGTCCGGAGCCCTCCAGGAGGCCCGTCATCTTGCTCTGGATCCGCTCGTAGGTGCCGGGCTCGAGGTAGCGAAAGGAGAGGTTTTGCAGCTCTGCGCGGATCCACTGGATCCCGAGGCGGTTGGCCAGAGGCGCGTAGATCTCCATCGTCTCGCGAGAGATCCGCGCCTGCTTCTCCGCCGGCATGTGATCCAGCGTCCGCATGTTGTCGAGGCGATCGGCGAGCTTCACCAGGAGCACCCGGATGTCCTGGCTCATCGCCAGGAGCATCTTGCGAAAGCTCTCCGCCTGCTGCTCTTGGCGCGAGAGATAGGGGACCTTGCCCAGCTTCGTCACGCCGTCGACGATGCTCGCGAGCTCGCGATCAAAGCTCTCGGTGAGATCGACGACCGTAAGCTCGCTGTCCTCGACCGAGTCGTGGAGCAGGCCGGCGGCGACGCTGTGGGTGTCGAGGCCGAGGCGAGCGATCGTCTCGGAGACCCGGATCGGATGGATCAGATAGGGCTCGCCGCTACGGCGGACTTGCCCCTCATGGGCGCGGACGGCGACCTCGAAGGCGCGCCCGACGATCTCAACATCGGCTGTGGCGTCGCGCTCACGGACCGCGTCGAGCACCCTCGCGAAGGCGACCACGAGGGCGTCATGGGCTCCCGTCGGCGCGTCCGTGCTCATCGCCGCTCCTTGTCCATGGGGAGCAGGGATCCCTGGCCGCTGATCACCGCGTCCGCGGCCCCGCGTCGGCGGTAGACCCGGTTTCGCTCGGCGACATAGACCGCACGGAGGGCGTCATAGGCCCGATCGAGATCATCGTTCACGATCACGTAATGATACTCCCGGTAGTGACGGATCTCCTCTGTCGCGACCCGTAGTCGTCGATCGATCACCTCTGGAGCGTCGGTCCCCCGCGATCGCAGGCGTCGCTCGAGTTCGCCGAGTGAGGGCGGGAGAACAAAGATCGAGACGACATCCTCGGGGAACTTCTGCCGCAGCTGGCGCCCGCCCTGGAAGTCGATGTCAAAGAGGAGGTCATGGCCCCGAGTCAACGCCTCCTGGACCTGCGGTGACGAGGTCCCGTAGTTGTTGCCGTGAACGAGCGCGTACTCCGCGAGTTCATCCCGGGCGATCATCGACTCGAACTCGCCAGGGCTGACGAAGAAGTAGTCGCGCCCGTGCTCCTCGTCGCCCCGCGGCTCCCGAGTGGTGTACGAGACGCTGAACTCGAGGTTGCCGAACTCCTCGCGGAGGCGGTGGCAAAGGGTGGTCTTGCCGGCGCCGGAGGGGGACGAGACAACCAGCAAGAGACCGCGCTCGCTGCGTTCATTCGACATTCTGAACCTGCTCTCGGATGCGCTCAACGGTCGCCTTGGCCTCGACCGCGACGCCGCTCCCGCGATGGGAGCTGACTTTAGAGCCGATCGTGGTGATCTCACGAAAAAGCTCCTGACAGAGGAAGTCGAGGGTCTTGCCGTCGCCGACCTTCGCCGGCGCGTCGAGCACTCCACGCATCTGGTTGAGGTGGGAGGCGAGCCGATCCTGCTCCTCGGCGATGTCCGCCTTCTGGACCAGGAGCGCGACCTCTTGGGCGATTCGGCTCGGTTCGGGCGCCTCCCCCCCTACCCGGCTGAGGAGCGCCTCGACCCGCTCGCGGAGCTTGTTTGCCAGCCGCTCCCCCTCGCCGTTGGTCTCCGCGCGGAGCGCCTCGACCTGGCCCTCGAAGGTGTCCAGGAGCCCGCAGAGGACCCTCGCCAAGGACTCGCCCTCGGTGATCCGCATCGACGTGAGGCCGTCGAGCGCCTGCCCGAGGCACTCGAGGAGGTCCGTCGGAGGCTCCCTCGGGCTCTCTGGAGAACTCCCTGAAGAGCGGGCCTTCGCCTCCATAAAGTCCAATAATTCCAATGCACTAAAGGGGGCAAGCTCAACCTTCTCTTGAGCTGCGATCACGCGCACCTTGGCGAGCGACTTGAGCTCCTCCGCGATCCGTACGGCGTCGATCGACGAGCTCTCCGTCTCCTCCCCTTGGCGATGGACCGCGACTGTGACGTCGAGACGTCCTCGGCCGATCCGAGCTTCGATCGCCTTGCGGATCTTCTGCTCCCAGGCAGGCCCGAAGGGCTGCCGGATCTTGAATTCACGAAAGCGTTGGTTGACCCCGCGAAGCTCGACAACGAGCTGATGCGGCCGTCCGCCGGGTCCATCAGCCCACGGGCGGCTGGCCACTCCAAAGCCGGTCATGCTGCGAATTGACACGTGTGTTCTTGGGTATCGTCTTCCTCGGGGCTACCGCAAGGGGGGCGCGCGATCCTATCCTGTGGGGGATGGTCCTCGTGATGCGACACGGAGCGCAGGTGGCGCGAGCGAGGACATGCCGACAGATTCGCCACCTCGGGCTCGGCCTGCTCGTCGCTCTTTGCTGCACCTTCGGCGGGGCGACGGACGCGCTCGCCTCCCCGGAGCCAGAGGGACCGGCGCAACCTCCGGCCATCGTGGCGGTCCCGGCGGCGGACGTCGAGGCTGACACCGGCGACGCCGCGAAGTTGCGGCGTCGCGAGCCGTCGACGCGGCGGTTCATGGTCGGCCTTGAAGGCGTCGCCCTCCAGACGGCGCCGTTGCACACCCGCCTCATCCGCTTTGATCGCCGCTACATCGGCCAGAACACGACCCTCGGCGGCGCAGGGATCTTTGGCCGCTGGAGGGCGAACGATCGCGTCGCCCTCGACCTCGGGGTTCGCTCAGGCACCCTCCGGGTCGAGCGGGCGGAGGGCGAGGAGCTCGTCGCCCAAGATCTGCTCCTCGCCGAGCTTGGGGCCCTTCTCTACATCGCTCACGGCGAGATCGGTCACCTCGCGGTCGACGGCGGCGTCGGCGGCCTCGGCAACCAGATCCGCTACAGCGGCAGCGACGGCCGCGAGGGCACTCAACGGGTCGGGGCGGCCCTCTTCCGTGCCGGCCTCGACATTGAGCTACTCCTGAACCGTTTGGCCTTTGTCATCTCCCTGCGGGCCTACGGTGTGATCACCGATCGCAAGCGGACGCGCAGCGAGGGGACGATCTTTGAGGGGGTGGAGCCCTCACTTCGGCTCGCGCCGGTCCCGGTCTTCCAGACCCACATGATCGGTGCGGCTGGGGTCGCCTATCGCTTCTAGCCGCGGGCCTTCTGGCGACAGGGGCCATCTGGCGACGGGGGTCTTCTGGCGACGGGGGCCCTTGATCGACGCCGGCCTTCGAGCGACGACGGCGTCGCGACGCTGGCCTTTGAGCGACGGGGGCCTTCTAGCGAATGGCGCGATCGGCAGCCTTGGCCTCCCGATCGAACTTTGCGAAGAGGCGCTCGACGCCACGATGACGGAGGCCGGTCTCGGAGTCTGCGGTCCCCGCGGTGGCGCTGACGGACGGCGACATCGACGGCATCAGGAGGTGAAGGAAGAGAATCCAGGTGCCCATGGAACGCTTGTAGCAGGTTGTCCTACATGGGCAAAAAAGCGGCGTATGCCCTTACTGCGGCGGATCTGACGGTCAGCGGAGGAGCGCGTCGCTGGCCTCACCGCCGAGACCGAGACGATCGAGGCGGGGCAGATCGTCGACAAAGTCGAGGTCCGTGATCCGTCGTGACGAGAGGAGGATCTCGACGGGGGCGAAGAGAACGGTCACCGGGCGGAGCTCCCCGAGGCGGTCGGCGATCGTCTTCTGCGCCTCGCGACGGAGATCCGGGGTCCGAGCTTCGCGGAGGGCCTCGATCGCGGCGTCGAGGGCGGGGTCGTCGACGCCGGTGATGTTGCCGCGACCGCGGCTGTGAAAGAAGGTGTGGAGGTCGCTCCGCGAGGTGTCGGCGTAGCGAGCCAGGGCCAACGAGAAGGTTCCGGCGCTGAGCGGCTTGATGAGATAGGCCCAGTTTGCGGTGACGCTCGGCACTTGGACGCCGATCTCCCGCCACGCACCGCGGAGGAGCCCGCTGAGGTCGCTCGCCAGCCCCTTGGTCCCGTCCCACATCAACGGTAGCCGGAGCTGGCCGGTCGAGCGGCGACGGACCCCGCGCTCGATCTCCCAGCCGAGGGTGTCGAGCGTCGTCGAGGCGCTCGCTGAGCCCCGTACGTCGGCCTCATCATCCGTCGCCCGCATCCAAGGTTCGAGCCCCTGCCCGTCCAGGTCGCCCTCGGCGATCGCGCGCAGATCGAGCTGCTTGGGCGGGTCGAGATCCACCGGCGCTGCTGGCCGGAGCCCCGGGCGACCGTAGACCTCGCGGTCGATCCGAGCCCACGGGATGGAGTCCGCGAGCGCTCCCCGGAGGCGTGGTCCCGACTGCGCCCCCTCCCGCAGATTGTAGAGGAGAAGATCGTAGATCGGCGGCGTCCGGAGAAACGCGTTGAAGCGCGCCGCCATGCCCGGCTTGCCGAGCTCTTTGGGCACATGATCGGGCGAGAGCGCGGCGACCAGGTGGACCTCACCGCGACGGAGCAGGGTCAGGGCCTGGGCGCCGTCCGGCAGGGCCCGCAGGACGATCCGCCGGGCGCCCGTTCGCTCCGGATCGACCTCACCGGTCCGCTCGAAGACCATCTTCTCAGCGTCGACAGCAGCCAGACGCATCGGCCCGCTGCCGATCGGATCCTTGCTGAAGGCCTGCTTGCGACCGCGACGCCTGGACTTGGGGACGATCTTCATCGCCGCGATCCGCTCTAGGATCAACGGGTCGGCCGCGTCGAAGGTGATCCGGATCCAGCGACCGATGTCGAGATCATCGCTCGGACCGTCAAAGACCTCGACGTTCTCAAGCCCGTCGAGGCCGTGGCTCCGGCGGAGCTTGGCCGCCCGCGGGCCGAGCCAGGACTCGAGGCTGTAGACGACGTCCTCGACGGTCACGGGCGTGTCGTCGTGAAAGGTGCGCTCGGCCGCGAGGTGGCAGCGAAGCGCGCGATCTCCCGGCTCGATCGCACAACGATCGGCGAGGGCTGGCTCTGCCCACGGGTATCCCTCGGGCCAGCGCCGGACCAGGCCCTCAAAGAGGAGATCATCGACGATCCGCTGTCCCCAAGGATCGAGGGCCGCTAGGGGATCCAGCGCCTCGGGGAGCTCGCGAAGCGCGATCACGACGGTCTCGGTCGGCCCGACGGAGGTGAGCTGGAGCGGCGCCCGCTCGGCGCCCACGCCCTCCGCGTCTCCCGTGGAGGAGCCGCTCGCAGCGGCTAGGTCGGCGCCCCCCCCCCGTCGCACTCCCGGATCGCCACAGGCGAGCAGGAGCGCCGCGAGGCCGTACCCGACGGCTCCGCGGGCGCGGCTTCGCAACCTCGTCCTCGGCTGGCCGGCGAAGGCGCAGCGTCGCCCCCCGTCGGTGCGCAACATCCCCTCCGGTGTACCTGCTTTCCTGGCGCTTGAAAATTCGCGGGTGCGCATGCTAAAGGTCCCGTCAGCCCACGTTTTGCTCCCTGCCGGAGCCTGGAGGATACCCCCAGCATGAAGCGCCTGTTCCGTAGATCCCTCTTGCCGACGTTGCTCTGCCTCTCCGCATCATCGTTTGCGTGCGACAAGGGTGAGCAGAAAGAAAAGAAGCCGGACGAGGACGTCGCGAGCGAGTCGGCCATCAAGGTTGAGCTCCCCCCCTCGCCCAACTTCGAGGAGGGCAAGGTCGACGAGAAGCACCCTGACGGCTCCTGGTCGATCTATGGCCTCCGTCAGGAGCTTGACGAGAACATCAAGGCTGGCGAGGCCGGCACTGAGATCGAAGTCAAGGGCTACGTCCAGGAGATCTACACCGCACCGGAGTGCGAGGAGGAGCCCTGCCCGCCCGGCAAGCAGCCCCACCTGTGGGTCACCGACAACGCCGAAGAGGGCGGCAAGAAGCGGGCGATGATGGTCGTCAGCTACGCCTTCACGATCCCGGAGTACGACGTCAAGCGTTGGAAGGACGTCCCCAACGTCATTCTCAACAAGGGCCAGGTCTACACCTTCAGGGGTCGTTTCAAGCGCTTCTCTGACCAGGGCTTCGCCGACGACCGCGGTCTGCTCGAGTTCATCGCCTACCAGGACGTGAACCCGAATACTGAGCAGATGGAGTGGATCTACCCGCCCGGCGCCGCGTGGCACCCGCTCGAGCTCGCCCGCCAAGAGGAAGAGCAGAAGAAGCTGATCGAGGCATCAGCCAAGGCGGCGGCCGCCAACCGCGGCGGCTGAGCAGCCCATGCTCCGCAGACTAGCCCCCATCGGGTTCGCGATCGCGTTCCTTATGGGGGCTTTGTCGTGCGCGCCCCCGGAAGTCCGCGCCTGCGAGGACTTCGTCGATGTTCTCCGCGCCTGCACGGATCGCAACGGGGCCCCCAGCGGACCCGGTGAGGACGACGACTACGCTGTGTGCGAAGCGGTTGACCCCGCCTGTGAGCCCTTCTTCGAGTGCGCGGTGTCGGAGCCCTGCGCGGACGATCAGGGCTTCTTCACGATCTCGACGGAGGGCTGTGAGCCCCCCGAAGGTGTCCGCTGCCTCTAGCGCGAGCGACGAGCGCGGGCTCTCCTGCCCCTTTGATCCGCCGTTTCGTCGACTCCGGGAGGTCAACGGTAGCGGCGCGGGAGGACTCGAGACCATCACCACAGCCTTCGAGCCTGGCCGCTCAGATCTGGAGGGTCAGCGGCCGCGATGGTCCCGTCGAGACCCCGGCACAAGAGTCCTCACCCGGGCTCGCCAGAGCTGGCCCGGAGCTGGAGCTGGGCCCGGACTTCGCTCAAGGCCTCGCCGAGGAGGTTGAGGCCTCGCCAGCTCTTCGGGTCGTGGACCCGCGGATCATCCGCCCGTAGACCCACGCCCCAGATCTTGTCTAGCGGGCTAGCCTCGACGAGCAGCCGAGCTCCGGTGGCGAGCAAGATCCGTCCACGAGCGAGGTCCTGGCCGAATTTCGCCAAGTTGCCGCGGATGACGATCGGCAGGCGCTCGCGCTCCCATACCGCCTGATCAAAGCCGCGGACCTGCCTCCCGAGCGCCTTGTGCTCGCGCGGAGAGTCGCTCGCCAGGATCTTGGCGCGGGTCTCCGAGTCGGCGAAGAGGCGGGCCTTCTCGGCCATCATGAATTGCTCGGCGCACATGTAGTCGACGCCGTCGGCCGTGAAGTCGGAGCGCGTCCACTGACCGAAGATGGCCGGCGGCTGCCAAAAGAGCACCATCGTCTCGGTCTCGATCACCTGTGATCCGTCAAAGTCGTCGCGCCGCGATCCCATCACTGCTCCCCCTGCTTGGTCGCCAGCCCGTCGAACTCCTGGGGCTCGTTCGCCGACGTCCCCCCCTCGGAGGCCGAGAGCTCCGCGTCGTGCACGTAGTGCCAATCTCGCCCCTTGAGGCGGAGCCAGCCAGAGCCGAGCTCCGCGGCGACCGTGACCCCGTCGACCCGGCGGATCTGCAGCTTGAGGCGGGCCGGCTCGGTCGGCGCCCCGCCGCGCAGCGAGGCCGAACGCCAGGAGTCCCAGGCGCTCAGCTCGTCGGACCAGCGGGCCTTGGCCCCGTCCGGCGCCTCGCCGTCGACGACCCAGCTGCCGCCGGAGTCTTGCCGGAGGATCGTCGTCTCCTCGCCGTCGATGACCTCGATCGTCCTCGCCCGGCCGATCCAGTAGCGAAGCGGATCGTTGAAGAGCAGATCGTCGCTCAGGATCGCGCAGGACTCGGGGCTGATCCTGGCGGCGCGGGCATGGCCCGGGACGTGGGCGACACAGCCAGGGTAGAGTTCGAGCGAGAGCGCCGGGGCCTGCTCGCGATCGGGCGAACGCTCGACCCGGAGCGTCCGTTGCAGCTCGCCGCCGGGAAGGTCGACCCAGGCGTCGGCGCGGAGGCTGCCAAATGTCGCGATGAGCGTCTCCAGGCGAACTTCGTCGAGCGCGCCGTTGCCGTCAGGGTGGGCCGGCGCGTCGAGCCGCCAGACCCCGAGATCCTGACGGGCGCTCTGGCGAACGGTCTCGAGCCCGGGTCCCGGGAGGATCTCGACCGCGCGGGCATCTCCCGCTTCGAGGGCGAGGAGGCGCCGATCGGCGAAGGTCTCCGCTCCGAACGCGAACTCGATGGCTGCGGCCCGGACCAGACGGAGCGTCGGCCCCTCGTCGCGTTGGCAGAGCCAGGCGTCTTCGACCTCGCCACAGCGGAGCATCATTCGCCCTCCCGAGTCGCTCTCGATCGCGAGCTCGATGTTGGCGACCAAGGGGCGCGGATCAAGGGCGACTGCGCTGGTCGAGAGCGTCGTCAACCACCGGTAGACCTCCGCTTCGGCGACCTCGACCGCAGGCTCGCCGGTCTCCTCGATCAGCCAGCCGCCGCCGAAGCGGCGAAGGCGACGGGCGCTCGGCCGATGCTGCTCGACCGCGAGCACCCGGCCGTAGCCGTAGGGGATCAGCTGAGGCTCGACAAAGCCCACCTCTGAATCGGCGAGGGGCCAGGGATCGACCAGATCACCGCGAATACAGCCGAGGAGGCCCGGCCCGCGATCGATGAGCCGAAGCTCGGGGTGCTCCGGGCACTCGCCGGCGAGGCGGAGGGGGTGCTGACGTCCGTCGGACTCAGTGACCGTGAGCCACGGTCGAAGCTCGCTCTCGGCGACGGTCTCACGGGGGAGGAGCGGTGCGATCTCAGCGTTGAAGAGCCGGTCGAGGCGAGTCTCGATGGCGGCGGTCGAGAGGAGCATCGTCTGCCCTCGGGTGACCCGCCACAGGCCGTCCTCGCTGCGCTCGAGGGCGCGCTCCTGCCAGGCCAAGGAGGTCGCGTTGCTCGGCTCGACCGGCAGCAGACGCCGCGTCAGCCAGGCCTCGGGCTCTTGATCGAGGATCGCCCCGAGCTCCGCTTCGATCACCCAGTGGGCGTCGTTTTCGTGGACAAGCGTGCCGTAGAGCCCTGCCCCGTCCGCCGTCTTCTCGCCGACGATCAGGAGCAGTCGTTCGTCGCCGAGAACCACCTCGATGGTCCCCTGCGGTGCGCCGAGGCTCGCCCGCGCCGGCACAGCCCGGAGGGTCGTCGCCATCCGCAGCGAGCTCCAGAGACCGTCGACGGCGTCTGCGTCCGCGAAGCCGAGGAGGGCGTCGTCGACGAAGAGCTGGTGACGCCCGTCGGGCCCAGGGACCAGGCGGATCCGCGGACCGTCCTCTCGCTGGATCTCGAGGCTCGACTGGACGAGATCGTGCTCGCCCAGGTTCGGGAAGAGCCTCCGCGCCGCGGATTTGTTGGAGACCAGGCGCGCCCCCTCATCGCCGTACCAGGGATCGGCGTGGACCAGGAGCGCGCTGACGGTCGCCGCGACGAGCAGGCCGATCGTCAAGGGTGCAGGTCGCAGGCTCATCGGCGACGCCTCCAGAGGACGATAAAGCCGAGCGCGATCGCGAAGCCCGGGAGGCCGACGAGGCAGACCAGGCTCATGCGCTGGACCTGCTCGGTGAGGAGGATCAGCTTGACGTGCTCGCGCTGTCGCGCGCGAATGCCGAGGAGCGCCTCTCGCTGGGCCAACCAGCCGACGGCGTTGAGGATCAGGTCGCGACCGTGATCGTAGATCACGTCCGCCCGGAGCACCGCGTTGAGGGCGAAGTCCTGCGAGGCGATCACGACCATCCGCGAACCGCCGAGCTCGGCCGCCGCTGCGACAGCGATCGGGCCGACCCGATCGCGGCTGGCATCATGCCGAGGCACTCCGCCGCTCTGGAGACCGCCGATGTCGGCCTCGGCCCAGCTCTGTTCGCTGCTCTGCAGGAGGAAGGTCGCCTTCGTCGGCTCCAGGGTCAGCTCCCGCGCGGTCATCAGCGACACAGGCTGACCTATCAGCGACTGGACCGCGGGGTGATCGCCCCAACCGTCCTCCAGGGTGAAGGCGAGGAGCGGCGTCGCGCCGGGGACCGGGTGCGGATCGAGCACGACCCGATCGCCGAAGTGAATCCCGTAGCGGGCCGTCAGGGGCTCTAGGCCGTGGATCGCCAGCTCGGAGTGACCCCGCAGGAGCACCGCACCGGTGAGCAGGAGCACGTCTCCACCGCTCGCGGTGAAGCGCTCGACCGCGCGGACATGGTCGACCGGCAATGTCCCCTCAGGGCCGGCGACCAGGAGGATGTTGCACTCGCCGAGGCCGTTCTCCGCGTCGAAGTCGGCGGGCCGAACCTCGAGGTTTGCCTCGCTCAGGAGATCGCGGAGGTGGGCGTAGCCTCGGTAGGGCTCGAGGCTGTCAAAGGCGGGCTCGCCGTGCCCCTGCGAGTAGCAGATGACCGTCCGTCGGGGGTCCGCGACCGCGAGGAAGCGGCTCAGGAGAGCCTCCTCGCCGCGGAATTCCTTGACCCGGGGGCCTGACACCTGAACATCAGGACCTGTCGCATAGGTCACGAGGTCACCCGGGAGGAGGTGGGCCTTGCGGAGCTTGCTCCCCTGCCCCGCCCGGATCAGGACGACGCCGTCGGCCAGCTCGCGCCCGCCGAGGCCGAAGTCAGCGATCGTCGCCTCCGCTTGCTGGCGGTCGCGATCCGGGTCGAGAAAGCGGATCCTGAGGAAGCGGGTGACACCTCGCATCCGCATCAGGACCTCGCGCAGCTCGCCCGCCAGCGGGTTCGGTCGACCGCCGCCGATCGTCGACGGGACGACGACCGTGACGTCGATCGGGACCTCGAGGGCGCTCAGGACATCGCCTGCGCGCTCGCTGAGGGTGTAGACCCGTCCGGCGGTCCAGTCATCGCGGCCCATGTGGCGGCTGGCGAAGGTGCCGATGTGGCCGCAGGCCACCGCGAAGAGGACGATCTGGAGGAGATGCTCCCAGCGGCGGCGCGGGTTCATGACCGCGATCGCCCCGGCCAAGAGCACCGCGCTCGCGCCTACGTGGACCCAGATCCAGCGGTAGTCGACGATCCCTTGGGCGAGCTCCTGCATCATCGACAGGAGGCTGGTCGTCTGGAGGGCCTCTGCGACCCACGGGTGCTCGACCTGATCGACCAGGAGCCCTGCGAGGAGCAGGATTGTGCAGCTGACGAAGGTGGTCACCGCGGCCGCGAGCTGCGAGCGGACGAGCGCGCTGGCCAGGAGCCCTAGCGAGATGAAGGTCGCGCCGACCAGGAGAACGCCGAGGTACCCGGAGAGGATCGGGCCAAGCTCGGGGGAGACCGAGGCGCCGCGGAGGAGAACGTAGAAGATCGCGGTCGGCAGCCACAGCGCCAGGTAGAAGCCGTAGGCGCCAAAGAACTTGCCCATGATGATCTGCGAGGGCGTCAGCGGGGCGGTCAGGAGGGCCTCCAGAGTCCCCTGCTTCAGCTCTTCGGCGACCAGGCGCATGCTCAACGCGGAGCATATGAAGATCACCGGCAGCCAAAAGATGAAGAACGAGCCGCCAAAGTAGAACTGCATCACCGGCCCGGGCGCGGCCAAGGGGTCGTTGAGGAAGTTGAGCAGGAGGGCGAAGTTCCAGCCCTGGTTGAGCAGGAAGAGCGTCCCGACCAGGTAGGCGAGCGGCGTGACGAAGAGCGAGAGGAGCTCGCGATGGGTCACCGCGTAGGTGCCATCGATCCAGCGGCGGACGGCCCCACCCAGCGTGTGGAGCGTCCTACCCGGCATGTCGCGTGTCCTCCACGGCTCCGGTCGCCCGGGCGAAGCGCTCTTCGAGCGAGCGACGGCCGAGCTCCAGGCGGACCAGCGGGATCTGTTGGCGTGCGCTCGCCCGACCGAGGGCGATCCGCAGCTCATCCGCGATCTGGCTCCCGGAGCAGCTTATCTTGATCGTCGTGTAGGAGCCTTGCTCCTTGGTCTCGGCGATCTGGAGGGCCTCGGGCGGCCAGGCGCCGGCGATCTGGCCGATGAGTTCGCGGACCTTGGCGACCCCGACCTCCCACTCGGCGATGACGTTGTGGGCCGGCGTCGCGAGCTCGACCGCCTCGTCGGCGACGACCTTGCCACGGGCGAGGATGACGACCCGATCGCAGAGGGCCGCGACCTCGGCGAGGATGTGCGAGGAGAAGATCAGCGTCTGCGCGCCGCCGAGGCTCTTGAGGACGCCGCGGATGTCCTGGACCTGGTTCGGGTCGAGGCCGACGGTCGGCTCGTCGAGCACCAAGAGCGGCGGCGCTCCGAGGAGGGAGTCGGCGATCCCGACCCGCTGGCGATAGCCACGGCTGAGCTGATGGACCGGGATTTCGAGCATCGACGCGAGGCCGGTCAGCTCGCAGACCCGCATGATCTCGGCGTCTCGCTCTTTGCGCGGCACCCCCTTCACTCGCGCCCGAAAGGTCAAATGCTCGCGGACCCGCAGCTCGTGATAGAGGGGCACCTGCTCCGGCAGGTAGCCGATCTGTTGCCGAGCCCGGAGCGAGTCGCGGGCGACGTCGATCCCGGCGACAGTGATCCTCGCCTCGCCAGGCGGTCGCCCTGCGCGATCCTGGATCGCCAGATAGCCGCAGAAGAGCCGCATGAGGGTCGATTTTCCAGCGCCGTTTGGCCCGAGCAGGCCGAGGCGCTCACCGGGCCGAACGGAGAAGGAGACGTCATCGAGGGCGTAGCCCGGCGCGCCGCGGTAGCGATGCGAGAGGGCCGCGATCTCGAGCGATGCGGGGGGGCGCGGTGTCATGACGGGCTGGGTGCCGGGTCTGGGGGCGCATCGCCCTCCCCCCCTGGCAACGCGTCCTTCGCAGCTTCGGGCGCAGCTTCGCCTTTCGGCGCAACCTCCCCCTCAGCCGGGGCGTAGCCCGCCTCTTGCGCGTCACTGTCGCTGACGAGGTCGGGCGGCGCTCCAGGGCGTGTATCGAGCGGGTCTCGTTTGATCTCGTCGAGCGCCCACTGGCCGACCTCCTTCACGACCGGGTCGGACTCGATCGCGAGCCGCTCTTCGATCGCCTTTTGGAAGCCGGCGAGGCGTTGGACCCCCATCGTCTCGAGAATCGCAGCTCGCACCTTGGGCTCGGGTTCGTACTTGAGGGCGTAGAGGAGCGCGATCGCGGTGCCGTTGTCGGAGGCTGGGGTGAGGGCCCCTGCGACCACGACCCGGTCCTCGACGGAGGTGACAAAAACACCGTCCTTTTGCAGCGTGAGCCCGTCCAA
>Ga0316189_10002939_pt1 | contig 16617 bp, 14 predicted proteins | sample LowCovwburrow_MG_FD_204930 | JGI IMG/M metagenome (GOLD analysis project Ga0316189, IMG submission 204930) | Coastal sediment microbial communities from Maine, United States - Lowes Cove worm burrow | ecosystem: Environmental > Aquatic > Marine > Coastal > Sediment | place: USA: Maine... | reverse complement strand
CATAAATTATAGAGCCTAAAAGATGCCCAATAAGAAGTACAGGATCTTTTCTGTTAATGGCATATACCAAAATCAAAATTGAGCCAACTAAACTCAAAAGCCAAAAACCTAGAGGCAAAGAGGAGGTTTTTTTGTATTCTGAGTACAGCCATTGATAAACAAACCGTAATGTAAAAACTACTTGTGAAATGATACCTAGCCATAGCAACCAAGTAGGAATAGCTTCATTTCTAAATAGTAAATCCCTATCAATAACATTATTATTAAAATAATACACCACAATTAAGGTTGGGATACTATACAGAGCAAGTCTTAATGACCAATGAAACTTCTGCCACTGGTTCTGTAATTGCAAGTTTCTTATGTATATAAAATAAGTGAGTGTTTGACCTAGCATGATTGCAAAATCATTCCTTAAATACCCGTAAATAAACAACAAAAAAGAAGCGATTAAACTAAGGGTCCAAAATAGCGTTGGTGTAATTACTTTACGTTGTTTTTCAGAAGTAATCCATTGCACAACCAATCGAGAAGAAAATAAAATTTGAGCAATAAATCCAATGGTATATATAAGCCAATTACTCATTAACTTTGTTTAGTGACAGTATAGTTGATGTATTTCCGTTTCATCCATAAATAGGCAAAACAGTCACTTAAAGGTCCTAATAACCTATTCCAAAGACCAAATTTTGCTTCGCCCGCAATTCTGGGGAAGTGTTGTACAGGAACCTGGATTATTTTTCCGTTTTGTAACAATATCATTGCAGGTAAAAAACGATGCAACCCTTTAAACATGGGAATGCGTTTGGCAAAATCAGTTTTAATAACCTTTAATGGGCAACCTGTATCATCCATGCCATCATGCGTAAACGTACGTCGGATGCCATTAGCAATTTTTGAAGACATGTTTTTTACATAAGAATCTTTCCGGTTTGCTCTTACACCAGTCACCAAATCATATTTATCGATATGGTTTAATAATAAATTAAAATCTTCAGGAGCAGTTTGTAAATCGGAATCAATATAACCTACCAATTCAGTTTTTACATAATCGAAACCAGCTTTAATGGCAGCACTTAAGCCTCTGTTTTCTTTAAAAGAGATATAATTAAAATTTGGATTTCTATTACTAATGGCTTCAATGAGATCTTGACTTTTATCTTTAGAACCGTCATTAACAAATAAAACACAGGTAGGAACATTTGCAATTTTTGAATAGGCCAGGAGTTCCTTTTCTACGCGTTCTAAATTGTCTTCCTCATTGTAAACAGGAACAACAATTGTAAATCTATAATCCATTCAGACTTGTGTTTAATGGTACAAAAATATTCCTTTTTTATATTAAGTTGTTCGATTCATCTTTTAAATATAAAAAAGATATTAAATTGCAGTTTAAATTTACTAAATGAAGATATTAGTTACTGGAGTTGCAGGTTTTATAGGCTCTCATGCGGCTGAACGATTACAACAATTGGGACACGAAGTGGTAGGTGTTGATAATTTCTCAGACTACTATGATTTGAATCTAAAAACTTTAAACGCAATTGCGGTTGAAAAGAGAGGTGTCAATATTATTAAATTAGATTTGCGAAATGAGAATTTAGTGGAATCATTACCAACAGATATTAATTATATTTTTCATTTTGCTGCGCAACCTGGAATATCTTCCACATCTACATTTGAAGATTATTTTACCAATAACATCATTGCGACTAAAAATTTAATTGATTATGCCCAAACTTGTGTGGGATTAAAATTATTTGTGAATATAGGAACATCTTCAATTTATGGTTTAGAAGCCACATTTCCAGAAGATATAGCTCCAAAACCGGCCTCACATTACGGTGTTACAAAATTGGCAGCTGAACAATTGGTGCTTCAAAAGAGTCGCGAAAAGCAAATACAATCTTGTTCATTAAGGCTCTACTCGGTAATTGGGCCAAGAGAACGGCCTGAAAAAATGTATACCAAACTCATAGCGTGTGGGTTTAATGATGACCCTTTCCCCTTATTTGAAGGTAGTGATAAACATTTACGGAGTTTTACTTATGTTGGTGATATTGTCGATGGAATCGTTAGTGTAATTGGCAATGAGGCTGCTGTTAATGGTGAAATTATTAATCTTGGGACTGAAGTAGAGCATACAACACAAGAAGGGATTGAAGCAGTAGAAGAGGTGTTAGGCAGATCAATAAAAATCAATGTTATAGACAAAAGAGCTGGAGACCAATTACGCACAAAGGCCAATATTGATAAAGCAAGGCGATTATTAAACTATAATCCACAAACAACATTGCTTGAAGGCGTGAGGCATCAAGTGAATTGGTACAAAGACAACTTTTTATAGTCGTTCAGAAACTAAGGTATCATTGTCTTTTTAAAGAGAAAAATAGAAGCTTTTTTTGTAGAATCCAAACGAATCATTTTATCCTTAAATTCACAAGGAATATCCTTTATCCTTTTGTTTTGAACAAGCATAAAAAATGTGCCCTCAATTTTTGAAACAGAATCTAACGCCTTTGCATTGCTAATATTTTTAACTCTTCCGTCAGTGTAGAACTGGCTCGAATATGTTTTGTTGTTCCAGTAATATATTGGTGTTTCACTTTTTGAAGAACTAAGCGTATTGTTTTCAACCAAGAACTTATCCGTATTTAGATGCTTGTCAAATGCTTTACCACTTACAACAAATGTAACAGAGGCAATGAAGACAAGAACTGGGAAAATAGAACCAAGTATTAATAGTGGTTTTTTCTTCTCAAAATCAGGCCACCAATGTATCATTAATAATGCAATAGGAATCATTACAGGTAAGGTATAGGTGTGCAAAATATTCGTACTCATCGTAAAGAAAAGAGGTGTCCATAGCAACCAAAGCACTAAAAATGAAATCCATTTATCCTTGAGGACTACTTTGCGAATTTTCCAAAGTTTGTAAATAACAATCTGTATCCAAGGAAAAGCAAAAAGGAGTAAGAACACCCAAATCATTCCTCGTGGTTGTGAATGTCCGCTGCCATATAAATCACCTTCCCAACCGGAAACCAAAAAACGATTAAAATGCTCGCCAACAATAAAATAATCGAAGAAACCCGGCGATTTTTGTTCTGCAAACCAATACCACGGCACTGCAATTATTGTCATAATGATAATTCCAAAAAGCCAGGGTAACTTAGAAATAAGTACTTTAAATTTAATTTTTTGCAATACTACCCACATAAAAAGTGGCGGCGCTGTTAGGACAAATACAAGTGGTCCTTTGGTCAATAACCCTAGCCCTAAGCCGATAAAAAATAAATATTTCCAAAAGGAACGATTCTCATTTTGAAAAGACTTCCAAAAGGAAATCATAATTAGTGCAATACAAAAACATAATGCTGTATCTGTAGAAACCACTCCAGCATGTAGTAAATATTCAGGTGTGGTCAGTAATATAAAAGCCGGTAATAAAAAATAACGTCCTGCTTTTTTGACTAGATATCCGAGGATTATTAATAATAAAATACTGAGGAGGAAGTATGGCAATCTGGCTGCAATTTCATTTACTCCAAACAATTCAAAACTAGCTGCCGATAACCACGTTGACAAAGGCGGTTTTGCCCAAAACGGAATACCATAATCTATTTGCAATACGACCCATTCATTAGTTTCCGACATAATACGTGCTATTTCAGCGTATCGTGATTCTGTCTTATCTAGCAAAGGAATCATCCCGGTTAGCAAAAATCTAAGAATAATTATTGCAATGACTGAGTAAAATATATATTGTGAAGTATTGTTTTTATGCATGTACTAATTTTCTTAGTAGGTTATAAGCTCTTTTTTCTTTTATACGTTTTATCGATTAGATATAAATCAGAAAGCATTTTAAAAAAATAAGACATCTTTACTTTAGAACCGTCCTTATCAATCCAACGTTTTAATGGAATTTCAACAATTCTGTCTAATATTTGCGGTCCTGGATAAATTAAAATTGCGCGTTGAAAAATTTCTACATCAAACAGCCATTTTGAAATGAAAGGCTCTTTGAAAATAGTTTGTGATAATGTTCTTGTAAAAACTTTACAACCACATTGTGTATCGTAAACTTTTAGGTTTAATATTTTTGAAATAAGCGTAGCTATAACTCGGCCAATTAAAAACCGGTGTTGATTTCTTTCAATAACGGATCCAATTTTCATTATTCTAGATCCAAAAACAAAATTGATTTTAGAGTCTAAATAAGAAGATAATTCAACACATTCTTCTAAAGAAGTTGCCAAATCTGCATCAAGATATGCAATGGCATCGTAATTAAAAGTATCATTACAACATGTAATACCTTTTCTTACGGCTTCAGCTTTACCTACATTTTTTTTATAGGAAACAATGTCGACATTTTTACTAAATTTTTGTTTTAGATTTATTAATACATTTTGTGTTTGGTCTGTTGAACCATCATTGACAAAACAAATAATGGTAGTGGAGTTTTGAGTTAAAAATGCTTCGTACTCTCTAATGGGAATCCTTTGCTCTTCATTGTAGCAAGGTATTACAATGCATAATTTGGTTATTGCATTAGTCAATTCGGCCATAAAATTCGCAATTTATTAAAAACGAAGGTAAACAAAATAAAGCTATATGGAATAGGTTAAATAATGTCAAAACTTTATCCTAAATCCAATTAAATAATTGTCATTATTACTACTAAAGGCTAATTCAATATATTCTTCTTGATATGGTGTTGTAAACAGATAAGTGCTCCCAACGCCAACTATTATTCCTCCTAATACGTCCCATCCATCATGTCTATTATCAATGCCTTCAATGCGACTATAACCAACAAAACTCGCTAGTGCATAAGCTGGAATGCCATAAGACCAACCATATCTTTTTTGTACAAAAGAAGCGCTTTGAAAAGCCACGGATGTATGCCCAGAGGGAAATGCCAATCCATCTGTGCCATGTGGCCTAGATTTGTCGATAGCATGTTTTAAAGCAAAAGTTAAGGCAATATTCAGGCCAAAAGACTTTACGAATTGCCAAGATCCTTTTTTGTCTTTAATAATAATAGTAGTTAGTCCAACCGCTATAGGTATTGAAGAGTGAAGGACATCACCAATGTCTTGAATTGATTTTCTGGTTTGGTCATTTTGAGCTTTAATTGCAGAGAAGGAGAAACAAAGTGCTAAGAGTATTAATATCTTGATATTGAGTTTCATTTACATATAATTACTTTAAATTAAGTAAAAATTCTGCCGCTGCAAATGGCGATGTTTTGTTGTTCTCTATCAGCTCAAGCTGTTTTTTTAACGCTTTTTTGATGTCTTCACGGTTAAAAAAGTTTGACTTTAATCGCTCTTCAATAGTTTGTATCAACCAGAATTTATTTTGCTCTTTTCTCTTGGTTTCAAAATGATTATGCTTTTGAGTAAGTTGTTTAAATTCAGAAATCATTTCCCAAACACCATCAATGCCTTGATTATACAAAGCACTACATAAAGAAACCCTAGGTTGCCATTTCGATTCCTTTTCGGGATAAAAATGAAGGGCCCTGCCAAACTCAATTTTGGCAAGATTTGCAGCTTTTATATTGTCCGTATCCGCTTTATTAATAACAATAGCATCGGCCATCTCAATTATACCACGTTTTATACCTTGAAGCTCATCGCCAGCTCCAGCTAATTTTAATAACAAAAAGAAGTCTACCATACTATGCACCGTAGTTTCACTTTGTCCAACACCAACAGTTTCAATAATTATAACATCATATCCAGCCGCTTCACAAAGGATTATAGTTTCACGGGTTTTTCTTGCAACACCTCCTAAAGAATCACCAGATGCCGATGGACGAATAAAAGCATGCTTGTCTTTTACCAAGTCCTCCATACGTGTTTTATCTCCTAAAATACTACCCTTAGTAATGGTACTAGTTGGATCCACGGCAAGTACCGCAACTTTTTTACCTAAAGTGGTAAGATGTTTGCCAAAAGCCTCTATAAAAGTACTTTTGCCTACACCAGGAACGCCGGTTATACCTATTCTTATTGAATTGTTGGCATGAGGCAGGCAGGCATTAATTATTAGGTTTGCCCTTTCTAAATGCTTTGGGTTTCTACTTTCAACCAGTGTTATGGCACGACTTAAAGCCGAAACGTCCCAGTTTAATATATTGGCAATAAGTGTCTCCGCCTTTGGCAGCTGTGAACGTTTATCTTTTAGTTTTAAAATGGCTGCATTATCGGTTATTTCAGGAGGAGAAATACCTTCTTTTTCTTCTAAAGCAGTTTTATGTTTTTCCTTTTTTTGCAAACTATTATTTAAGGGGCACAACAATCTTTACATTATCCCATGCCATTGTTAAAGATAAGTTATCTGTAGAATTATCAAAGGCTATCGTAAATTGTTCCACTGTATTAGGAATCATATTGACTGGGACATCAATATCTATAACATCAAAATTGGCTTCTCGCATAGGCTGCATAGCATCATTTACACCCCAAGGATATTGTTTAGAATTGAAGATGACATGCCAAGATTCTTCATTAGGGATGGTCCACAATGTATATTTGCCAATGGGTAAAATATCATTTCCAATTTTTAGTGCTTTATTGGTCTCAAATGTAGTAGCTTCATTGGCTCCTGTGCGCCAAACTTTATTATAAGGCACCAAGGCTCCAAAAATATCCCGATTGCGTTTTGAGGGTCTGTTATAAAAAACTTCGAGTTCTAAATCATTAAGTTTAAACTCTACCGTATCTTTTGGGCTTAACGGTTTTTTAAAAAGATCACCATTGCTATAGGCATATATAAAAAGGACTGCAGCAACTATTAGTAATACTAAAATAGTCCATTTTAAAAAGGTGTTCATAGCTATTATAATTTAAAAGTTAAAGATAAATATTATACCCCTTATTATTAAATGAAACGGTAAATTCTTTTGGTTTGTTTTAATAACGTAAAAAAAATATTTATCTTTTTGCAACATCTTAATTTTTGTGTCGTCTTTTATATGACACTAACCAAAACACCAATACGTGAGTACCTTGACAATAGACATTGTTGAAAAATGTAAACTAAACGATCGTAAAGCGCAGTTAAGGCTTTACAACCAATACTGTGATGGCATGTATATCGTGGCAAAACGTTTTGTAAAGGATACTATGGAAGCTGAAGATATCGTACAAGAAGCCTTTATTAAAGCTTTTGCAAAATTACATCAGTTTAAAGGGGAGGTTACTTTTGGTGCTTGGTTAAAACGTATCGTTATCAATAAGAGTATTGATTTACTTAAATCTAAAAAACAGCAAATGCTGGAGTTAGATGAGGTGCACCTTAAAGTGGTCGATTCAAATTATGAAGACGAATGGTTGGTTGAAGATGCAATTACTATTGAAGAAGTAAAAGATGCAATTAACAAATTACCAGACAAGTATAAGTATGTCGTAATGTTGTTTTTAATCGAAGGCTATGATCATCAAGAAATAGCGGAAATATTGAACATAACAGAAGTGGCGTCACGTACACAATTGTCCAGAGGTAAAGTGAAATTAAAAGAACTATTAACATTAACACAAAATGGCACAAGATATTAGAAAATTGTTCAAGAATGAGCAGCAAGTGTTTAAAGATAAAATGCCTAAAGGGCATGAAGCAAGATTTTTAGAGAAGCTGAAGCAGGAGTTGCCTAAAGTAAAAACTACAAACCGATTTACGTTTTTAAATATTGCGGCAAGTGTTGTTATTTTAATAGGCTTGAGTTTTGGAGCATATCAATTTATGGATTCTAACGAAGAGGCCGTAATACCAGAAACTAATGTAGTAGAAACAAAATCTCCATTAGGGAAAGTTTCGCCTCAGTTAAAAAAAGTTGAAGATTATTATTTGGCAAGTATCAATTTAGAATTGTCCAAAATGAAAGTCACACCAGAAACCAAAGGACTTTTTGATGGGTATCTAGAACGTTTAGGAGAATTAAATAAAGAATATGAGGTGTTATCCAAGGAATTAACAGCGTCTGGTCCTACTGAGCGAATTATTAATGCATCGATTGAAAATTTAAAACTTCGATTGAACTTAATGCATCGTCTTAAAGAAAAATTAAACGAAATAAACAATCAAACTAATGGTCTTGAAGAAATTCAAGCCTAACATTAAAAAATATCAAAAAATGAAACAGTATAAATTAATAACGCTAACACTGTTATTTTTGGGTGTATTTAGTTTAAATGCACAGCAAAAAATAGAAAAAGTGTCTAAGGCGGTAAAAGCGAATAAGGATGTTACGCTTAATTTAAACACCAATTACACCAATATTGAAATAGATACCTGGGATAAAAACGAGGTACAAGTGGAAGCGTATATTGAAAGTAAAAAATTAAGTAAAAAAGAGTTACAAGAAATTTTGGATACATGGGATGTTGATATAGAAGGGTCTGGGTCTAATGTTTCAATAAAGACTAATGGAGGTTTTGGATCTAAGCATGATTTTAATTTTGATTTCGATTTTAGTGAGTTGGAAATTTTAAAAGATTTAAATTTTAATATTGAAGGTATGCCAGAAATGCCAGAGATGAACTTTGAAATGCCAGAGATGCCAGAAATGCCAGAAATACCAGAGATGAATTTTGAAATGCCAGAGATGCCAGAGATGCCTAAGTTGCCAGAATTGCCAGAATTACCAGAAGGGGTTAATAATGTAAATTTTGATGTAGAGCGTTATAAAAAGGATGGCGAGGCGTATCTTGAAAAATGGAGTAAAGAATACGAAGATAAATATGGCGCGGAGTACAAAGATAAAATGAAGACTTGGGCCAAAGAATTTTCTAAAACCGATTGGGATAAGTATTCTAAAGAAATGGAAGCATGGGGAGATAAATTCGGTGAGCAATTTGGAGAAGACTATGGTAAAGAAATGGAAGAATGGGACGAAAAATTTGGTAAGGATTATGGTAAAAAGATGGAAGCTTGGGGTAAAAAGTTTGAGCAAAAGTTTGATGGTAAATGGGCCAAAGAGATGGAAGAATGGGGCGAGAAGTTCGGTAAAGAATGGGAAGTAAAAATGGAGAATGAGTTTGGAGAAGACTGGGAAAAAGAAATTGAAGAACGTAGCCGTTTAATTGAAGAGCGATATGAGAAAAAAGCAGAAGAAATTGAAAAACGCTTTGAAAAATATGAAAATGGTGAAGTCATTAAAACCATTAAAATTAGAATGCCGAAGGATGCTAAACTAAAAGTAAATGTTCGTCATGGCGAGCTTAAGTTTGCTTCGGTAATTTATAATCTCAAGGCAGATTTAGCACATTCAAGTTTATATGCAGAGCACATTGATGGAAGTAATACTTCCATCAATGCCTCATATACTCCTGTATTAGTAACAAATTGGAGTGACGGTGAGTTAAAACTTAATTATGTAGACAATGCTGTTATTAAAAATGCCAATCATTTAGTCCTTACATCCAATTCGTCAAACATCGCTATTGGAGAATTAGTTGGAAACGCTATAATTGATGGAAGTTTTGGAGAATTAGAAATTAATAAAATATCTAATAGTTTTAATAACTTAAACATAGTGCTAGAAAATAGTGATGCGGTGATATCATTACCAAAAGCAGATTATAGTTTGCAATACAAAGGTAATCGCACACGTTTCCAACACCCAAATAATACTTCAAAGGATAACATAACTACATTCTCTACGGGAAATATCTCTAGCAACAAAACCATTGTTGTAAATGCAAAGTATAGTAATGTAACTATGCAATAAAAAAAATCTGAACTTCAATTAGTCCAGATTTTTTAATATTAAATGTCTACAAAAATTAATCCTCAGTCAACACCCAATCCCCTTTAGAAATTAAAGGTTCTGCTTGTTTGTATTTTAGAGTTTTATTTTCACCACTCAACACGTGTTTAATTGTCACGCGATCATTCCTACCAATTTTTGGTCGATCCCGTACAATGGTTTCAACAACTTCTTGACGTTGTGTGTTACCTGCCGCTCTACTTTGTGCAGAACGTTCATCCAAGTTGGGAATCTCTTCCTTTTTTGTTTCTAAATTTTCTTTACGTCTTGCTTTGGCTTCTTGAATGGTATCTGCTGTTTCTTGAGGAATCTCTCCTTTAAACAAGAATGAAATCACATCCTTATTAACTTGGTCAATCATTTGCTTGAACAATTCAAAGGACTCAAACTTATAAATCAACAGAGGGTCTTTTTGTTCGTGAACGGCTAGCTGAACAGATTGCTTTAATTCGTCCATTTTACGAAGATGCGTTTTCCAAGCGTCATCAATAATAGCCAATGAGATATTCTTTTCAAAATCGGTAATTAATTGTTTACCGCTGGTTTCATAAGCCTTTTCTAGATCCGTTACCACTTGAAGACTTTTTACACCGTCAGTAAATGGCACAACGATTCGCTTAAATTTGGCTCGTTGCGTTTGGTACACATTTTTTATTACAGGGAAAGCAAGGTCCGCATTACGTTCCATTTTATCCTTGTAATGCTTAAATGCGGCTTTATAAATGGTTGATGCGATTTCTTTGGAAGAAAGATTTCCAAACTCATCTTGAGTTATTGGTGAACTCATTGAGAAATAACGAATCAATTCAAATTCAAAGTTTTTATAATCGTTAGCTTCTTTATTGGTTTCGGCAATAATCTCAGAGGTATCATAAATCATATTTGCCAAATCCACACGAAGGCGTTCACCAAAAAGTGCATTGTAGCGTCTTTTGTAAACCACTTCACGCTGGGCGTTCATCACATCATCATATTCCAACAAACGCTTACGAACCCCAAAGTTATTTTCTTCAACTTTCTTTTGAGCACGCTCAATAGATTTAGAAATCATAGAATGCTGAATAACTTCGCCTTCTTTTAATCCCATTCTATCCATCATTTTGGCAATACGCTCACTACCAAAAAGACGCATTAAGTTGTCCTCTAAAGACACATAAAACTGTGAGCTTCCTGGATCTCCTTGACGCCCAGCACGACCACGTAACTGCCTATCTACACGACGAGAATCATGACGCTCGGTACCAACAATGGCCAATCCACCCGAGTCTATAACTTCAGCACTCAATTTAATATCGGTACCACGACCAGCCATGTTTGTTGCAATTGTTACTTGCCCAGAATTTCCTGCTTCTGCAACAATTTCGGCTTCTTTTTTATGTTGTTTTGCGTTCAGTACATTGTGAGATATTTTTCTAATACTTAACATTTTACCAAGTAATTCACTTATTTCTACATTGGTAGTACCAATAAGTATTGGGCGACCGGCTTGAGACAGTTTCGTTACCTCGTCAATTACTGCATTATACTTTTCTCGCTTTGTTTTGTAAACCAAATCTTCTCTGTCGTCTCTTACTATAGGTCTGTTTGTAGGGATTTCTACAACATCCAATTTATAGATTTCCCATAACTCTCCCGCTTCCGTTACTGCTGTACCAGTCATACCCGAAAGTTTGCGGTACATTCTAAAGTAATTTTGAAGTGTAACTGTTGCAAATGTTTGCGTAGCAGCTTCAATTTTTACATTTTCTTTGGCTTCAATGGCTTGGTGTAAACCATCACTATAGCGACGACCATCCATAATACGACCAGTCTGCTCATCAACAATCATAACCTTATTGTCCATTACAACATATTGGTTATCCTTTTCGAACAAGGCATATGCTTTTAATAATTGACTTAGGGTATGAATTCGTTCCGACTTAATACCAAAATCACGAAATAATTCTTCTTTAAGTACGGCTTCCTTTTCAGAGGAAAGCCCTTGAGCTTCTATCTTAGCAATTTCAACACCAATTTCTGGCATTACAAAAAAGTTAGGATTGTCTTTACCAGAAAGATATTCTACGCCCTTATCACTTAATTCAATTTGATTGTTCTTTTCGTCAATAACATAGTACAATTCTGCATCAACCTTTGGCATTTCACGGTTATTGTCCTGCATGTAAAAATTCTCAGTTTTTTGAAGTAGCATTTTTACACCTTCTTCACTCAAAAACTTAATTAGGGCTTTATTTTTTGGAATTCCTCTAAACACGCGAAGTAATAGAAATCCACCTTCCTTAGTATCTCCAGCCGCAATTAGTTTTTTGGCTTCTACCAAAACACTGGTTAGATATTTGCGTTGTACACTTACTATATCATCAATTTTTGGTTTTAAAGCATCAAACTCTTGTATCTCTCCATCCGGAATTGGTCCCGAAATAATCAAAGGCGTTCTTGCATCATCTACTAATACAGAATCGACTTCATCTACAATAGCGTAATGATGAGGACGTTGCACCAAATCATCAGGTGAGTTTGCCATGTTATCGCGCAAATAATCAAATCCGAACTCGTTATTCGTTCCATAAGTAATATCGGCATTGTAGGCTTTTTTGCGTGAAGCAGAATTTGGTTGATGATAATCGATGCAATCAACACTCATTCCATGAAACTCGAAAATAGGTGCCATCCAAGCGCTATCACGTTTAGCCAAATAGTCATTTACCGTTACGAGATGAACCCCTTTTTCGGTAAGTGCATTAAGATATACTGGCAATGTAGCTACCAAGGTTTTTCCTTCCCCAGTTTGCATTTCTGCAATTTTACCTTGGTGCATAGCAACACCTCCAATTAATTGAACATCATAATGAACCATATCCCAAGTGATTGGCTTACCTGCGGCATCCCAAGAGTTAGCCCAAGTAGCATTTTCACCATCTAGAGTTACATAGTCTTTATTGCCAGAAACTTCTCTATCAAAGGCAGTTGCTTTAACAGTAATACTTGTATTATTCACAAAACGTTTAGCAGTTTCTTTTACTACAGCAAATGCTTCAGGGAGAATATCATTTAGAGTTTCTTCTGTAATATTGTAAGACTCGTCTTTTAGTTTGTCAACTTCTTGATAAATATCTTCTTTTCGGTCGATATCTTCCGATGTATCTGCCTCTTTTAATAGTTTAGCAATTTCATCTTCCGTTTTTTTTCTAGCGTCTGCAATTTTAGATTTAAATTCTACTGTTTTGGCTCGAAGTTCGTCATGCGAAAGATTTTCTATCTGCGATTCAAAAGATTTTACTTTTTCTACTAAAGGCATTATGGCCTTTACATCTTGTTTGGATTTGTCTCCAACAAATACTTTAAGTACTGAATTTAAAAAACTCATTATATTGATTTATTTTTAGTCTTTAACTAATAGGAAGTCAAAGATACTATTTGTTGTTATGTTAAATGAAAAAATAGTATACAAAAAAAGCCTCTGAAGAGACTTTTTAACTATTTTTTATGGTTTGGTTTTAATATTCATCCTCGTTCCAAAGATAATCTTCGTCGGTAGGATAATCGGGCCATATTTCTTGAATAGAATCATAAGAATCACCTTCGTCCTCAATAGACTGCAAGTTCTCTACTACTTCTAGTGGAGCTCCAGTTCTAATCGAGTAATCGATTAATTCATCTTTAGTTGCAGGCCAAGGCGCATCACTTAAATACGATGCTAATTCTAATGTCCAATACATTTCTTACAAGTTTAATTTTTTGCAAAAATAAATTTTTAGCTGACAAGAGCAAGAAAAAATCGAATTATTTAATCATTAATTTTATGAACTTTCAATTTTACTACAAATCTCTTATACCAAATCTAGGTTTGCAGTGATACAATACGAAGATAAAGTTACTCTATGTGTTCTTTTTAGGAATCCATTTTACTTCATCCGCTTGCAAGTCTTTGGACAATTTTCGTGCCAATACAAATAGATAGTCAGATAGACGGTTTAAGTAAGTTAATGTCTCTGGCTGGAAAGGTTCTAAATCGTTTAAGGCAGATGCCAAACGCTCCGCTCTGCGGCAAACACAGCGGGCAATGTGACAGAATGACACCGTTTGATGCCCTCCTGGTAAAACAAAATGGGTCATTTCTGGTAATGCTTCATTCATAGTATCCATTTCTTTTTCTAAAAGTTCAATGTCCTCAGAAGAAATTTTTGGAATGTTTAAGCGTTCTTTTCCACTTTTTAAGGTTGCTTTATCAGGGTCAGTTGCCAAAATAGCACCAACAGTAAAAAGTTTATCCTGAATAATTATTAAGATGTCTTTGTAATACACATCTATATCTTGGTCACGTATAAGCCCAATATGTGAATTTAACTCATCTACTGTGCCATAGCTTTCAATGCGTATGTGATGTTTTGGTACTCGTGTACCTCCAAATAAAGCTGTTGTGCCTTTATCTCCTGTTTTTGTGTAGATTTTCATTCTGTGATTTTCAAAGTTGTAAAGTTACAAAGTTTTTGATTGAGGCCTTTATTAGAATAATGAGCTTAATCCTGAATCTTATGATACTATTATAACAAAAATGGATTCTTTCATGATAGCTATCAGATTAAAAGGAATGACAAATTAGATTCTGATTGTAAAATGTTCTTTAACTTGTTCTTTTCTAAAAAAGACGAAACCTAAATAAAATGTGTCAATGGTGACTGTTATTTTGGGATGTTTTTTTATTATTTGCCAAGCCTCTGTCATACCTTTAGACCAATAAATATCGTCAAAGATGAAAACGGAATCGTTATGAGCCTTTGATGATAAAGCTTCAAAATAATTGAGTGTAGCTTCTCTTTGATGATTACCATCGAAGAATATTAGGTCATAATTATTCGGCTTTAAATTCTGAATAACTTCAACAAAATCTCCAGTTTCTATTTCAATATTATTTAATTGATGCCGTTCAAAATTTTTCTTTGTGAATGCCGATAAATTTGGGCAGCCCTCGATTGTTGTGGTTTTAGCTTTAGGATTTCTTAAACTCAAAGCTTGTGTGGCAATACCAAGTGATGTCCCTAGTTCAAGAATATGTTTACTGTTAAAATAAGAAACCACTCTGTATAAAAGTTTTGCTTTAGCTTTTGAAATCCCAACATGTCTCGCAATTTTTGAGATTTTACGTTTGCTGTTTTGGGTGATTTTTGAGCCAGCTCCTAAGTCGGTAACGTCAATGGTATTCTTATTTTTAATAAGGGATAATCGATATTGCTCTAATTTTAAATAATCTTGAAACGGGGTCTTATCATAAAAACATTGGGTCACTAGGTTGTAAACAAATGGTGAATGAATACCATGTTGATTTCTAGATTTTAAAAGGAATTTTAAATATACGTTTATTTGATACAGCATCCCTAACCTTCTAATTTTTCAAGTAATTCTAACCAACGGAATTCCTTTTCTTCAATGGTATCAATAATATCCTGCAAGTTGCTTGAAAGCTCACTAATATCATCTGGTGATATTGATTGATCGTGAAATTTTTCTTCGATAACCTTTTTATCGTGCTCTAAGGATTTAAGTTTACTTTCAATATTTTTTAATTCTTTTTGTTCATTATAAGACAATTGGCTATTGCTATCCTTTTTCCATTGTTTCTTTTCTGATTTTTCTGAAGCATCAGAAATTTTAGGTATACTGTCTTCATAAGTTCTAAAGTCGCTATAATTTCCAGGAAAATCTTCAATAATACCTTGCCCTCTAAAAATAAATAAATGGTCAACTATTTTATCCATAAAATAACGGTCATGAGATACAACGATGATGCACCCTGGAAAATCTAACAGAAAATTTTCAAGCACATTTAAAGTTACAATATCCAAATCGTTAGTAGGTTCATCCAAAATTAAAAAATTGGGATTTTGAATGAGAACAGTACATAAATAAAGCCGTTTACGTTCGCCTCCGCTGAGTTTCTCAACAAAATCATATTGTTTTTTTCTGTCAAAAAGGAAACGTTCCAAAAGCTGTTGAGCACTTATTTGTCGTCCTTTTTTTAACGGAATATAATCACCAAATTCTCGAACAACGTCAATTACTTTTTGGTCTGGTTTTACGGTTATGCCATTTTGCGTATAATATCCAAATTTTAAAGTTTCGCCTGTAACTATTTTACCGGAGTCTGGTTGTAAAATTCCAGTAAGCATATTTAAGAATGTAGACTTTCCAGTACCGTTTTTACCAATGATGCCAATACGTTCTTCTTTTTGAAAAACATAATCAAATTTATTAAGCAAAACAATGTCTTCAAAAGCCTTGCTTACATGGTGAACCTCTAAAATCTTGCTGCCAAGGCGTTCCATATTAATTTCTAATTGCACAATATGGTCTTGACGACGTTTATGAGCTCGGTCTTTTATTTCGTGAAAATCATCAATTCGAGATTTCGACTTGGTAGTTCGTGCTTTGGGCTGACGTCGCATCCAATCAAGCTCTTTTTTAAAGAGTTGTTTGGATTTGTTGGTTTCAACCGCTTCTCGTTCTATACGCGCTTCTTTTTTGTCTAAATAGTAGGTGTAATTTCCTTTATAATTAAAAATTTCTCCATGGTCTAATTCAATGATCTCATTGCAAACACGTTCTAAAAAGTACCGGTCATGGGTAATCATAAAAAGCGTGATGTTCTCCTTTGCAAAAAATGCTTCAAGCCATTCAATCATTTCGAGGTCCAGATGGTTTGTGGGTTCATCAAGAACTAAAAGGTCAGGTTTGTTTATTAAAGCATTAGCCAGAGCCAATCGTTTTTTCTGTCCTCCAGATAGAGACTTCACTTTTTGATTCAAATCTTCGAGTTTAAGTTTAAAAAGAATTTG